>Ga0114997_10001498_pt1 | contig 19357 bp, 16 predicted proteins | sample ArcticOcean_MG_C_2_FD_87045 | JGI IMG/M metagenome (GOLD analysis project Ga0114997, IMG submission 87045) | Marine microbial communities from western Arctic Ocean - ArcticOcean_MG_CB4_136 | ecosystem: Environmental > Aquatic > Marine > Oceanic | place: Arctic Ocean: Canada Basin | collected...
TCTAATTACTAAACCTTGAACATGGTTATGAGAATTTATCCTTCGCAATGATTTAATACCTTTGCTTATAGAAATAAGATCATTTTTGTTAGGTTTTAATTTTGTACGAAAACCTTTTACTAAACTGAGCTCAGGATTAAACGTAATTGAACTAATAACTTTAACTTTTTCTTTGGCCAAGATATTAATTATTTCCTTTAAAATTGCAGCATCCCCTAGCTTATATGCTTTTATAATTCTCGGTAAATAATATAAACCTTTAAAATCTAATTTTAATGAAGAAAAATTAGGTTTATTTATTTTTCCTGCAAAAATGACTTTATTACACTTTTTTTCTTTTATAAGATTTATAATTTTTCCAAACTGGCCAATATAAATTGAGTGGCTATTTTTATTATTTTTGAATTTTCTATTTTTAGTGATGTCTATAATAAAATAATTTCTCTTTAACTTTTTAATTTTATTAAGTATTATTTTTGGAAAATCAGTATCACCAAAAAATAGTCCTATCATTTTATTTCGAGAATGGAGTACAAATCGGACGTTTTTTGTCTTCATTTATAAACTCTATTACATCGTTAACTAATGAGTTATCTTTAAATGATCCATTAAGGTTGCTTAGATTGTCAGTTAGTTTATTTGTTTTAAAAATTTCTTTATACGCGTCTGATAAAGATAATATTTCTTTATTAGATATATTTTTTCTTCTTAAGCCTATAAAATTAAGTCCTTGAAGAAAATTTCTATTACCTATTGATAATCCATAAGGAATAACATCGTTAAGTACACCGGTCATACCACCTATCATTGCCATTTTACCAATTCTTGTAAATTGTTGAACAGCTGAATTACCACCAATAATAACTCCGTCACCAATACGTGCATGACCACCTAGTGGCACATTATTGGCTATAATTACATTATTTCCAACATTGCAATCATGTGCTATGTGAGAAGAAATCATGAACAAACAATTATCTCCAACTTTAGTTTTACTTCCACCACCTACAGTGCCAGGATTAATAGTAACGTATTCTCTAATAGTATTTTTATTTCCAATTAGAAGTTTGGTTTCTTCCCCATTATACTTTAAATCCTGAGGATCATTTCCAATAGAAGCAAATGGATAAATCTTATTATCTTTTCCAATTATAGTTATTCCTGAAATATTTACATGTGAATGAATAATAGTATTATCTCTAATTTCAACATTAGGACCAATTACACAATAAGGACCTATTTTTACATTAGTAGATATTTTTGCTTTAGGATCTATAATTGCAGTTTTGTGAATCATTTATTTATTATTTTTTATAAATTCTTTTAGATCTTTAGATGGATAACCCATAACTTTTGAATTATCAGGAATATTTTTAATTACACCACTACCTCCACCTATCTTTACGTTGTTGCCAATTTTTAAATGGCCAGAAACACCAGCTTGTCCTCCAATCATAACATTGTTACCAAGTGTTGAACTTCCGGCAAAACCAACCTGTCCAGCAATAATACAATTATTTCCAATTTTGTTATTATGAGCAATATGAACTTGATTATCTAAATAAGTATTATTGCCAATTATTGTATTAGACATTGAGCCTCTGTCAATTGTAGAACCACATCCAATTTCAGAATTATCATTAATGATGACTACTCCAATATGTGGATATCTAAAATTTTTTTCTTTGCCTGGAAAAAAACCAAAACCCTTTTTTCCAATCACACAACCATCAAGAATATTTACATTGTTTTTAATGATAGTGTTTCTAATTATGACATTAGATCCTATTGAGCAGTTATTGCCAATAATAACATTACTTTCTATAATTGTATTATGACCTATTAAGCAATTTTTTCCTATCTTGACACTTATTCCAATTAAAACATTTTTTCCAAATTTAACTTTTTTTTTAAAAGAAGTTTTGCTGATATCTTTTACACTAGGATCAAAATTATCATTAACAGAATCTGGGTATATTGTTTTTGCAATTTTCGCGGTAGCAATCAAAACGTTATCTACAATAACGTTGTTGCAACTAGCTGGTAAAATATTTGAAAGGTTGTTTGTTGTTATACAATATGAAGCTTTAGTTTTAGCTGCTACTGATGCATATTTTTTTGAGTGAAAAAAAGTAATATCATTTTTTGTTGCCGTAGAAAGATCTTTAATATCTAAAATTTTAAATTTATCAAAATTTTTATTATTTTTAATATTTGATGATTTTAAAAGTTTCTCTATTTTAAAAGGGCCATTGTTTTTAAAAAAAGGATTTATATTCATTAAAGTTTTTTATCAAAACTATAATTAATTGCCTATCAAGATTTGTTGCTATTTATTTCTTATCAACAATTGTGGCAGACCATTGAGCATCAGCCATTTTCTTATCACCAACAAATGCTTCTCCTTTATATTTCCAAACTTTTCCGTGAGATCTTATAGCCTCAATATTTAGTTCTAGTTTACATTCTGGGATAACTGGATTTCTAAATCGTGCTTTTTCTATTCCCATAAGAAAAACTAATTTATTATCATATGTAGCTTTATCGATACCATTAGCTGTAAGTGCTGCTGCAGCTTGCCCAAAAGCCTCTACTATTAACACGCCAGGCATGACAGGTTGCCCAGGAAAATGACCTTGTAGAAAAAAACTATTTTTCTTAACATTAACAATGGCAGTTGCAGAATGTAATTTTTTTATATTTAACAACTCATCTATTAATAACATTGGGTCTCTATGTGGTAAAAGATTAATAATTTGATCTTTATTTAAGTTCATCATTAATCTAATTTGATTTTTGAAATTTTTTTATCAACTAATTTTAAAATTTCATTTGTAATATCAAGTTCAGTTTTTCCCATTAAAATGTTTTTTTTTTCAAAAATAATTGAAATTGAATTTTTTGCTGAATAATCAGCTATAATAGGGTTTATTTCTTTTAAAAAATTATTTGTCATTTTTAATCTCTTTTGTTCTAAATTTTTCATTAATAAAGATCTTTTTTTTTTATAATCATTTTCTTTAAGACGTAAGTCATTGATTTTTTTTTCATACTCTTCTTTTGAAATTATATTTTTTTTGGAAATAATATCAATCTCATCTTTTTTTAGGGATTCTTCAACTTTTAGTATTTTATCATTATTTTCTTTGTGATTATTTTGTAATTCTTTAGTGGCAATTTTTCCTGCATTTGAATCAATTAAAATTTGATTCATATTGATAAATGCAATTTTTTCATTAGCGTAAACTATATTGTTAAATAATGTAAAAAAAATTAAGGTGATTATTTTTAAAAAAAACTTCATTAAAAAGTTGTTCCTAAGCTAAATCTGAACGATTCTGTTTTATCTGTATCTTTTTTTGTCAATGGTTGTGATAATGAAAAATTAAGTGGCCCAACGGCTGTAAACCAATCTATGGCTAAGCCTGTTGAGGTTCTTAATTTACTAGAATCGTCATTTTTATCTCTATAGTCTACTCCCCATAAATTAGCTGCATCAAAGAAGAGTTTTATATCAACGTTTTGTAAATTTTTAAATAAATATGGTACATCTGAGTTTATGTTGAAAGCTGTCATAAAGTTACCACCTATATGATCGCCACCATCTGTGGGTCCTACTTTGCCTGGTTCGAATCCCCTTAATTGTTTACTTGGCATTGTTATTCTTTTTGAGATCCTCACATCTTTGTTATTTGCAAGTGCTGTTATAGTTTTTCCAGTAAAGGAAATAGTTGTAGTGTTATTTTCAATAAGTTCTAAATATTTTCTAATATTATATGAATTACTTAAAGAATAACTTTCAGATATTAGAGGTATTTCTTGAGTAAAAACTTGCCTGTAGCCATTCGTTGCTTGATATCTTTGATTTCGTAAATCGTTATCAAGTGAATAAGAAAAGTTGAGATCAAAATAATCACCTTTTTGCTTTTTTAGTGATGAAGAAGCTGTATTTGAAGTCTCAATTTTATCATATTCAACAGAAGCTTGTGGTGAAAAATAAATATCTTCAAATTGTTCATAATTAGTACCTATTAAAAAATTAAGACTTGAGCTCTTATATCCATACTCAGTAAGTCTATCTACCGCAGAACTACCAACGTTAAGCATTAAACCTTTATCAGAATTTTTATAATTAGGGTTGTTATAATTAAAATTACCCCTCACACTTTCTTCGTCTAACATTAATTTTGTGTTTAAAATAATACCTTTGCCTAAGTAATTGTTTTCTTTAACACCGAACACAATCGAACTTCCAGAGGTTCCAATACCAGCGCCAGCTGAAATTTCACCTGTTGCTTTTTCCTCAACAATAATTTCTAAAATTTTTTTTTTTTCCTCATTTCCATCGAGTACATTTTTATCAACACTTTTAAAAAGATTACGACTCTTCAGTCTGTTAATAGATTTATTTAATAAAATTTTATTATAGGGATCACCTTCATCTATTAAAATTGTATTTCTAATGACGTTTTCATTTGTAATTGAATTGCCTTTTATGTTAATTTTTTCAACATAGAATTTGTCAAGTGATTCAATAATTGAAATAGTAAAGTCTAGTTTATCTGTATCAACAATAGTTTCTGTAAGTGTTGCGTTTATGAACTCAAATTGTTTAGTAAGAGATAATGTTTCAACTGAATCTAGAACTTTTTCAATTTCTCGGAAAGAATAAACTTGATTTTTTAATGAAGATAATTTTTTTTCAATATCAGCAAAATTTTTTCTGTTATAATCGCTTGGAAGTTGTAAATTAACGTTTTTAAATCTAAATTTTTTACCAGCATCAATATTAAAAGTAATAACAAAATTTTTGTCATCCAACATTTTGCTAAAAGTATTATAAACTTTAACGTTGTAATAACCTTTATTTAAGTAAAAATTTTTAATTAGTCTTTCATCAAGTGCTATCCTGGATTGATCTAAATATCGGTTACTTGATATAAATTTCCAAAATTTATTCTCTTCAGTTGTGATTATATTTCTTAACTTTCTATCTTTAAAAACTTTATTACCAACAAATTTTATTTTTTTAATTAAAGCTTTATCACCTAAAACAATATCATAAATTAAGTTAACTGTTTTATTTTCATTTGTTTGAAGAGACAAATTTACTTCAGCAAAAAAATAACCAGATTTCTTTAAAATATTTTTAATTCTAATAACATCATTTTCAACAATAAATTCTACATATGAATTTTTTTCTTTAAGTACAAGAGAGTCTAAAAGTACATCTTTGATTCTTTTTGCTTTAATTCCATTGAATAAAATTGTTTGAACAATAGGGTTTTCTGCAACATTAATATTTAAAACATTATTTGAAATATTTACTTGAACGTTCGAAAAGAAATTTGTGTCATATAAATTTTTTAATATATTGTTTAACTTAACATTATTGATATCTGTGTCTTTTTTAATATCTCCAAATAAAATAATTGTTTCATTTGAAATTCTATCATTACCTGTAATAATTATTTTATTTACAATTTCAGCGCTAGTTGAACTAGAAATTAAAAAAAAAACTATGTTTATTAATAAATATATTTTTTTCATTTTGCTTAATCTATACAGAAACTTTTAGTTTTCAAGCGCACAGTTTCACTTAAACCTAATATTTGGCTTATGTTCTGCGGATATTTTTTTTTGTAATCAGTAAATTGTTTTAAGTTTGTTATTTTGTTTAATACATCCCAAATTTTCAAAAAAGGAATTTTATTTTTTAGAAATAATTTTACCAATTCATCATTTGCACTTACGATTACTGTTTCAAAAAGTGAATCAGAAAAAGGAATTTTTTTTATTAAATTTATAGATGGAAATTTTTTAATATTTACATTACTAAAATTTAAATCATTTAATAATTTTAAGTCAATTTTTTTAGTAGTTAGTTTTTTATTATTATTGTATAACCAATTGAATATAGGAATATTCATATTTGTATCATGAATTAAAATTTTTGATAATCCATTTTTAAATTTTATTATTGCATGAACATAAGAGTTTGGGTGAATTAATATTTTTAATTGATTAATATTCAAGTTAAATATTTTTTTTGCTTCAATTAATTCAAAAATTTTATTCATAAGCGTTGCTGAATCTGTTGAAATTTTTTTACCCATTTTCCATTTCGGATGGTTGGTAGCTTGATATGGTTTAATTTTTTTAAATTTATTTAATGGGTAGTTTAAAAATGGACCTCCAGAAGCTGTGATTATAACTTCTTCTATCATTTTATTTGAAGACCTATTTATTAATTCATTGATTGAAAAGTGTTCGGAATCAATAGGTGTAAATTTGCAGTTGTATTTTTTTAATGATTTTTTAATTAAATTCCACGCACAAATTATTGACTCTTTATTTGCAATGCCAATATTTCTACTAAATTTAATTGACTGTAAAGTTGGGTCCAAACCCTCTATTCCTGTGATTGCACACATTGTGTAATCAATTTTTTCATTAAATTTTAAGTAAAATGAACTAAAATTATTAAATACATTTATTTTTTTTTTTGATAGTTTTTTTTTAACAATTAAAAATTTTTTGCTATCAGTGATTACTAGATTTTTAACATTAAATTTTTTAGATTGATTTAACAATTTTTTTATATTTTTATTTGCTGATAATAAAACTACTTTAAAATTATTTTGATTTTTTTTAATAATGTTTAGAGTTGTGTTTCCAATAGAACCTGTTTAACCTAAAATAATAATTTTTTTTTTCATGAAATTAAAAAACTAAAATAAAGACCTACTGGAACACCAAATAAAATTCCATCAACTCTATCAAGCAATCCTCCGTGTCCGGGTAATAAATTACTGGTATTTTTGACTTTACTTTTTCTTTTTAAATAGGAAATAATTAAATCTCCTATTTGAGAAAAAATAGAAACAATCAATCCAAATAATAAACAATAATATAAACTAACTTGTCCTACATAATTGTAATAAACAATCATAAGTAAAAATGATAAGCAAAAAGCACCTGCGCAACCAGAAATTGTTTTATTGGGGCTTATTGTAGTTAACTTTTTTCCTTTAAATGTTTTTCCAAAACTAAAACCACCTATGTCTGAAACAATGCACAATCCTAAACTGTATAAATATATTAATTTTGCTTGTTCATTTTGAAAATTAAAAATTGTTAAATATGTAAAGAAAGAAACGTACGACAGACCAACAAAACTGAAAATAATGTATTTAAAATTTTTTTTTGATTTTTTAATTTTAAAGATTTTTTTCATTAAACCATTAAATTCAATCCACACAATTGTAAAAAAAATAATCATAAAAGATATAAGAATATAATTGTAAAGATTCGCTATATATAAAAGAAAAAGTAAAAAAAAAGAAGTAATTAATCTTTTATTTAATTCTGTCATAGCTAAATTGCTCCAAAATTAATTTTTTGTTTTAAGTAATTTTTTAATATTTTGTTATAAATTTTTTCATTAAAATCTGGCCATAATTTTTTTTCAAAATAAATTTCTGCATATGACAATTGCCATAACAAAAAATTACTTAATCTTTTAGTATTTCCTGTTCTAATTAGAATGTTAGGATCAGGAATGTTTTTAGTATAAAGATTTTTGTCAATATTTTTTTCATTAACAGTTATTTTATTTTTTTTAATCAATTTAATAGCATTTATAAGCTCAAACTTTGCTCCATAATTAAGTGCTAAGTTTATTTGCAATTTATTATTATTTTGAGTAATTTTCTCTGAATTTAACAAAATTTTTTTTAATTTTTTAGTAAATGGTTTTTTGTTCCCAATAATTTTTAACTTAATATTATTTTCGTTTAAGTTTTTTGTTTTTTTTATTAATAATTCTTCTAATAAATTAAACAAAAAATTAATTTCTTTTTTTGGTCTTTTCCAATTTTCAGTTGAAAATGCATAAAGTGTTAAATATTTAATTTTTTTTTTAATAGTTTCTTTAATTATTTTTTCTACTGTGTTTAAACCAACTTTATGGCCATAATTTCTTGATTTTTTCTTTATTAAACCCCATCTGCCACTTCCATCCATGATTATAGCAACATGTTTTATTAGATTCATATAGTCATTATTTCTTTTTCTTTAGAAATAACTTTTTCTTCTATCTTTTTTATATGCTCATCAGTAAATGTTTGAATTAATTTTTCAAATTTTTTTTCTTCATCTTCTCCTATTTCTTTTTCTTTTAATATTTTTTTTAGCTCATCGTTAGCTTCACGTCTTATATTTCTTATTGAAACTTTACATTTTTCACCCATTGTTTTGATCATTTTTTTAATTTCGTTTCTTCTTTCTTCACTGAGATCTGGAACTGGCAATCTAATAAGTTGTCCATCAATTTGTGGATTTAGCCCTAAATTTGATTTTTTAATTGCTGAATCTGTTAAAGAAACATTATTTAAATCCCAAACTTGAATATTTATCATTCTTGGTTCTGGTGTGGTTATACTCCCTATTTGATTTATGGGCATTTTTTGTCCATAAACATCTACCTTTACTAAATCAAGCATATTAGCATTTGCTCTGCCTGTTCTTAATGATGTTAGTTCCTTGGCAAAAACATCAATTGTTTTATCCATTTTTTGATTGAAGCTATTTTCGTCAAACATTATTCACCAATTTTTAATCTATAAAAATCTTTAATTTTAAGATCAGCAATACTTAATTCACTTACAATATCTTTTACCTTTTTTTTTGGCTCCATTACCCACTGTTGAGTTAGTAGCTCATTTTCTTTTTTCAATTTACTTATTTTACCTAGGTTAATTTTTTTTACTATATCGTCAGGTTTACCAGTATTTTTTAATTCTTCTGAAATTAACAACTGTTCTTTATCTAAAATATCTTTATTAATAGAATTGGGTTCTAGAGCTAAAGGATTAGAGGCAGCAACATGCATTGCTAATTGTTTACCAAAAGATTTAATAGTGTCAGATTTTTCTTTTGTTTCCAATGAAACTATTACAGCTAATTTAGATAAATTATCTTTAACAACGGTATGAAGGTAATTATAATTTTTAGATCCTGAATGATTAAATGTTTTGACTCTTCCAATTGTAATTTTTTCACCCATTTTTGCAATCAAAGCAACTAAATTTTCTTCGACTGATAACAAGTTTTTCATTTTTGCTTGTTTAAGGTTTTCAATGTTTGAATCACAAGAATTATTAACCTCACTTAATTCTTTAACGAAATTAATAAAATCTTCATTTTTAGCGACAAAATCTGTTTCACAGTTTACTTCAATTACTGAGGTTTTAGCTTCATCACCACTAACAGCAACAACACCTTCTTTAGCATCACGAGACATTTTCTTTGAAGCTTTAGATATTCCTTTAATTCTTAAAATTTCAATAGCTTTATCAATATCTCCTTTAGATTCTTTTATTGCAGAATTACAATCTTTAAATCCGGCACCAGTAGATCTTCTTAGTTGCTTAACTTTTTCAATATCACTCATATTAATTTAATTTAATCTTTTCTGTTGGTGTATTTTTTGTTTCTTTAATTTTATTAGTCTTTTTTGTATTGTCTTTAGAAGAAAGTTTTTCTTCAGATTTATTTGGCAAAATCTTTTTTATTTTTTCCAATAAGGATAGTTTTTTTTCATCATTTTCTGCAAGAGGCTTTTCTTCTACAGTATTTGGTAGGTTCTTCTTGGCATTCATAATAGTTTCTTTAATTAAAGAACAATATAAATCTATAGATCTTCTTGCGTCATCATTTCCAGGAATTGGAAATTCAACACCATCTGGATTTGAGTTTGTATCTAAAATTGCAATTATTGGTATGCGAAGTTTAATAGACTCTTTAATTGCTAAATCTTCATAGTTTGTGTCAATTATAAAGACAAGATCAGGAATCTTTTTCATTTCAGAAATTCCACCTAATGATTTTTGAAGTTTATCTCTAAGAACACTCATTTTTAAAAGTTCTTTTTTTGTAAAACCTCTATTTTCTGAAACTAGATCGGCATCAATTTTTTTAAGTTTTTTTATTGAATTAGAAATTGTTCCCCAATTAGTTAACATTCCACCTAGCCATCTATAATTAACAAAATATTGATCTGTTTCTTTTGCCAATTCAGCTATTGCTTCTGAAGCTTGTTTTTTTGTAGATATAAATAAAATTTTCCCGTTATTAGAAATTGTATTGTAAACTTTTTCTAAAGCTATATTTGTTAATTGTAATGTTTGAGTTAAATCAATGATATGAATTGAGTCTCGTTTCCCAAAAATATATTTCTTCATTTTTGGGTTCCATCTAAGCGTTTTATGACCTAAGTGTACTCCAGCTTCTAATAATTGTTGTATTGTTACATTTGGTATTTTCATTTTTATTCCCGGTTATGCCACCACAGTTACTTCCACTAAAGGACCGGAGGTATAAAACCACAAACTGTGTGCGAGTTAATTTAGATGCTTACTTACAAATTATTTTAGAAAGAAACAAGTATTTTTTAATGAATTGTGGTTAAAATATTGCGATTTTTAAGGATATTTATTGATTTTCTATCAACATTTCTTTTGTTTTTTAACTTAAAGGTAAGTTCATTATTTTTATCTTTAATTTTAACTTTAACTTCTGTTGATCCATTTTTATTAACAAAATTTGCAATTTCTTTAATTTGTTTAGATTCATTAATAGTGAATTCAATTTCTGAAATTGGTTTATTGTATAAATCCCTAAGGGAAGTTATTTTCTTAACGTTAATTCTTTTAAATCTATTTTCTGCATCAGAAATATTTTTTATTAAAGTTATAATTAGTGAGTTTCCTTCAATTAAAATTTCTCTATTTGTTTCTAAAATATCTGAAAAAATAAATAATTCAAATACACTAGTTAAATCTGTAAATTTAATAATTCCATAAGAGTTTCCTTTTGCAGTTTTTCTTTCTTGAATCTTTAGTAATGTTGCAGCGATATTTTTTTCTTTTATTTCATTATCAAAATTAAATTTATTAAAATCTATAATATCATAATCATCAAATATTTCTTTAAATTGGTTTAATGGATGATCCGAAATAAAAAAACCAACAGCTTCAAATTCTTTTGATAATCTTTCTTCAAATTTCCAATCTATATTATTTAGTACTATATCGTTATCATGAAGTTCATCTGATTTAAAAAGATCTATTTGACTTGTAGCTTTATTTTCAAAAATATTTTTTGACTTTAAAATAAAACTAGGAATAGAATTAAATAATGCTTGCCTATTATCATTGATACTGTCAAAGGCGCCTGCCTTAACTAATCCTTCTAATTGAAGTTTATTTATATCTTTTGGGTTAACTCTGTTTAAAAAATCATTAATTGATTTAAATTTACCTTTCTTTATTCTCTCTTTTACAATGTTAGATACAGCTTCATACCCAACACTTTTTATGCCACCTAAAGCATAATAAAAATGATTATCTTCTGATATAAAATCAGCAAAACATTTATTAATATCAGGTCTAGTAATTTTAATGTTTAACCTTTTAAGCTCTTCATAAAATTCACTTAATTTATTCTGATTTGATATATCCATAGTCATTGAAGCTGAAAAAAATTCATTTGGGTAATAAGCTTTTAAATATGCTGTCTGGTATGCAATAATGGCGTAAGCAGCAGCATGACTTTTATTAAAACCATATTCCGCAAAAGGCTCAATTTTTAAAAAAATGCTTGCAGCTACTTCTTTGCTAATTTTATTTTTTACAGCTCCCTCAATGAATCTTTGTTTTTGTTTTTCTAATTCTGCTCTTTTTTTTTTACCCATTGCTCTTCTTAATATGTCAGCTTCACCAGCTGTAAAACCAGAAAGTTTTTGCGCAATCTGCATTACCTGTTCTTGATAAATAATTACACCATAAGTAGGCTTTAAAATTTCTTCTAGATGTGGATGTAAATAATCAGGACTTTGTTTTCCATGTTTACAATCATTATATATTGGAATATTACTCATAGGTCCCGGTCTATAAAGTGCAACTAGTGCAATGATATCTTCCAAGTGATTTGGTTTCATTTGTATTAAAGCTTCTCTCATGCCAGTACTTTCTAACTGAAACAAACCAACTGTTTTACCGCTAGAAAGAAGGTCAAAAACTTTTTTATCTTCAAAACTAACATTTTGTATCTTAAAATTTTTATCATTTTTATTGATTAATTTTTGTGTTTTATTAATGACAGTTAATGTTTTTAAGCCTAAAAAATCAAATTTAATTAGTCCCGCATTCTCTGCGGAGTACATATCAAATTGAGTTGATGGTAATAATAATTCAGCTGATGAATCTTTGTAAAGGGGAACTGACTCAGTTAGTTTTTTGTCTGCAATAACAACACCAGCTGCGTGTGTCGCAACATTTCTATTTAAACCCTCTAATTTTAACGAAAGTTCAGTTAATTTTTTTACCCTTGAATCTTCATTGATTAGCTTTAGCAAACGTGGTTCATTGTTAATACATTCGATTAAATTTTGGGGTCTTGATGGGTCAAATGGAATCATTTTTGAAATACTATCGACAAAACCATAAGGTAAGCCAAGCACTCTACCGACATCTCTTATAACCATTCGAGCTTTTAATTTGCCAAAGGTAATTATATGAGCAACGCTATCTTTGTATTTTGTTGTTAAGTACTTAAAGACTAAATCTCTTTTTTCTTCACAAAAATCTATATCAAAATCAGGCATAGATATTCTATCTGGATTCAAAAACCTCTCAAAAATTAAACTAAATTTAATTGGATCAACATCTGTAATGGATAAGCACCACGCAACTAATGATCCAGCACCTGACCCTCTTCCTGGTCCAACAGGAATATCGTTATTTTTTGCCCATTTAATATAATCAGATACTATCAAAAAATAACTAGCATATTTCATTTCAATTATAATTTTTAATTCATGATTAAGTCTATCTTTATATTTTGTAAATTTTTTATTAGTTGATAAATTGTTATTATCAATTTTAAATAGTGTTAAAAATTTATTTTTTAAGCCTTTTTCTGATTCTTGGATTAATATTTCATCAGCATCACCTCCTTTTTCAGAGCTAATATTTGGTAAAACAGGTTTGGATAATTCTGGTTTAAAATTACATCTAAAAGGTAAATTATAATTATTTTCCAAAGCCTCTGGTAGATCTGAAAACAATTTTGACATTTCGTCATTAGATTTAAAATAATGTTGATCACTGTATTTAACTCTATTTTTCTCATTTACATAAGTTTTGGAACCAATACAAATTAAGGCGTCATGCGCCTCATGCATATTTTTGTCTAAATAAAAAACTTCATTAGTAGCAATAATTGGTATTTCTAAACTGGATGATTCTTTTAAATTAAATTTTTCAAAAGCAATTTCATTTTGATCTCCATGTCTTTGAATCTCTAAATAAAATCTATCATTAAATGCAGATAATAATTTTTTATAAATGTTTTTTATCTCGTCAAATTTTCCTTTATAGAATAACTTGCCAAAAAGGCCTTGAATAGTTCCAGACAAAACTAATAAACCTTCTATATTTTTATATAGATCACTTATGTTTAAATGAGGTTCAGAAAGTTTATCATTTTCTAAATATGATTTTGATGATAATTTTATTATATTTTTATATCCTATTTGATTTAAGGCGACTAAAGGTAAAAGTCCCATTGTATTCTCAAACTTAAAATTTATTTGCGTACCTATAATAGGTTGAGTTCCTATTTTTGATATGTTTTCTGAAAATTCCAAGGCACCAAATAAATTTGATGTATCAGATATACCTATACAGGGAATCTTTTTTTCTTTACAAAAATTTCTTAAATTATCAATTTTAATTGCACCTTCACAGATAGAGTATTGCGTATGAATTTTTAAATGATTAAATTTTTGACTATTTAATTCTGACATTGGTATTTTTAATATTACCATCAATCATTTCCAATTTACAATCTGCCATTTTAGCAAAAAATCTATTATGGGTTGCATAAATAATTAATCTTTTTTGATTTTTTAACTTATATAAAATTTTAAATATTTCTTTAGCTGTAGACTGGTCAAGACTACCTGTTAGTTCATCTGCAAGAATAATCTCAGGTTCGTTAATTAATGCTCTGGCAATTGCTACCCTTTGTTTTTCTCCCCCTGAGAGTTCAGTAGGATAATGGTGAATACGGTGCATTAATCCCATTTTTTTTAAAATACTTTTAGCTTTATCTAAAGCTTTGTTTTTATCTTTTTCTATTGATAATCGAGCTAGGTATACATTTTCTAGAGCAGTAAAATCAGGAAGCAAATTGTTTTGCTGATAAATAATGCCAATTTTTTTTGCTCTAATATTGTCATTAATTATAGAATCTGAAAAATCGATATCTATATTATCGATTTTTAATGTACCTAAAGTTGGTTTGTCTATTAAAGACAAAATATTTAGTAAAGTAGATTTTCCAGATCCAGAAGGACCCATTAATGAATAAATTTTTCCTTTAATAAACTTATAATTAATTTTTTTTAAAACAGAAACTTTTTTATTTCCAAAATATGACTTTGAAATATTTTTAAGTAAAATTAGATTATTCATAATTTAAAGCTTTCACTGGATCTAATTTTGAAGCTTTAATTGCAGGCAAAATAGAAACTAAAATTGTAATAACAATTGAACAAATTGATATAATAAAAATTGAACTTAAATTTATTTCAGATGGCATTTTACTCAAAAAATAAATTTCCTCTGGAAACAAACTTATGTTGAAAACATTACTTAAAAAAGCTCTTAGATTTTCAATGTACAAAGAAAACATTACACCTAGAAATATTCCAAACATAGTGGCTGATGTTCCAATTATTAAGCCAATTAAAAAAAATATTTTGGCAATAGATTTATTTAATACACCTATTGATTTAAGAATTGCTATCTCACGTGTTTTATTTTTTACTAAAATTGTTAAACCTGAAATAATATTAAAAGCAGCAACAATTATAATTAAAGATAAAATTATAAACATTACGTTACGTTCTATTTTTAAAGCTGAAAACAAAGAACTATTCATATCGGACCATGTATAAATAAATTCATTATTAAAAATTTTTTGTATTTCTGTTTTAGTTTTTTCAACGGTTTCTGGATTTTTTAAATAAATTTCTAAATTTCTTTCTTTTTTTTTAAAATCAAAGAAACTTTCTAATGAAACTAGATTAATAAATGCAATATTTTCATCAAAATTTGAAAGCCCACTATCAAATATTGAACTAATAATAAAATTTTCTTGCTTAGGGAAATTGCCAATTATAGTAGCGACTCCAGCTGGTGACATAATAAAAATTTTGTCTCCTACTTGTAAATTCAAATTTTCACTTAAGGCTTTACCTATTGATATAAAATTCTTTTTTAAATTTCTTGGATTACCTATAAAATTTCCTTTTTTTATTATTTCTAATTTTGAAAAATCTTCATTACTGTATCCTCTTAAAACAATACCTTTGGTATATTTTTTATCAATTATTATAGCCTCACCACTATTACTAAAAATTAATTCACTAGAGATTAATTTTAAATAGTTATTTTCTATTTTTTTAACATCAATAGATTTTTCATAAGGTTTCACTGATACATGTGCGTTAAATCCAACAATTTTATTAACTAATTCTGCTCGAAAACCATTCATAACAGACATAACTATAATTAAGACTGCTACTCCAAGGCTGATGCCAATAAATGAAAAAATAGAGATAATATTTAAAAAACCATCTTTCTTTCTAGTTTTTAAATATCTAAATGCAATTTCTTTTTCTAATATAGAAATCAAATTTTTTCTTTTTGTTTTGTTAAAATTTTAGTTATTTGATCTATTGATAAATTTTGAGTTTCCTTACCAATTTCTTTAAATTCTAATAAATTTCCATCAGACTTTTTTCCTAATATTATTTGATAAGGAACACCAATCAAATTGAACTTTTTAATTTTAGATGAAAAATTTTCATCCGTATCATCAATTATAGTATCTATATTATTTTCTTCTAAGTGTTTAAAAATATTATTAGCTTTTTCTAAGTTTGAATTATCATTTTTATTTATCATTGTAATAATTGCTAATTCATAAGGTGCAACTGATAGTGGCCATTTCATTATTTCTTCTTTATCATCATATTTTGCTTCAATTATAGCCCCTACTAATCTTGATACACCAATACCGTATGAACCCATTTTGACATAATTTTTTTTACCACCAGGAAGGTCAACAGAAGCATTTAGTGGTTTTGAATATTTGTCTCCGAAGTAAAAAATGTGGCCTACTTCTATACCTTTGGTTATTAGTCTATTTTTTTCTGAAACTTCTTTTTCAAATACTTCCTTATTAAACTTTTCATCAGTAACAGAATAAAATTTTTCATATTTCTTTCGTAAATCTTCTAAAGATCTTTTATCTATAATTGAACCTTTACTATCTAAATCAAAAATTCTCTTATCTGTAAAAATTTTACTTTCTCCAGTATCGGCTAAAATAATAAATTCATGAGAAAGATTTCCACCTATAGGTCCTGTATCGGCAGCCATTGGTATAGCTGTTAATTCTAATTTTTTAAATGTTCTTAAATAAGAAAGAAAAAATTTATTATAAGAATAAAGTGCTTCTTCATCATTAATATCAAACGAATAAGCATCTTTCATGTAAAATTCTCTACATCTCATAATTCCAAATCTGGGTCTGACTTCGTCTCTAAATTTCCATTGAATATGATATAGAAGTTGAGGTAAAGATTTGTATGACTTAATGCTAGATCTAAAAATATCGGTAACCAACTCTTCGTTAGTTGGTCCATAAAGCATTTCCCTATCTTGACGATCTTTAATACGTAACATTTCCTCACCATAGTCATTATAACGACCACTTTCCTTCCAAATTTCACTAGATTGAATAGTCGGCATTAATATTTCCTGTGCACCAATTTTATTTTGTTCTTCTCTAACAATTTTTTCAATCTTTTTCATTACCTTAAATCCAAGAGGCAGCCATGAGTAAATTCCTGCTGAAGATTGCTTAATCATCCCCACTCTAAGCATTAATTGATGAGATTTAATCTTTGCTTCTGATGGATTATTTTTTAAAATTGGTATGAATGATTTAGATATGTACATTTTGGTTATTATGATTCTTAAATCAAAATATTCAATTAAATTCTTACTAAGTTAATGTTTGTAAATGGCTTTTTTCCAGTTTTTTCCTTAGAGTATTTTCTACAAATTATTTTAAGCACTTCAATTAAATTATACTCTTGTTTTTTACTTTTTAATGAAAATGTTTTTGTTGTTTTTTCAATTTCATTTTTTAAACCATAAACAAAGTCTTCTATTTCATAAATTGGTAAACCTTTAAATGTAAGAATTGGCCTTTTATTAATATTACCTTTTGGTGTTATCATGATGGTAACTTCCATATATCCATTTGCACTTAAATTTTTTCTATCTTTAACTGACTGTGAATCTTCTTCTACACTAACCTTTCCATCAAGATAAAGTCTCCCACTAGGAGCCTTATCAAAAACCTCAGGTTTTCCTGGAAATAATTTGACTATATCGCCATTTTCTACTTGAATAGGATTAGGAACTTTCATTTCTTTTGCAAAAATTATATGTTCAATCATATGTCTATGTTCTCCATGGACTGGAATTACACACTGCGGTTTAACCCATTTATACATTTCTCTGAGATCCTCTCTATTTGGATGTCCAGAAACATGAACAAATTCATTTTCTTCAGATATAACTTCAATACCATCTTTAACTAACTGATTATGAAGTTTATATAGTTTCTTTTCATTGCCTGGGATAATTTTCGAGGAAAAAATTACACTATCACCTTCTTCTATAAATACATCTGGATGTGTGTAGCTAGAAATTCTCATCATTGCCCCCATCGGTTCACCTTGACTCCCAGTGCACAAATAAACTATTTTTTCTCTAGATATTTTTTTTGCTTCTCTTGGATCTATAGGTTCAATAACATTTTTTAAATAACCACATTGTCTTGCTGCTTTAAATATGCGGTGCATTGATCTACCTACTAAAGATATCTGCCTTCCTGTTTTTTCTGCACAATAAAAAGCTGTTTCCATACGAGCTACATTTGAAGCAAAAGAAGTAATAATAATTCTTTTTTTAAGCCTACTCATAATGTTCAGCATACTTTTTCTTACGTCAAGTTCTGAGCCAGATTTTCCCATGCTAAAAACATTTGTAGAATCGCATATCATTGCAAGAACACCTTCGTTACCTATTTCTTTCAAACGTTCTGAATTAATTTTTTTTCCAATTAATGGATTAGGATCTACCTTCCAATCTCCCGTATGCAGTATTGCTCCAGCTGGTGTTTCTATTCTAAGTCCATTAGGCTCAAGTATTGAGTGCGTTAAAGTTATATACTCAATTTTAAATGGATCGAGATTAACAGTACCATTTAATTGAACAATTTTTAAATAGCTTGTTACATCTATATGTTTTTCTTTAAATTTTTCTTTTATTAAGACTGCTGTAAATGGTGTTGCAAAAATTTTACATTTCAGTTGTGGCCATAGATGTGCAATTGCACCAATATGATCTTCATGAGCATGAGTTAAGACAATGCCTAGAAGGTCATCTTTTTTATCTACTATAAAGCCAGGGTCAGGATAAATTAAATCAATTCCTGGAAGTGTATCATCGGCAAAAGTTACACCAATGTCTACCATGATCCATTTATGCTCTCCAGGTTTTCCATAAGCAAACAAATTCATATTCATGCCTATTTCACCAGAACCTCCTAAAGGACAAAATAATAATTCATCTTTCATATTTATTTAATTAATTTAGAAGCCTTTATAAGACCTTTAATTGTAATGTCTTTATTTATAGTAACTTTCATGTTTATTGAGTTTTTAAATAAATGTGAAAATCCACCAGTAATAATTATTTTAAAGGATTTTTTGGTTTCTTTCATAATTAAACTGATAATATTCTCAATTAAACCTCTATAACCCCAAAAAAAACCAGATCTAACCGCATTGACAGTAGTCAATCCAATAACTTTATTAATTTTCTTTAAATGTAAATTAGGTATCAAACTTGCTTTATCAATTAGTGTATTCAAGGATAATTTGAGGCCAGGAGCAATTACACCTCCATGATAAACATTTTTGATAACAACATCGAAAGTTGTGGCAGTGCCAAAATCTAAAATAATAAAATTACTTTTATTGTTCATTACACTGATGGCATTTGCTAAACGGTCAGATCCAATTTGATTATTGTTTACTTTAATCTTAATTAATTTATTTATTTTCAAATCTTTTAATTCATAACAATTTAATTTGTAATGTTTATAAAAAAAAATTTTTATTGACTTGAATGATTTAGGTACAACA
>Ga0114997_10001499_pt1 | contig 19352 bp, 11 predicted proteins | sample ArcticOcean_MG_C_2_FD_87045 | JGI IMG/M metagenome (GOLD analysis project Ga0114997, IMG submission 87045) | Marine microbial communities from western Arctic Ocean - ArcticOcean_MG_CB4_136 | ecosystem: Environmental > Aquatic > Marine > Oceanic | place: Arctic Ocean: Canada Basin | collected...
CATTGGCCAACCTTTCTGAATTAAATCCTTCTAAACTGGCAGAATATCAGCTCCTTTTAAAAGAAGTGGTCTATCGTGCTTTGCATCCAAAAGTAAGGCCCTATAAACAAGACCTTCAGTCTGTAAAAAATCTGGGGAAATATGGATACTATTTAGAACACTTAAATATTATCCTGGGCTGCTATCAAAAAATCGTTGGAAATGAGCTGGTTGAATTAAATGAGCGAATCTGTAAGCATCTTATTCAAAATTCAATGCAGTATAATAATTACCATGCTGACCTTCTTCCCCATGTGAATATGAAATGGTCTGCAGATCAGGCGGCAATCCTTTATTCTATTTGGCTCTACGATCAAAATAATATTATGCATCTTGGGGATGAATTGACTCAAAAATGGCTTGGATGGATGAAAACCTATGGCACCCATAAAGAAACAGGATTATTTGTTACAGAAGTTTTAGGTACACGAAAATACTCGAACCAGCCAAGGGGATGCGCACTCTCGTACCTGGTACACTATATGGGCAGGTTTGCCCCAAAAGAAGCTAAAAAACAGTGGAAACTCTATAAAACGCACATGATGACCCGCGTAATGGGGAAGACAGGATTTAGGGAGTTTTTACCTGACTATGATGGTGCATGGTCGCCGGACTCGGGCCCAATCATTGCAGGTGTAGGTATTGCAGCGACGGGCTTAGCCTTGAACGCGGCCAGTACGATTGGGGATAAAAAAACCTTTAGAGACCTGGAAAAGAGTATGAATCCAGTCCATTCCCTTTTATCCAAAGGGGATATTATACCGGGGATGAATATGCTTTCTAAAATTGGAACAGATCTGCTCTCATCAGCTATCTGGTTAAATGCGGAGACAAAAATTAATTGATTTTATAAATGCCATCATTAATCCTTTCGCGTAGCTAGCATTGCAACAATCTCATCTTTCATATACGGTGCAATAATGGCATTTACACCTTCATCCTGGATGTGGCCGATCAACTGATTATGTATCCTAATATCATAGTATTCTTCAAGAAGATATCTGTATAGTGATAATTGAAGCGCATAATGATAAAAATTGCAATCCATCACATTCTCAGTTACATCGTGTGTCCCCATCTTATAGCCATAAGAAACCGTTTCAATTTTCTTTGATGTTTTCCAGTCAATTAGTTCATACTGTCCGGTATTATTATCCTGTGCCAGGATATCAACAGTCCCCGCAATCTTAAGTTTGGAACTGTACACAATTAATTCTGATGAAATATCAATATCTGATTTCATTTGGTAATTCTGTAACCAGTTTTTCCCTTGAATAGCTTTTATTGTCTGTGGTTCAACATCATATTTTATCCAGTTTTCAATTTCATCGTGCACAAGGGTGCCATGATCCCTGGCTTTATCCCAAATGGCTATTAGTGACTCAACTGTACAGCCTGCATACCTGGGATGATTTTGAACCAAATTTGTTGCAATCTATAGTGAATCAAAGCCTTCAAAAAAACTATCCACAAAAGTGGTAACACTGGTGAAAGTAAGCTCTGGTTCAGATAGCAATCGGTATTCATGATTGTTCTTATTTAGAACGATATTATTATCTAGAGAATTGGTCACTTATCATCCTTATTTTTTGCAATCATTTTACATTTTGCCCGTAATTCTTTTAGCATGCTCACATAAGGATTTGAAGAATTATGTGTGAGATTTAAAATCGGCTTAAGCTCCTGGATTATATATATCTCTGTGTTCCTTATTAAACGTTTGCCTTCACAGATCTCAAAGAAAGAGATAGAAAGATTTTTTATCATCCATTGAGTAAGCTGTTTTTCACTTTCTTCAATAAATTTATAATCACGCATCCTGGACTCAGTTTTACTCCTAGGTATAGGGTGTAGGCCAAGGTCTTCACGTAAGATTGCTCCCAGACTGCGCCGAAGAGTAGACGAGCCGGTTTTTCCACTCTTAAAATGGGTCTGGGCATCACGGCTTTTCTGACTCTTCTCTGTCTTACCTATATAAATAATGTCACCATTATTGATAATATTTTCACCAGTAGGGAAAGGGAAATTGTCCCCAGTATATCCTACAGCATAGATACCTGGATTAGGGGAAAATTCGTTTATCTCGCCAAAAGGAACAAGACCATATTTCAGTTTAACAATAATTTGTTCTGGATTGATTGTCATGGATACAATACCTCCCGTGTTCCCATTTTTAAACTATTTTTATTCTTATCGAATGAAACACCATGCTGATTTAATATATTTTCCACTTTCTCTGAAGGAAGCGTGAAGGCCAGAGGCCACCTATAGGTAGTGCGAAGCACAACTTCGAATGATGCCAGTTTCGTGTTTATCAGCGCATGATCAATATTTACCATATTTGAAAGATCATTGTTCCCTTCCCATAGCTTCCGTTTAAACTGGTAAGGAATCCTTAATTTAGCCCCATCCCGTAGTGCAAAAATTTCACCATGTATGTTGGGCCTTAGTTCCATTAATGATATTGCGGTTTCATCATTGGTCATCATAAACGGCATGCGTCCGTATCGGTTGACTTTAAAATAATTTTCAGTATAAATACCCAAAACATGATCAAAATCCTGAATCTTTTGCTCCAAAATATCTGGCTCCCAGGCCAAGATCATGTTATGCAGTTGGGCATTTTCATAATAACAATGGGAATTTTCACGCTCCCAGATACGACTGTGTGCCATTGTTCGTAGAATTAATGTTTTGAATTCAATATCCTCAATTATTATCTGTACCTACGGTTTCTATGCATCTTGCCAGTTGAATGATAATATCCATCCTGGTGATGGTCATTAAAAAAGGCTGCGTGGATGAATTGGTGTTCAACAGAAAGCATTAAGCCCACAAGTCCGGGACCAACATACCTATGATCTTCCCCAATCCCTTTCGACGGGAATATTTCTTCATTGCATGATCGGATATTTTTTAACAGGGATCCAACATTTATATCTTCAACACTTTTTTCAGTGACTGTTTCGTGGCTCGGTACAGATATGATATAGCTTCGAAATAATTTTTCATGATACTGTTTGTAAGCGGATTCATTAGAAAATACATCCAGCCCAATCAGCCCATTTCCAGAAAAGACCAATAGTCCTTTCTGACCATCCTGGATTGGGAAATGATCCGTTATCATATCAAGTGACTCTCTTTTATGATCGTAAATATCTTTCATAGAACCGGTCCGTGATAAAATATTCTCCTTTTCTCTCATCAATTTGATATTGTCCCAAACATCGCCCTGATCAGAAGCGTAGCTTTTATGGGTTTTTAAATTTTTTGAAACGTGGTCCATCTTTCGGGCCCTTATCTTAGATGATGCCAGTTCATCCGAATCAAAGAAATTTGGTGTATCATAGGACCAACGTCCTTCTTCGGTGCAGCTGACAGGTATAACTATGTCTCCCTTGGCCGGTACCATAATGGATGTATTCAGGATCCTGTTTTGCTTTGCCCCTGCTAATTCTTCACCATCTATTAAGAGTATATTCTTTTGACTAAAGTTGACCACACGTAATTCTGGGACAGAACCGCTGTCAGACACTTCAGATATCTGGATTAACTGGTTTTCATATGCTTCCTTTATAGTGATATATGGCACGGAATCAATCGTATTCATTAATGGGAACAGAGTGATCCCATTATCATATTGAATTGTACCGATTGATATGTTTTCAATTAATTCGTTTAAAGTTTTTGACGATTGGTTAGATACATTTTCTTTATTGAATTCGACACCTCGTTTATATTAATATTTAGTTAAAAAGACTGGTTAAGATTACTGAGATTTTATGGTTTTTTTTGACTTAGCAACGTTGTTGTTTCTATATGGCGATCTTTACCAGTTCATTGTTTTGTAGTTTAATCAATTGTCCTTTTGATAGCTCGTAAGGAACAACTTGTTCAGGAAAATCAAATTTTTGAACTTCTAAAAATGGATCGATTCGGCGCTGCCGGAATTCATTCTTCAAACCTGCCTTTTCCAGCACACTGCGCATTATCTCTTCCTGGTTTGGAGAAAAACCAACCGGTATTGGTAATTCGCCAAGATGCCCATAGAAATAAGGATTGAATTCGTACCGGCTATCCAGAAGAACAACGCCACCCTTATCGCTCATAGCCCGCACAAGCCTTCCAAAACCCTGACGAAGTTTCAGCCTTCCATAGATTGGGTATTTTGCACTCATAAAGGAAGCATCATGGCGGCGATGATGAGCAATTAACGGGTCATTCAGATTGGGGTTTGGTATTTTTGTAATAATAACCTGGCTCAGTGTTGACCCGGGAAAATCCACACCGGACCAAAAACGGTCCACACCAAAAAGAATACTATATTCATTGTGATTGAATTCCCTGATCTCTTCCAGTGAACTTCCATTCTGCCTGAGTGCCAGTATGTCATGAGCCGCAAAAAACGGTGCAACTTTTTCAAAACTTTTATTTAATTCTTCTCGTGATGTAAAGAGTACCAGTGTCCTACCATTGGATGCTAGCGTATAACTGCAGATCGCACGATTCACATCATTCCGGTACTGGCTCATATTCTGCGGATTCCTGTAATCATAGGATGTGATGGATGAATCGACAAAGCAAACAACATTCTCTTTATAATTGAACACGGATGGTAGACGAGTCTGTGCAGTCTCTTCTGATGCCTGGTAAGATCCAAAATCATTCATGAAATGAGATGCGTTTCCATCTACATACAGAGTAGCAGATGTGAAGAAGACATGTCCCACATTAGCGTATATGGATTCATTTAATTTTTCCGAAATATCTACAGGGATCTTTATTAGTGTCCATGCCCGGTCTGGATGACCCTTAAAACTATGCGCATAGTATGGCGTATTCACTCCATCACAAAAATCATTCAGGCCACCGTATAGATCATCCACAAGTACCCTGTACGACTCGCACCTTTGTTTAATGCTCCTGCGCAGAGGTACATCTTCACTTTGTAAAGCTTTTAAACCTTCAACTATATTGGAGAGGTTTTTGATTGCTGGCTGTAAGCCATCCTTGATAGATTCTTTTGAGCTCCTGAGAGCAGGAAAATCAAACATTAATCCAGGTACCTTGCCATTTTCGGGATACATGTCCTGCAGAAATTGGTTGAACTCCAGTTCTACGGCTTCTGTGGAAGCGATTAATCCATTTACTGTATCCTGAACCTTCATGGCTTCTTCAGCTTTTCTCCCTCTCCTTTGTGATAATTTGTCAATCCTGCTCTTTATTATTTGAATGAATCCTTTCCTTTTTTTGCTCCCTCTTAATTTATACAGCAGCTGTTTGAACTGATAAGAATCAATCTGCGTTGATGTGGCTTGGCGGACATTATCCCCAAATTTTTCAGCTTCATCTACGATAATTGCCCTCGTTTTACCAAGGAGACCTTCACTCATGAGTGCGCATTTAAAGTGGTTAGTAACTATAATATGAGCATCTTCCGCCAGTTGCAGTTGTTTACCATAAGTACAAGCTTGAGGAATACATAGTTTTTTTGTGCAGTGCAGACTTGCCTGTACATCCTTGAGCAATTCATTGATTGGTGGTATCCATTTTTTGAGATGATAAGGAATATTTTCAATATCTCCACTAGTCTGATCGCAAAAAAGAGACAGGTAGATCCAAGCAGCTCTTTCTTCCGGTGTTGAATCAAGTGAAAATGAATGACTGAATTGTCGGGCCAGCGCGGAGTAACAGATGTAATTTGATTTCCCTTTAAGCAATGCGATCTTCAAGTCAGGAAATCTTGCCTTAACAAAAGGCCAATCGCGATCAATCACCTGGTTTTGCAAATTCTTGGTACATGTTGCTATAATGATCTTCTGAGTTGGATTCTTTTCCAAGTAAAAACCAGCAGGGATCAAATACCCCAGACTCTTACCAATCCCCGTGGGTGCTTCCACATAGTTATGGATAGGCTCATTCAATGTTTTTATTACTTCAACAGCATAATCCACCTGGGATGTTCGTCTTTCATAGGATGGCAATTTTCCTTTGATAAAATCAGAATCGAAGAAGCTCTTAATTACGTCAGGGTTTACTTCAACTGTATCTTCATCTTCATCAATCTCGGTTGTTATCTCAATATCAACAGGGATCAAATGGCTGAGCAATTTTTCACCATCGAAGACGGTGGCATTAAATGCTTCATTTGGTTTATTTGGCTGTGACAACAGATCATTTGCCAGCCATGCAGAATCTTTTGCTTCTAATACAACCTGATATAGGGCATTTAAGCTTGGAATATCCTTTACCTGTCCTATAAGATCAACCAAATGTGTATTGAAAGATGAATTACCATTAGAAAATAAATACATGATCTCTCGCAATAACTTTTCACCCAAATGTAGAGTATCTAACATAACGTTGTTATTTGAGCGATATTGTTTCTTTAAGAACCTTGAATATAAATCTCTGAATGAATGTTCTTTAATTTTTGGAAGGAAGAATTGTGTTAAACGTCCAAGATCAATGATATTAATCTCCAGTTTGTGATCTAATACCACTTTATTCAACCATTCAATTTCATCACCATTCCCCGTTTTTAATACAAACACCGTGTCATAAGGAGCCAGTCTATTTTTCCAGTCTGAAGAGACTGTACCAAATAAAGGTTTTTGATTAAGATCTTTATCTTTTAGTCCTGAGCGTTCTTTGGTGCTGCGAGAAAGGATACACTCTGGTTTAAACTGTTGAATAATTGGCTGATTCTTGCCATCCAGAGGCAGAACACCCAGCTGAATGATAAAGTCGCGGTCCGTATTAGGACCTGTGGTGTGGATATGAGCTATGGCGAAATTGAATTTATACCTCCTGATTATTTTCTTGTTTTATTTCTTTCAGATCCGGGTTGCCCCAGGAAAGGATCAGGTTAAACCTGATTTCAAAAATTGAGAATAATATTGTATGCTGCTTGACTCCGAAAGACGCAGAACTGCAGCTGAATTCTATTGGGAATAGGTATATGTTAAAACCATATGATTGGAAAAACGGGATCGCCGACAGGGATAGACCAGCATATTTGTTGCCCACTAAAAACTTTTCTTTATTTTCTATTTTATTTGTTAAGAATTCGATACCCCTTATTTCTTTAATTATTGGTTGAACAAAAAGTCCGATACATGATCACTTTACCATAGAATACTTTCCCGGCAAATACTTTTTTATTCTTTGATGATATGTCTGTTAAGATTTTGTTTGTATTAATACTCCTGGTTCTTGTTTACTTGCTATACCCTATATACTGTGGTTTATAAAATATTCTTACAACTTTTTTCTGTTTCTGCAAAATCTTCTTCTAGAAAGACAATCTTTCTTAACCTTATATGCTTGTCCCAACGTTTTTCAATGTATGCTCGACATGCTCGGTCAGATTCAAATACATGTGAACTCTTGAATCCATTACAGATACTACATGATGCTACGAAATTATCATCCGCATTTGATTGGCTAAATGAAAGGGGGACAGCATGATCCCAGTTGGGTAATAAAGTACGAATTGAATTATATCTAAAATATGTCAAACCAAATCCCCGGAAACACCAATAACATGAATTACTCTGTTGGTTGAGGATCGTTTCTTTTAATTCTTTGTTTGGGTATTTTCTTTTTACAACATTCACCTCTATGCGCATTGAATCAATCGTCCCAAAAAAATCATGATTACAGTCTGTGCATTTGAAGTGCAGATTATCCATAAAGACCATTTCTCCACATTTTGGACAAGAAGTGCGATACATAATCACTTTACCATAGAATACTTTCTCGGCAAATACTTCTTTATTCTTTGATGATATGTCTGTTAAAATATTGTTTGTATTAATGCTCCTGGTTTTTGGTTACTTGCTATACTCTATATACTGTGGTTTACATAATTTTCTTACAAATAGTTGGTAATTAATACTCTCATCGCTAATGGTTAATACCCAAATTGATCCAAAATGGAAGGTAATTATCCCATATCCATCTAATAACTTTGGTGGATGCACTTCAATATTGCATCAACTCAGGTTGTTATTGAAAAAACTCTAATTATGGCTCGGTAATGGAAAGTCGATGACCACCCGTTAGCCACCTCTATTATGAGATTGGCACAATAATCTGCCATTGCTCACTGCCGTAGTCCCATTCTGATCCCATCTTACAATGTGATCTGCATCTGCATCTCTGGGATTATCAAATATTTCAGGGCAACGTTCTCCATCTTCCTCATATTCGCATTGATGGTCTGCTAATTCCCATATTGCGATCTTTTGATGCATCGTAAATAGCCTCTGTGGATCACGATCCTTGGCACTTATATCGGGATTATTTCTTAGAATGAATTCCAACAGAATATCGTGCCTCTTACATATTCTTTCTTCTGAATACCCGGCGTTGCTTAATGCACTGGTGAAATTGATCCAAGGCAGGTCATCAGGGTTGGAAGCTCGTTGTATCTCAAATTTTATTATCTGCTCTGCAAACAAGAAATCATTGGGAGTGTCATAATTTTTTTTCAGTTCTAACCATACCTTGAATACTGTAAGAATAAAATGCACACTTCTTAGTTGCTTTATAATCCCTTGATTTCCATTTCCCAAATCGATTGTTACACTTTTCTGAAACGAATTTAAAAACCCTCTAAATTCATCTTTATTGCTTGTTGTCAGAATATTTGACTTTTCTCTATACATACCCTCTAGACTCGTCCAATGTTTATTTTTATTTGGATACAGAGATTCATGAAACATGATGTCTGCAATATTTCTATGTGCCTTTCTTGTATTTTTAATATTTGAAGAAATAAGTGTGAAAAATTTATGCTCAGGTATTTCCTCATCATCGCCATCTACTGTAATGGTTATTCCTGAGGTTAACTCCGTGATAAAATCGCATACTTTACCCCCCAGTGCCGCACGGATTTCAGTTTTTGATAAACATTTCCCACCTTGTAATCTGATGAATATATCCATCGCCTTTTCTTCATCCAAACCATCATACTGTTTGATTGAAAGTTCATAATCATCAAAAGACTCTTTATCCTCAAGATCTAACTCACCGTACCTTTCTGTGTCGTCACCTTCCAGGAGTTTATACTTTTTATTATGATATTTTCCAGGTATTCCTTGGATCGCAGGAATAGCAACCTTTCCCTCATAAAATAGTTTAATTGCAGTCATTCTCTGTCGACCATCTATGGGTACTCGAACACCATCGCTTTTTTTCCAAAGGATTAACATACCAATAGGATAATTAATAATGATGCTGTAAGCGAGTAAACCCATTTCATCTGATGTCCAGACCACCTGTCTTTGCCATTTGGGTACTTCTAGATCACAAATTGATACAAGTATGTCTCTGTCTGTATCACGGTTCAGATCTAATCGCCCGTTCAATTTTTTAACTGTACGGAAGTCTGCGCTTGTGGGTGTTAATGTGTTGGTCATACCTATTATACCTTGGTATGGGGTGTTTTCTTACAACAAAATATAATATAATCCGTAAGATCTAACGGTTCTTCATAATCCTTAGGGTCTAACGGTTCTACATACTTACTTTGCTTAAGTACTGAAAGATAAGCGTTATGATTATCTAAGATGGAGTTTGGATGTGTTGTATGTTTTGTCATGCCTTTTATACCTGGGCATGGCAGGTTTTCTTACAAAATAAATTTAACTATTTATTGAAATTAGCCTATAAAATTGATCACTTTTTTTATTAAAACTCTCAGTTGTAGAATCATCAAGGTTTTGATTATGTAAGATAGCATTTCTATAATCTCTTATTTCATTAAGCAAAACTTTTAGTTCAGTAAAATTATTAAATATGCTAGTGTATTTAGAGTCACTATTTTTATGATGTTCAATATAAGAAATTACAACCCCTGAGTTTGAAATTTTATTTTCAATACTCCTATCTTTAATTAAATAATAATCACAGTCTTCAATGCCATTTTTTAAAACAGTTATGATTTTACTCTTTGTATCGAAAGAAACATTCTTCAAGTGAAACATATCTTTCAAATCCAGATTGACGCTCTCTGCATTATCTCCGCACATAAAGCGACCGCCATCTTTCTCTAATTTAAATAAATTATTTGATGGAAAATCAATTCCTCCTTTCCCAGTTCCTATTTTAAATTCCTTAGATACGGTTTGAATTTTTTCAAAATCAGTCATAAGATGCAGAAGTTCTCCAAATGTAAGGGAGTTTATATAAAATTCAATATCACGATTATATGAACTAGGCATATACATTTTATCAAGGGAATTAATTGATTTCTTTGGATTAATTACATACATATTATCATCTGATGACTTTATTCTCAGAGGAATTTTATTAATAAAGATTCCATTTTTGTCGAAATAGTCTATCAATACATGCTTTATCTCTTTTTCTATGTCCAAAACTTCTTCTGCAATAGTCATGTGTTTTCTTAAAATGGGAAATTGTGGTTGATAAGCTATCTTGTCTGTTTTCCTTCCAAGATTGTAAAGTGTATAGCGTGATAAAAAGTTATTGGTTTTAAATATATGCCAATCACCAGAACCTCCTTTATGTTGAAATAAATTAGATCTTTTTATTACATCGTAAGATTTTTGGTAATATTGTGTACTGTAAGAATGAATATGATCATGATCTTTAAAAATCTTTTCTATTTCTACCCATAATGATGTCCCTTTTATTATTTGCATGAACCTGGCACAATTACTTTGAATAGTTTTATTGACCAAACCCAAACTAATCTGATCTTGTATAATATCTGATAAAAACCAGGTAGATAATATTTCACCTTTGGAATAATCTAAAATATACTCCCAAAGATCTTGTCTATTTCTGTAGTAGCCATTCTTATATGTTTTTGAATCGTTTCCTTTAATTCTTAGATCCATGCAATAAAATAAATTATGCCCTTCAGTAAAATGATAACTGATACCATCTTCTTTTAATTTTTCATGAACTAAGTTTGTGTCCCAGTCGCCAGATACTAGTAGGATTGATTCAGCTTCTTCGAATTTTTCTATATAATTACTTTTGTCACATAGATTTCGAAAAATTTTTAAAAATTCTCTATGACCCTTTTCATGAACATCCAGATTGTAAATAGAACTTTTTTCAATCTTATTATTGCTTAAATAATCCTCGATTCCATTATTTTCTTCAAAAATTATTTCATAGTATAGATTGATAATTTTGTAGTCACCATCAAGGAGACATAAATATTCATACAAAGCATCGCCTTTAATACATCCATTGATAGCTGATATAGTATTTTTCTTAAGTTTTTCTTTGAATTTTTTAATTTCCATTTTCTTCCAAATAAAGTTGATTTATACCAGCCTTAAATTGATTGTCATACCAAATATCCTGCATGTTGTCGGTTAATTTATTTAATAGAAAATCTTTCCAAAACGCTTCCATAAAAATAATATGTTCTTCATCCACGTAGTCAATTAGTTGGGTTATGTGTAAAGTGTTGAGTGAATCTTTAAATTTCTCTTTATCTATGTTTACAACTGTACCATCATCAGATCCAATTATCCAATGATCAGAATTTTCTGTTGAAGGAAATTCATCATCATTTTTATATTTTGTATTGATCTTAAATTTACTCATTTTCTCATTTAATCTATTGAATACCTTTCTGTTAGGTATAGATTTAAAGCTTTCGCTTAATTCTGCCATCACACAAATAATCGCAGCGTCTAATTTCTCCAAGTTCAAATAAAACCGCTCATCTGCAAAACGCATGAAAGATTCGTCCATTGTTGATGGTGCTTTAGCAACCTCGTCAATATCATTCCTGTATATCATGCGATCACCAGCATTCACTCGTTTAGAAATATTTCTTACAATGTTTGACAAAAAGTGTTGGATCAGAGCTGGGTGACCAGTTGTCTTTCTAAAAATGTACTCTGCAGTAACATCACTACCCTTGATTGATAAAACAAGTTTACTCTCCAATGTATTTATTAGCTTTAATGCACTGTCCTTTGAAAGATAGTTCACAGGAATTGGTTCAAAAAGACCTCCAGCAAATGGATTTTTAATTTTTTGCTTTTGATCAGTTTTTTCAACGTCAAAATGAATTGTGTTATAAAGATTCATAAACCCCGCCACAATAATTTTAATACCAAAATCATTTTGCATATCTCTCAAATGCTGAAAAAAACCATAGTCTAAAGGTTTATTTTTCAACTTATATACTTGTTTTAATGAATCTAAATAAATGTCGATTTCGTCAATCAATATCACCAACGTTTTATTTTTCTTATTCAATTTTTGCAAATATTCTTCAAAAGTAAATTTGTATGACTCCAGGTCTGAGTATTTCTCTTTAGAAAAACCTAACCTATTTAGAATTTTTAATCCGAGCGCATACGTAGTATTAAAATCAACTTCTAATGCTTCTATACTAGCAACTGAAATAGACACTACAACAAAACCATCGAGAGCCTCATAATATTCTTTCGAATGTTTTAATAGTGATGATTTTCCGATTCTTCTTGCCCCATAAATAGCATAAGACGTTGTATCTCTTACTAATTTGTTGAATAATATTTTTCTATTTACATAAATGCCTGTTTCTGGAGATACTATTTTTTCGGTATTGTATGGATTTATTTCATTTAGGTTTTTTATTGCTACTATTTCATGCAAAAATTTCTCTCTCACATCTATGGTATCATCAAAAAGGTGCACCAGAGATCTCTGATCAAATTCTATTATGTTTACTTTCTGATGTTTTGATTTGAATTTTGAATCTTCTCTTCTCTTGCCTGCCAAAATACAGACCAAACAATAATTCTCTTTTATTTGATTGCCTTCAAGAGTTTCTTCGATATTTATCACAAAATCTTCAAATTCTCTCCTGCTGATTATATTTTTTCTTGAGGCAGATAATACAGTTAAAATTATTCTTGTTTTATCATCACCAATTGGAGAGTAAAATATTTGTTTTGTATCAAGTATTGGAATATTGATGCTTGTTTTTAACACCCTGCAATTTTCACCTTTTAAGTCTCTATATAGACCAAATAGATTAGCTGAAACCTTTAGGAATTCTATTGCATGCTCAACGGTTTGGTTAATATTAATCTTTTGCGAATATATCTTATATTTCTTTTTGAACAATTTTATATAAGATTCAACAAACGTTTTACTAACTAGATCCTCATCTAATTTTTGAAGTAATGAACTAAATCTTTTCTTTTGATTAATTTTATCACCATGAGAGGATAACATTAATTGATGTGCTGTAAGCAAGTCAAAATCATCAGAAATATTTATAGATTCGTTCTCCATCTCATGAATTATATCGGTAATATCACTCAATTTATCATCAGTTACACCATCTGACATTATTGTTTTAATTTGCTCTATTATCAACTCACAAAAATCATATTGATTGAAATCTTTATTTTGAACGATCTTTCTTGACAAAGTTAATAATTCATCAATTTTATCTCTTTGATTGGGTATCTCTATTTCAAAGATATCTCCCTGAATAGTTAGTATATCAGATTTGAATTGTTCTGTTTTATTCGCTATTACCTTTTTTTCTTCTCTTGTACTCTTAAGCCTATCGTCCTTATGTATATCCAATATAATTTGAGAATATCCTAGTGCATCAATATTTAACCAATTGTTAAAATAGTCTCTTTCTTCCGTGCGAATGTTATGTCTTTGATTATCTAGCAATTGAAATTTTTCATAATACCCTTTTTGGATATTTTGATGTTTACCAAATCCATGTTTTATTGAGATATTCGTAATAGTCTTAGTATAAATATTATTTTCTAATGCTTTATCTAGATTTATCTGTACTAAATCTTCTATCGATGATTCCCAGTCATGTACTTTCACCATTTCTATTAGTTTAGAAAAATCGGCTACTCCAGTATCACCATTTTTGTAAATGTCTTTTGTTAAATCATATTGATAAATAAACATATTCTTACTACTTAAAAGGTATTTACAAAATGAAAAGGAAATATCTTTTTTACTAATGGATGAATCATGATTGAAAACATTCTTATATAAATTATAATTATTAATAATTATTCTATCTAACTCACTTAAATCATCTATTTTAAGTACAAGCTTATTTCTATCCCTTACGGAGAGAACATTGGTTATACTTTTAATTAGTGCATCAATGATTCTCGTAAGATCTATGCTGAGATTATTCTTTTGATAAGATTCGAGAGATTTATAGGGTTTCTTAATATCTGCTTTATTCCATATTCCATCAATATTCTGAGAAAAATATTTCAATTCTTTCTGCATTTCAATGAGACGATAAACTTCGAAGGTTTTAATTATCTTCGAGTAAAAGTTTTTATCTAGAAATTCAACTATTTCCTTTATTTCTTTTATAACACCGCCATAGCATTTTTTTTGAATAATTGGATGAATATAAGTACTGCCCTCTCTAATAAAAAATATAGTTGAAGGAAGTTTATTGATAAGTTCTCCTAGGTCTAAAATTTCTATTTCCTTTCCATCAAGAACTGAAGTGATAATGCTTGTATAATTCACTAAAGCTGAACTGCTTAGGGTCTGGATAATACTCAAGCATATATCATGGATCAGATCATCATTTATTGTCTGTATAAAAACAGAACTGATTAACACAAATTTTAATTTTTCTGTTTCATTTTCTTCAATGTCATATTGAAATGTTTCTAAGACTAATCTTACTATTTCAATTAATAAATAATGATTTAGTGGTTTATTAAACTTATTAGATTCAAAATACTGGATCACTTGAATTAAATCAATCTGATTAAAATCGTTATCCTTTAAATACTTTGCAAAATTTATTAGGGTTAGGATCTTATCATCCTTAATGATATAATTTTTTAATAAACTTTCCCTAACTGGTTCTTTTTCTGGTGAGATTTTTGGTTCTTTTTCTTCCTTTTGAGATTTGAATTTTTGGTTTAGTATTTTTTCTATTTTCTCTAGCGCATTAAATGAAACTGATCGCCTAACCAATGTTAGATACTCATGTCGCAAGTTAATATTTTTTGGTTTATCTAATTCATCTTCTAAATCATGTTTCTTTTTGCTTAAATGCTTTTTTTCTTCATCTTTTAAACGAACTTCATAATCATCTAACTTTTTTTTCATTGAATGTATTTCATCAATGATAATCAATTGCTTATCCAGCCCTCCTTGCTCATTCATATAATCATTAAAATATTCTTCAATCTCTTTGCTAATAGCATTAGTAGTTGTTTCAATACTATCAAAAATAGTTTGGTATTTATTATCGATATAGACAAACATATTATTTAGTTGATCAATTAATAATTCGATTCCTTCATTAAACTTCTGTAACTGTTTATGAAATGATGTATAATCAATATCTATACTTCTTCCGTTCTTAATAGCAAGTTGATTAGAAAGAAATTCAGAAATCAAATTATTATTTATTCCTATTTCCATTAATTTGTCCAAATCATCATCTCCCATGATCAGGCTAAAATCATTCTCCCGGTATAATTCTTCTAGAGATGAATTGATTTGGATTAAGTTGTCAATATTGTTTTTATTATAAAACTTCAAATACCATTCAATATAATAGTGTTCATCAATATACTTATGATTCGCAGAATCAATTGCATTTTGATTAGTCATTATCTTTATTTGTTTGTTTATCAGTCTTTTAAAATCAGTTAAAATAACTAACCTCGATGATATACTGGAATGTTGATGATTATTAGAAGCAACAAACTTTGTTAACTTAGTTTTATTTTCTAGCAAATGTAGTGCTGGATATGGGAATTTGATAATTTTATCAACTTCTCCATTACTTAGGGAAATATTCGTATCTATTTCCTCTACGGTGAAAATCTGTATTTCCAACACTTTACCGATTAGAATTTTCATGCAAGAATGGTAAACGTATATGAGCCTTAGACTATATTTGTGTTTTGGATTCTCACTATCTTTTTCAAAGAATTCCTTTTTTAAATTATTTTGAGCCCAAATCAGATTACTTAATTCTTCAATAAGAGAATATTTTCCATGTATTTTTTCATTTTGTTCATTACGGGATTCTATATTATCTCTTAATTCACACCACTTCTTTACTAAGTCATTTATATCTTGTATTCGGTTTTTATCATTAATGTTAGTAATTGTGATTTTTTCATCGGAGAATTGTTGAAGATCATTTGTTAGAGTACTGATTAATTCTAAATCTTGAAGTTGATCCTCTACACTTTTTAAATACTGTTTTAATATTGTGCTTTTCTGTTTTTTTGTTAATTCTACTTTTCTATTTTTTAATGACTTAAAACTTTCAAGAATGTTCTTATCATCACTATAAATGACTGAGCATAATAGCAGGGTCAGAATAATATCTACTTTTTCATACTTCTTTTCTAAAATTTCAAAATCTTTTGAACTACACCTCTTTTTTGGGATTTTTATATAATTCACTTTTGGCATTATCGTAGAGAATCTCTGACATATTGATTTTTTCAAAGAATTTGGATAGAGATGAGAGTTTTTATAATTAAATATGACATAAATGAGTATATACGCAAATGTTTTACCCTCTTTAGATTTATTTGAACAAATATCCCAAAGGGAGTTAATGATTAAACTCAACGGTATATTATTAGTGATCTTTGTATAACCTGGGAAATTAAATAAACTTGGATATGCTTTTTTTAATTGCCTAGAAATATGCAATATTTGTTTTTTTGGTATTATATTTATTAGACTGAAAAAATCATCCTTATCTAATAGTTTGAATATTAAATAAGAAGCTTTTTCTATAACATTCCCTTCCAACATGGTCGGCATCTCCACATCTTTTGGAAAGAAAGCATCAATGTATCTACTATTTGCCAATTAAATGTCCTCCCCAAAACATGTATCCACCATACTCACTCGGTTTAAATTGATTCATTTCTTTTGGCATAGTTTTAGAAGGATAATATTTAGAAAATAGTAAGGCTGCTCTTTGACCCAGTTCCCAATTATGAGTTAAAACTGTGTTTATTCCTCTACTTATGACCTGCTGTGCAACACTTTTACTGTATAATGGATGTCTAGGCTTCATATCTTCTTGATTGAAACTATTACAAATATTAAATGAAGCAAAATTAATATTTCCTGAAAATAGATTGATCAATTCATCAGTATTTATTGTATGATCCTTAAATCGTAAGTGCCCATCATGATGATGTGCAACTATGTGTACTGCATTATGATCATTAATGGTTTTAAATGTTTCGATATTGGGATCAGGATAAAGTTTTGCACTAAATTTTGATTCCAATGCTTTGGCTTCATCTATGCTATTTTCCTCCTCTGTTGAATAATAGACGCCTAGATTGATATTTATGTCTTTTTTTTGTTTGGTAAAAAATGTGAGATTGGGTAAATAGTTAAATTGTTTCGTTTCATATAAATATTTCCCTTTTTCTCTTGCCATATGCATTGGTAATAGACTAAAAAGTTCATTTGGTACTACCATATATTCATTTAGGTTTAATTTTTCGATCATTGGTTTTAAAAGGTTACCATACTCATTCAAAATATCATCCTGCTCTTCTTTTTTCGAATCAGTTAGGAATGTGGTTGAGAACTTTAATTTTATCTGGTTTATATACTTATAGTCTAATTCTACTATTTCAACATCTTCCTCCATTAATCCATTTATGACGATCACGTATTGCTTCTGCTCATTGTTATCATTTTTTATCTTAATTGTACTATATATAAGACTTTTTCCACTATCCAGTATTTTTTGAATTCTTCCCATCGCATTAAATAATCCGTCATCTAAAATTGATAATGAGAATTTGTCTTTCAACAATAGGCGATTTTGAAGTAATTCATTAACATGTATGACATGACAAATTCTATCAAGTACAGGTTCTTCTGTGTTTTTGATATTATAATTGATCCACTCCTCAAGTACCAAACCAAAGCGCTCAAGTACTATTATTTGATAATCAAGATCATGGGGGAATTGATCTAATAATTCATTAACTCTTCTTTCAACTCCAAAAAATAGGTCTTTAGCCTTTTTCTCTTTTCCTGCAATTATATGAGCTCGAGCAATTAAAAATAATATAATCGGAAACCCCTTTGCCTTAGACATGCTGCCAGAGGGAATAGATTCTTCAAAGAATGATTTATCAATGGGTTTGTTTTGATAATGTTTGGTGATCAATAAACCACATTTAGCCCAATACGTTTTATAATTGTCACTTTCGTTTTTTTCAATATATTCTAAAAAGTATTCTTCAGAGTAGATAATATTTTTCTTATTATTATTTATATTATTATTAATGAAATTCAAAAGGTTGAAAGCAGCCAATCTAAATACCAGTTCTAACTTTTCCACTGGCGTTTGAACACTATCATGTAAATCCCGAGTTTCTTTCAAGAGATCTTCCAAAAGGAATATATCAGTATAATAATATTTTACATCGATGTACTCGGTTTTCAATCTATTTAGGTCTTGTACCATACCTAATTCATTGTAAATAATACATGCACTATTATAGTTGTCATTAAAACGCTGTACTCTCATCTTCCCCAAATACGCTAGGGTAATGGCAATAGTATGCCTAATGAAGCCTTTTAGGGCTCTATATGAAATTTCATTATTATTTTCATCGACCAGAGGAAGTATTTCATCGATGAACGCTAATGATTCTCGGTAATTGTATAATAGACTGCTTTGCCTTATTTGGAAGATTTTGGCGACTAGAATATCAAAATGTGCTAATTTTTGATCATTTGATAGTGCGGTTAAAGAACTCTGGTTCTCAGACCAGTTGTCATTGGTGTAATGGTCATGAATTACTTTTTTGAGATTCTCATTATCTATCTTTTCATAAATGATATCGTAAGCTGTTCTATCACTCACTATCAAGAATATCCAAAGCTTTTTGTGTTTCACCTATCATAAGATAGGCTGTTGCGATAATTTGATTTCGTTTGGTTTCTTCTAACTCAGAATCTGGGTCTTTCGCTATACCTATCAATTCTATTATGATCTCATTGCTGATCGAAGAAATCCTTTTAAGTAACCCTGCAGACATGGCATGATCGCTCGATGCAGGTTTATTTTCACTATCACTCCAGGTCGCATATGCAGGAGAAGTTTGTTTATTATTCATGAATTCGTTTAACATTGCATCAAATGAATCAAGATTACCTCTGCCCCAATCAAGAGCATTTTCTATTTCATCTTTTATCTCATTAATTACTTTTGATGATTTATCTCCAAGTTCTACAACAAGTTCAGCGACATATGAATTCTGATTTTGTTTTTCATAAAATTCTGAAAAAGCATTTTC
>Ga0114997_10001500_pt1 | contig 19352 bp, 13 predicted proteins | sample ArcticOcean_MG_C_2_FD_87045 | JGI IMG/M metagenome (GOLD analysis project Ga0114997, IMG submission 87045) | Marine microbial communities from western Arctic Ocean - ArcticOcean_MG_CB4_136 | ecosystem: Environmental > Aquatic > Marine > Oceanic | place: Arctic Ocean: Canada Basin | collected...
GATCAAGGAATTATGTATGGATTTGCAACTGATGAATCGGAAAAATTTGATTCATTGGTTGGATCATTTATGCCATTGACAATTATACTTGCACACAAATTAACTTTAGGACTAACCGAAGCAAGAAAGCTGGAGGATTTAAACTGGATTAGACCTGATGGAAAAAGTCAAGTAACTATTGCATATGATGAGATGGGCATTCCACTACATATTGATACAATAATAATGGCAGTACAACATGACGACTTGGCAAACAAGAGATTTTCAGGAAATGTAATATTAGAAAGGGAATTTATTATCAACGAAATAAAAGAAAAAATAATATATAAATTGATGCCAGAGGAATTAATAAAAGAAGATATTAAAATAATTATAAATGGCACTGGGAGGTTCATGATAGGTGGCCCACAGGGAGATGCGGGCCTTACAGGTAGAAAGATAATAGTCGACACATATGGAGGAATTGGCCGTCATGGAGGAGGGGCTTTTAGTGGAAAAGATCCTTCCAAAGTTGATCGCTCAGGAGCATATATGGCTCGTTGGGTATCCAAACATATAGTTGCTAGTGGTTTGGCCAAAATTTGCGAAGTTCAAATTTCATATGCAATTGGAATTGCTAATCCAATAAGTATCAATGTTGGAATCAATACATTCGGTAGTTCAAATTTTTCGAATCGTAAAATAGAAAATTTAATTTTAACTACATTTAACTTTAAACCTCTATCCATAATTGATACTCTAAATCTGAAAAGGCCCATATATTCTAAAACTTCTTCTGGTGGCCATTTCGGTAGAAATAATTTAACTGGAGACTTTACTTGGGAAAAGTTGGATCCTAAAATAATTAGTTCATTAAAGAATTGTAAATTTAGTGAAAAGTAAAATAGGAGTGAAATATATGAAAGAAGGCATAAGTTTAAAAAAAAATATTAATATTACGGTAATTGGTTTAGGATATGTGGGGTTGCCTACTGCAATTTCTTTCTACGAAAATGGACATAAAGTTTTTGGAGTAGATATATCCAAAAAGACAATTGAAAAAATTAAGAATGGAGTAAATCCCCTCATAGATTCCGAGATTGATTTGGAAATTCCACAGTCTTCGGATAATTGGCTAGTAACGGATGATTATAAAGAAGTAATTCCCTTATCTGACATAATAATAATTACTGTTCCAACACCAGTTGATTATCAGAAAAAACCAGATTTAAGTTACATTAAGACTGCATGTGAAATGGTTATTAAAAGTATGGACAAAGATAAAGAGATAATTTTGATTCTAGAAAGTACAGTATATCCTGGAGTTACGAGAGATTTGGTAGGAGGGATTTTCAAAAAAAATGATGTCTTCGATAAAGTTACTCTGGCATATTGTCCAGAGAGAGTTAGCCCCGGAGATTCAGGAAAATCTACTAATTCAGTAGCCCGAGTTTTGGGGTGCGATGACTCCTCAATAGGAAATGAATTGGCGGAACTATATTCACAAATAACATCCAAAGGTTGTAAATATGTTGGAAAATTAGAAGTTGCAGAAGCTGCTAAATTAATAGAAAATGTCCAAAGAGACATTGATATTGCTTTTATTAATGAATTAGCAATTTTGATGCCAAAAATTGGACTAGATGTGATGGATGTATTAGATGCAGCAGGAACGAAATGGAATTTTCATAGCCATAAACCTGGAATTGGCGTTGGAGGGCATTGTATCCCTGTTGATCCATATTATTATATTGATATAGTTAAAAATAAAAATATGCCAAGTTCAATAAGTAAAAGGGCAAGAGAAATTAATGAGATAATGCCCTTTCATGCTGTAAATGAAATGCTAAGAATATTAGAAAAATCTGAAACGAGAAAAATCTTAATTCTCGGATATTCATACAAAGGAAATGTAGGAGATACTCGCGAAACTCCCGTTAAAATAATGATAGATGAGTTGCAAAAAAGTAATGTATCCATATTACTTTGGGACCCATTGGTCCCTAATTCTGAAATGCATGAAAATGTAAAGATAATTAAAGACCCATACGAAGAAAATAAAATAGATTTGATAGTAGTTTGTACAGACCATAAAGAAATATTAGAATTAGATTATAAAAGACTTATAAATAATTCTAATTCAAAAATCATATATGATGGAAGAAGGTGCCTTGATAAAATGACAATTGAAAAAATTGGATGGCAGTATACGGGAATTGGTACAACTAATATAATATAATTAAGTACAAAGGTGGTGTTTTTGTGAACTATAATAGGTTAAATGAACTTATTAAAAAAAATGAATATGGCATAGTATTGATGGTATTGGCAGAATATATTGAAGAGCATCCTTTAGATGAAAAAGTACTTAGTTACAGATTACAACATATTAAAAAATTTAATAAATTTAATCATTCTTATTTTTGGGCCAGTGATTTGTTAGAAATAAATCAAGAAAGTATTATTGCGCTTGAAACTCAAATTGATTATTTAGATAAGGTTGGCAGCCATAGAGAAATGAGTGATATAATAAATAAGTTACTGTTAATTGACGAAAAGAATCAAACAGCGCTAAAATATAGATTAAAATATTCTGATCATCAATTTGTATTAAAACGAGCAAGAGAAGTCATAGATTTGAATATAGAGAGTGTAGATGCCAGAAGAATTTTAGCAATAGAAGAAAATAAAAATGGAGAATACCAAGAAGCCTTGTTGCATTTTAAAGAATGGGATAGACTCGGAGGTAGAAATAAAGAATTAGCATTGATTGGTGCGAAATTATTTTACAATCTTAACGAGAAGAGTACTTCAAAGGAATTGATAGAAAATAATTTTGAAGTAGAAGACTTAGATGTTTATGATAATTATGAATTTGGAGTCATGGACTTACTGATGCGAATACAACACTCCCTCCATCAATGGGAAAAATCATATAAATTATCACAAATTTTATTCTCTCGAAATATAAATCATAAAAACTCCATAACTTGTAGTTCAACTGCATTGAAACATATTGATAATCGAAGAATTAGACTCATAGATCAAATTAGCTATCATGATTTGGATGCCGATGATGAATTAAATAATGATTCATACACCAGCATAATTATTGAAACAATTAAAGAAGAAAATGAGGAACTCATCCTAGACCTTATGACTGACGGATTTGTATCCAACATGAAAGAAGCAGAAGATATTATTTTTAGAGATTTAACTTCAAATAATAGAAAGTGGTTCTTCAATATTGCCAAAGGAATAAAATCAATTAATGAAAGTAAAAATATGAGAATATTATTAGCAAAAATAGCAGTAAATGACCTGAAATATGATGAAGCGCATGATTATTGTATCGGTAATCTCGATATTGATCCACAAGATTCTGAGTCGGCATATTTGTTATTGAAAATTTCCATGGAGATGTCAGAGGAACATGTGTTGGCAGCAATAGATTGCAACTTAACTCAAAGAATAATGAAAAAAGACATAAATTGGGGATTTATAATTGCCATATGTTTACGTAATGGAAAAATAAAGATAGCAAAGGAATTAATTGAACAATTTTCATCAAGACTTGATAAATTTGGACAAAGAATTAGATTAGGTTTTTATTTTTTCTTAGAGGAAGATATGGTAAAAACGATATCCACTTTTGAAAAAATACCAATTCAATATCAGAAAAATTCTGAATTGATACTAATATATGCCCTTGCTCTTAGTAGATTAGGTAGGCATGAAGAGAGCATAAAAGCATGCGAGCAAATTGTAAATAAAGCTGAAAGAGAGAGTACAATATATACATTATATAAGATAATTGGAGATTCTGAAAAGGCTCTTGATGCATTAAATCGCACTTATCAAGATAATATTAAACTTAGTCCCATTTGGATAGAAAAAGATTTTAATTTTCAAAATATAATTGCAGAAAAATATGAAAAGTATGATGAGGGTGATTTAGTTACTATAATTATGGGAATTCATGAATGGAATCAATATTTACCATTGGCAGTGACTAGTATTTTAAATCAAACATATTCAAATTTAGAAATTTTAATAATTGATGATGGATCTTCTAATTTAGATTTTAAAAAATATAAATCCATAACCAATGACAAACGAGTCAAAATTATTAGAAATAAAAAAAATAAGGGAGTTTACTACAGACGTAATCAGGGAATAAATATGGCGAAGGGGAAATATTTGACTTTTGCTGATGGAGATGATTGGAATCATCCTCAAAGAATAGAATTATCATTGAATAATATAATTGAAAATAATGTAAAAATGGGTATTTGCAGATACTTGAGAATTACCAAAGAAGGTTATATGCACATAGATGGAGGTAGAACCGCCAGGTTTGCATTAGTAGGCATGTTCTGGGAGACATCAGAGATCAGAGATAAGTTCGGAGGTTTTGATAAAGTTAGAGTTTCAGGAGATTCTGAATTGTATGAGAGATTTATCTCTAAACATGGCATGGACGCAATACATAGATCTGACGATATTCTGATATATGCACTGCATCATAGTAATTCGCTTACTTCTTCAGCAAAACAAAAAATAGATTGGATGGGGCCATCTTTTGATAGAGTCAAATATTCTTTTAGATACCGTAGATGGCACCATATCATAAATAAATATGAGGATAAAGTATTTCCAAATAATAATAATTATCAAATTCCTGAGAATTTAAAAATTCACAAAAAAGTAAATAAAATAAATTTTAAAAATTTTAAATTGAATAAAAAAAATAAAAGCCTAAAATCAAAGAATAAGAAAATAATAGGGTGCATGGCTACATATCCAGGAGGATTTAAAACTTTACGTAAAACTGTTGAGTCATTGTTATTTAATCAAAAAATACCATTGGATAAGTTAAAAATTCATGTAAATGGGAAGGTTTTAGTACCAAATTTACCTGTTGATAAAAGATTGGAAATATATTATTCTGACATCAATATGACAGACATTGGTAAATTTGTAATGACTGAGGGCGAAGTTGGTTATATTTTAACTGTTGATGATGACATAGAATACCCTGTTGATTATGTAGAAAAAATGGTTGAAGCAGTTAATAAATATGCTAAGAAATCCATAATAGGCGTCCATGGATCAATATTGCCATTGGGGCCACCGGTAAGCAGATTTAGTCAATATATCAATCTAAGGAGATCTTTGCCATTTGAGTATACCATCTGCTCCCACAATGTTGTAAACTTGATAGGTACGGGAACTATGGCATATCATACTGATGAAATAAAAATCCCATACAAAGATTTTGATCATGGTAGGATGGTAGATTTACATATTGGCGTATATGCACAAAATAATAAAATTCCCATGATTATAATTCCCAGACATAGAAATTGGATGAAAGAAATAGAATCAGAGGGTGAAAGAATTTGGGAAACTGCAAACATAGATAGAAATTTACAAGAAAATATGATTGAAACGATAAATAGAATAAATTTTTGGACAATAAATGACCCTAATAAGGAAAATAACCTAATAAGAAATAATAACAATAAATTTTTAGTAAAATGGAAAAATAGGGAGTTGCCGATTAATATGATTTTACCACCTATTAAAAAATTAAATTTTAGTAAAAAGAATAAAAAGGTTACTGTATACATTCCTCTTTTTAATTCTGCTAAATACATAGAAAATACTGTAAAAAGTGCGTTAAAGCAAACTTATTCTAACTTTGAAATATGTATTCATGACGATGGTTCTACCGATAATAGTTTGGAATTGGTACAGCATAAATTTGGAGTGGAAAATAAAGTAAAGATAACATATGGAAAAAATAAAGGAATTGGGGGGGCATCAAATTCCGCTATTGAAAATGGAGATGGAGACTATATATTACAATTAGATTCAGACGACATATTAGAAGAAAATGCAATCGAAATGCTAATGGATCAAATAAATAAAGACAAGACATTGGTGTGCGTTTATGGAAGTTTCATAAGAATAGATAAAAATGGAAAAAAAATAGATGATGGTTGGAATAATAGAAAATATAGCAGAGAAAGATTGATGCGTTCTATGATTATTCATCATCCAAGACTTTTTACAAGGGAGTCATGGGAATATTTGGATGGATTTAATGAAAATTTAACTAATGCCGTGGATTACGATTTTTTCCTCAGATTATCTGAAATAGGGAAATTTCATCATATTAATAATAAACTTTATTCATATAGAATACATTCTACCAGTACGTCAATAAATAAGAGAAAAATCCAAACTGATAATACTAAGAAAGTTTTAAATGCGACACTAAAAAGAAATAATTTACACAAAGAATATTGTTTAATCACGCCAAATTCACAATATCCAAGAAGAATAGAATATATACATCATATTGACATAATAGTATAAAAGGAGGTGATGAAAACATATGAAAGTAAATTGTAAATTTAAGGGCAATAAATTATATTTTGAATCAAAAAGTGATAAAATAGATGAAAAAATTGGTAAAAAGAGGGGCAATTCTAGTTGCTTCATAGAGCTACCATTTAATGATATTTCCAAAATACATCCTGATCACATAGGTCTGGCTTCAATATTATTATTTCATCCATTTATTGGTAAAGAAATAGAATTGCCTTTTGATGTCAGTAAAGATTTTTACATTGCTGCTCATTCAGTATTGAGCAGATATAAAATTACAAGTAATTATTCAGAGAACATAAAACCGTGGTCAGCACCTAAAGATTCATTACCAGGATTGGCATTTAGTGCAGGCCAAGATTCAATGGCTGCACTTGCAATAATGCCTGAGGAAACTGTAAGTATTTTTTTAGATAGGCCACCCGAAGGCCAAACACAATACAGATCAGATGCGGCAGTTGAAGCATGTGAAAGACTGAAGCAAGTTGGATATCATGTATTGAAAATAAAATCGGATTTAGAGCATTTAAGAAGCCCAGTTGGATTTCCTTCGGATTTGGCTAATGGAGTTCCATTAATATTAATGGCTAAGGAGTTACGCTTGGATTCAATCGCTTTTGGCACAGTTCTTGAGTCTGCATATGGAATTGGCCATGAGGCATATAGAGATTATGAAAATAATGCCCATCATAGATTTTATGGCACAATTTTTAGTGCTGCAGGGTTGGAAAAAAGCCTACCGGTTGCAGGAATTAGTGAGGTTTCAACTACCATAATAAATTCAAAAAGTAGTATAGGAAATTATGCCCAGTCATGTATCAGAGGAGAATGGAGGCGTCCCTGTCACATGTGTTGGAAATGTTTTAGAAAAGATCTATTGGCTGAATCGTTAAAAATGAAGTTGCCAACTAGCGATATAGCATCTACATTGATAAGCAATGAAGTTCAAATTAACTTATCTCGAAATCCAATTTCACATGAAAATGTAATACTCTATGCAATTCAAAGATTAGATGTCTCTGATTATCCATATTTGTTAAAATTGAGCAATAGAGTCTCTCAAGATATAGAACTAGGATGCTTAAATAAATGGTTTTGGCCTTCGCTGGAACTAGTCCCACTAAAGTATCAAAAATTAATAAGAGATAAAATACTAGATTATATTCCTGCTATGAATGAACATGAAGTAGAAAATATAATTCAATGGAATATGAATAAATTTATAAATAATAATGAGACAATAATTAATCAGGATAAATTAATTAATTGGTTAGCTCAAATAAAATGGTAATTACTATATTCTCTCCAATATCCACTCGGATAATTCATTAACGCCATCATCTTCTAATCTTGATTCCAATGCCTTTGATTTCATAATTTTCAAAAGTCGTTTATTCATCATCCTATTTATTGCTGACCTAATTGATTCATGATTTTTTTCCCCTAAAACTATCATTGAACCTAAACCTTTACCATACATAGCTCTGGATAATTGATCATCTCTGCCAGTATTTAAATTAGGTAAACATATTGTAGGTAGGCCATATTTTATAACTTCATGGAATGAATTATAGCCTGCTGCCATTATACAAAAATTAAAATCATCAAAATAAATAGAATTAGGATAATCTCTCAGAATACGTACTTTTGGGTTATTAATTTTTATCCTAGTTCCCAACATTGATTCTCCCACTACTGCATATAGAGAATCGATTTCTGAAATAACCTGTAATGTAATTTTTAGATCTTCTGATATATCATTTATTGTACCAGCTCCCAGCTGAATATAACAAAGTATGGCTTCGGCAGGAATTCCCAATCTATTTCTTAGTTGCCCCTTTTTTTCTTTTTTGATTGTATCAATAAGAGTGATAGGGGCGCAATCAAATAATTCAATATTATCTGGAATATTGGAGTCATCTTCACCCTCTATGACATCCCCGGGCCGAATTATACAATCAAAATGAGCAAAGCTATCAATTGGTATTGAAGATTTGGCATTGGCGATTGTTTTTCTCCTTACCCAAATTTTCTTTATGTTTGGTTCTGTTTTAATTGCATTTAACATACCCCTGTAAGGAAATGTACCATCAAAAATAAATGCTTTAGGTTTGTGAACCGAGAAAATTAGTGAAAGGATTTCAGTGGCCATAGAATTCCATTCTGACGTCGTCATTTCATAATATTTTTTTCTTCCTGAAATATGATATGAGGGATATCCTGATTCAGATAAAATATGTAGTACTGGCATAGTTGTAAAGAATATTATTTCAAGATTAGGATCAGATTTTTTTAATTTATTCGCTAATGCTAATAATCTAGTAAAGTGACCAAAACCTACACCATTAGTTGGAAACATTACTATGCAATTATTTTTTCTCTCATTATTATAAAAGTTTGAATATTCAGGCCCTTTTTGTCCAATTAATCCTTTTTTTTCATTATAAATCTGATAAACTAAATTTGATATTTTTAAAGGTAGTATAGGCCATTTTAAAGGACTGGAAGAATAATCAGATAAAAGTTTTCCAACTCTATATTCTCCTGAATTTTTAATATTATTTAATTCTCTTTTGTAAATATTTGTGCCAGAAAATATTTTCCTTGTATTATTATCTTTGGAAACAATATGTAACTTTTCAGAAGGCCATGGCATTAATTCTTCTAATAAACCTGGTAATGGATAAATTAGAGACATTTTTTCCAATATATTGAATCTCAGATTATCCGGTATTTTTTTTAATTGATCACGTAGCAAATTTAAATATTTTTTATTATTAGAAATATTTAAACTAGCAATTTTATATACTTCGGTAAATTCATCAATCGCAAGTAAAGATTTACAATGATTTTGATAATGATTCTTAAGTAAAATTCCTTTTTTATTAGCATAAAAATACCTACTAGAGGCTTGCTTATTCAAATTTAACATTAATTCACTACGGGCTATAATGTCAAGAATTTTAGGGTCTTTAAAAAATATAAATGCCAATCTAGAGGTACGCCTAGCGCTACGATATTGAGAATTATTGTAATAAATTCTTGAACGTTTTAAGAGTAATCTCTTAGTAGAACTAAGAGGACGCATATGACATGGGACAACTATTTGTTTTTGAATGATTTCGAAAAAAAAGATATTAATGAAGAAATTGTTTAAAGTAAGTTAGAATTTTAAAAAGGTTAAGGAAGATAATATGAATATACTACTTATTACTGCAAGAAAAATTAATTTTAACATGGCAGGAACTACAGAAATAGAGCTTGTCAAGTCATTAAGAAGGAATGGCAATAAAGTCACAATTTGTAGCCCTGATAGTAATATAAAAGAAGAGATAATGAACCATATTGAGATTAAATATTCAAGAAAATTTGGAATGGAGAGTTATTCAGGAGGTAAATATTTAGAGGATCATATTTTACCAAAATTATTAGATGATAATAATTTTGATATAGTATTAATAGACTGGAGATATGTTCAATTCATACATAAATCGATGGTACATAAGAAAATTAACTGGATAATAATAGATCGCGGCCCTCCCGCTTATAGAGGTCCCAAGGCCCTTATTCAAACATATATGTGGAATAAGGCTTGGAAGATAGCAGAAAATTATGCCTCAGGCGGCATAGTTGTTTCAAACAAACATGAACTATTAGTTAGAAGTAAAATTAGTAATGAATTGCAAATATTTAAGTTACCAGCAGGCGTCGATTTTAATAAATATTTTAATCAAAAAACATATAAAAACGAATGTATAAAGATAGTATATGTGGGAGAACTGCGGAAAGAAAGAGGGATTAATAGCATAATAAAACTATCTAAAATTATAAAAAGATTAAATTATAATTATAAAATTGATATATACGGAGAGGGCCCTTATGAAAAACAAATAAATAAAAATTTAAGTGATGCATTGTCATTTAAAGGTAAAATAAACCGAAGACAGATTTCAGTTATCTTGAAGGATTATCATATTGGGCTCATGCCAATGCCAGACAAAATGATATGGAATATTTCAAGCCCACTGAAATTATCTGAATATTTAGCATCTGGGTTACTAATAATGGGTCCGCGGCATTCAGGGAATATGGTTGAAGGAGATTACCATTGGCCCTTATTGATGCCAAGCGAAGATTGGGAAATAAAAGGATTGGCTGCACTAGAAAGATTACTCAATAGTGGTAATTGGGAAAAGTATTCCAAAATTTCATCTTCCATTGGACAAAAATTAAGTTGGGATATAATTGCAAAAAAATTAGAAATTGAGATATTAAAATTATTATAATCTTGATAATTTAATATATAAAATAATTTATTAAATAGCACGTGCGCGGAAGTTTATGGAATACATGTGGGTAAAAGCAGATGAAAAGAACATTGAAATTAAAGTTAACAGGTATTTGAAAGATGGTTGGGAACCTTTAGACAGGCCATTTAAGACTAAGATTTTAAAAGTAGGTAAAGCCGGTGTTGAAACCCAATTCTATGCCCAAGCACTGATAAGAAGGTCAGAGAAATTAACAAATAATAAGAGGAATAAAAAATAATCAATTTTTAATCATTGACTGAATCATATTGTATTTTTCCATAACGAATATTATCTGAGGAGGTCCATTGGGAGTCCATCCCTCTTCCATTTTCATTGAAACCCAAGTACTCAACTTATTTGACGCAGATGCTAGAACTGTAGAAGAACTGCGTACAATTATATATTTTTTTCCCGTAATGTCAGAATCATCAGAAGTATCCATACCACTAGCAAATAGTATTAATATTTTATATTTGGCATTATTTCAATAAAAGATTATAAATTTATTAAATATTATGGTAAATTTTCTCTTAATTTAGAAGATAAAATACGTTGTAATTGATCAGTTTCCCAAATATGTAACTTTCTTCCAAATAGTATTAAAATTTGTGCTTTGATAAGAATAAATATACCATCAATTAATTCCAGAAATGACTTTGAACTAGGAAGAATAAATAAAAATATCAAAGATGTATGATAGTTATTAAATTTTAAAAATGGTGATTCATATATAGAAATTATAGAGGTAAGAAAAATTATTATAGATGATAATAAAATTAACCAAGGCATAAAAACATATAAATATATATTAAAAAACATTATTCGACCGTATGTTTTATCTTTATTTATTAATTTAATATTAGATAATAGTGACTTAACAAGGCCATGCGCGCGCCTTACCTTTCTGGAATGATTAGAAAATATTCCTTTAACAGGAGGTTCAACAAAATATAAAGAAGGATCTGCTATTGCCCTAAAACCATTATTTCTTACATCCATAGATAACTGAGAATCATCTGCATTAATTAAAGAATTGATCCCATTTTTTGATATTGCAGACATCCTAAAAGCACAAATTGAACCTTCAAATATTGGAGTTGAATTAAGAATTGATTCACCTATTCGGATAGTATTGAATCTAGTCCTATATTGGGCTCCTGCATCCATATTTGAGTCTCCAAGTAATCCGCAAACTGCACCAATTTCAGGATTTTGAAACCATCTAATTAGAGATATTAAACAATTTTTAGGAAGTATAGGATCTGCATCCATCATTATAAATATATTAGTACTGATAATTCCTAATGCATGATTTACTGCAAATGATTTACCTTGCCTGTCAAGAGAAATTATTTTCCAAGATATATCAATCTCCTTTGAACTAAGGAATCTGTGTGCAATATCTGGTGTACCATCATTTGAGTTGGTATCGATTATTAATAACGTAATTAAATAATTTGGATAATTAAGGTCTAATATTTCTTGCAATTTTTGTTTAATAATTTTTGACTCATTCCTGACAGGTAAAAATATTGTTATATCTTTTAAATTTGTGTCGGATTGAGGATATATCATATTTTTTGATAAATTTTTCATTTTAATATAATATAACCAAGGATATAAAATAGAAAGTATCAAAATTATTAATCCCGAAATCCATACTCCGGCCAGTAACTGCATCATTAGCACCATTAGGTCTAAGGATATGGTAGGTTCGGACAAAACATATGAAGAAAGTAGTTCACATTGGACCATTGGATAATAAAGGAGGGATGTCATCAGTCATGAAAAGGATGATTTCTAAGCCCCCTCCTGGGTGGGAAAGTGATGTTATTTCCACTAGCTGTGACAGTAATATGATATTTAAAATTAAAATATGGATACAATCTTATTTTCATTTTCGCCATAAAATAAAAAATTGTAATATTGATTTGGCACACATTCATGTAACTCATTCACTAAGTTGGTGGAGAAAAATAACTTTTTTGAGATTGTGTAAGAATAATGACTTGCCCGCAATATTACATATTCATTCTGGACGTTTTGATGACTTTTGTAAAAAATTCTTTACTATTCCCGGTAAATCTGTAAAAAAAAATCTTAATGACCAACTAATCAGAACGGTTGTTTTGGAAAATAGGTGGAAGATCAAGTTAAAAAAATGGATTCCCGAAAATTCGATAGTTATCAGAAATTCTTCAACACATAGAATAAATAGGTTAAAGAAAGTAAATAATAATAAAAATAATCAAATTTTATTAATACTATTTGCAAGAGACAGTAGAGGCAAAGGGCATGATTTTGCAATTAAGGTTTTTGAATCCCTAGATCAAATGGGAGTAAATGTAAAGTTAATAATGACGGGACGAGATAATAAAAAAATAAAAAATAACTATAATGGAAAGATACAAGCATTAGGATGGATTTCGAATTCCGAGAAAGATTCATTAATGTCAATAGCGGATTTCTTAATAATGCCAAGCGAGTTTGAAGGATCTTCCATATCAGTAATAGATTCGATAGTTAATGGGCTTCCATGTATAGTTTCGCCTGCATCTTCTGAAACTGTAGGAATTTTAGATTTGTGCATCAGTATTGATGATCCTAATGAATGGGCAAAAAGAATTATTTATCTATCTGATAATAATAAATATAATGACATATCTCAAAAATTAAAGGTTTTATCTGATAAATATTTGAATGAAAACATATCATTAGAATGGGAATTACTGTATAATCAAATGGCAATATAGCCATATTAGACTACGGTAACCGATTTGGCCAAGTTCCTTGGACGGTCTACATTTATCCCCTTTTTTATTCCGACCTTATATGCCAATAATTGCAAGGGTAACGTATTTACAAATGGATAAAGGTCATCATGGGTTGAAGATGTTTGTATGAGTACATCGGCAAATTTAGTTATTGGGCCATTACTATCAGTTATGAGTATGATTTTAGCGCCCCTTGCTTTGCACTCTCTTATGCTTGACTCCATTAAATTTAACATCGAATCAGAAGGAGATATAACTACAACTGGAGTTCCTAATTCTATTAACGCTAATACTCCATGTTTTAACTCTCCCCCAGGTAAAGATATACAAGGAATATAAGCTACTTCCATCATCTTTAACGCACCTTCTTGGGCGATAAAAGAACTTGTGCCCCTACCGATAAAAATAGCTGATTCATTATTTAATATAATTTCTACAGCATCATCATATGAATCAATATTTTCACTTAACATTTTTGCAAGTAAATTAGGAATTTTACGTAATTGCATAATTATTTCTTTTTGTTCAATAATGCTTTTATCAGAAATGGTTAACGCGAAAAGAAGTCCTGATGCTACCATATTTGTGAATACTTTTGTTGACGCAACAGCAAATTCGGGACCAGCATATAAATAAGCACCATTACCAGTAAATCTAGCTATTGTTGACCCTATTACGTTACAGAAAGAACCTATGTGGCTAGAGTATTTTTTAGCATTTATTAGTGCGTCAAGGGTATCTTTTGTTTCTCCTGATTGCGATATTCCTATTGTCAAAGTATTAGAATTGCAAGCATAACTTGCTGGAAACTCACTAGCACGAAATGCCTCTGCGGTGATTGAAGTATATTTTCTAACATATGAAGTAATCACTGCTGCAGCATAATACGCTGTTCCGCAACCAACAAAGTTTATTCTATCTAATTTTTTCATTTTTTCAGGAGAAAGATTGAATCCACTTAACTTTGCATTTGACCCGTCGGCACTTATTCTTCCTCCCAATGCATTAGAAAGTGAAACTGGTTGATCATGTATTTCTTTAAGCATCATATCAGGATATAATCCAGAGTCTTGTTCATTATAAACGCCATCTAATGGTAAAAAAACTGGATTTATAGAATCATCTTTTGAGAATATTCCATCATTTGTAATTAAAAGCGTATCTCCATCTTCAATATATGCTATTTCAGAACATGAGCCATAAAAAGGTTGTACATCAGAAGATATAGAGATATTATTTTCATTGCGCCCTAAAAGTAAGGGAGCTCCTGATCGAGAAATTAGAATCCCATCCATATCCGATATGATTAGTGCCAATGCCCATGAACCTTTTAAATGAGAAATAACATTTTCAAATGCTTCTAGATAGTTTATTGACTTGTCCTGCTGCTTTAATTCAAAGTCCATTAAATGGACTATTACCTCAGTATCTGTCTCGGATTCAAAATTATATCCTAAATTAACTAATTTATTTGATAATTGCATTGCATTCTCAATAATTCCATTATGGACTAGAGTTATATTTCCCTCATCATTACTGTGAGGATGTGCATTTGTGTGAGTAACCCTTCCATGTGTAGCCCACCTTGTATGGCCGATAGAAATCTTAGCCCCTTGAAATCTTCCATTAGCCTTGGATACAAGATTTGAAACATATCCAACTGCCTTCTCTGTTATTATTGGCCCTGCATGTTCAGGAAAAATAGCCCCTAGGCCCGCAGAATCATATCCCCTGTACTCTAATTTCCTTAAACCTTCAAGAACTTGGGTGGCAGCATCGTTGCCAATACAACCATATATTCCGCACATATTATATGCTGCTGGAATTCAGTTGTTATTAATCACTATCGGCTGAAAGTAGAGTTAAGATTAATTTTTCCACTAAATTTGAAAAGAGTTAATTAGGATTCACCGATGGTAAAGGCATGACACTTCTCAATAAAGTATTTCCATCAATTTTAAATGCAGAAAAAATAAATACTGACATCCCACATTGGCCAGACTTAGAAAGTCCTTGGAACATATTATCCAATAATAATGAGCATAATATTTTAAACCAGATAGTTGAATTAATTAATTTAAAAAGTGGAAAAACTCAAAAACAAATTGGAATAAAGAATGTAATAATAGATGAAAGTATTGGCCCTGTATTTATACATCCTACTGCATCAATATCTGAGTTTGTTAAGATTGAGGGACCCACATATATTGGCAAGAATGCTGAGATTAGACATTCGGCATATCTAAGAAAAGGTTGTTGGATAAGTGAAGGAGTAATTGTTGGCCATGCTACTGAAATAAAAAACTCAGTATTATTGCCATATTCCAAAGCCCCTCATTTTAATTACGTAGGTGATTCAATTTTAGGTGAAAGAGTAAATCTTGGAGCTGGAACTAAAATATCTAACGTCAGAAATGATGCTAAGGAAATAAGAATACATCATAAAAATGGTAATTATAGCGACACAGGAATGAAGAAATTCGGTGCATTGATAGGAGATAAATCACAATTGGGATGCAATGTAGTAAGCAATCCAGGAACGATAATAATGCCTAACTCATTGATACCTCCCAATGTAAACTTGAGTGGTTGGAACGAATATTAGAATTAAGTCCTAAGTATTCTGATTAGAATAATAAAACCATCCCTAAATGATCTTAATTTACTGACTCCGCCCTTCCTTGCATTCCAATTAACTGGAACCTCATGATGCTTAAGATTTAATTTGGAGCAGCGACCAGTTATTTCAGCTTCGAGGTCGAATCCTGAGGATTTTATGTTTATGACACTTAATGAATGGGATGAGAATCCCCATAAGCCAGTGCATAAATCTGAAATCTTACGTCTATTTTTTATGCTAGCAATTTTAGATAAAACCCTATTCCCAAAGAAATGCAATCCGCCCATTTCCTTCGGATCTAATTTATTTGACAAAAATCTTGATCCGGAAGCGACATCTGCACCTTTTTCTAGGGATTTTATGATTTTGTAAACATCCGAAAATGAATAAGAGCCATCAGCATCCATGAAAATAACAAATTCAGTTTTATTTTTATTCCATGAATTTAATGCTTCCTTTATAGCAGCGCCTTTACCATGAGTGTCAGATTGATCAATAATAAGTTGTCCAAATTTAGCAGATACCTCCCTTGATGTGTCACTAGTCCTTGCATCAATAACAAAGATGAAAGACATATCATACTTCTTTGCCATTATACATTTTTGATAATCTTGGAAAAGGAATTTTACACCAGTTTCTTCATCTTTAACAGGTATGATTATACATACCTGTTTCATATGACTATGGGATGGCTTAATACTTTTAATTTAGCACTTAAAAAAAACCATTTTAGGCATACAATTCAATAGTTGTTGCTTCAGCGGAGAATGTGGAAAAAGTCAAGGAAGCCATAATTTTAGCTGGGGGACAAGGAACTAGAATGCTTCCCGCAACCATATATTCACCAAAGGAAACATTGCCTTTGATAGACACTCCATTATTGAATCATCTGATATGGGAGGCTTGCAAAGGAGGAATAGAAAGATTACATATTGTACTTTCACCTAGAAAAAATATAATTATAAAAAATAAATTATGTTTTGATAATCAAAACATAATTGACAAACAATTAAATTTGCCAGAGATTGCTTTGAAAGTAATACCAGAAAAAATAGAAGTAATTTTTCATGAGCAAGAAAATGCTGAAGGAGTAGGTGCTGCAATGTCCATAGCATTAAAAAAAGTCAACGGACCTTTTTTATTAATATTAGGAGATAATCTTCTAATGGATAGGCACCATGGAGTAGAAAAATCGGGACCAAAGAACGCTTCGGATGCATCTAAGAGATTAATTGAACAATATAACATTACAGGCTTACCCTGTGCAGGATTAATAGAGGTACCTGATGAAGAATTAATCAAATATGGAGTAGTACTGACAAAGGGCGAAAATATTATAAAAATAATTGAAAAACCGAAATTTGGTTTTGCACCAAGTAATTATATATTATGTGGAAGATACCTCTTTCCCAAGAATACTAGTGAGATACTTAAATTATTTCCGATTGAAAAATTTGGAGAAAATCAATCCATCAAAATGATAGAGTATCTTATTGATAATGGAGGATTTTTAGCAGTAAAGATGGATGGTTTTTCCATGTATGATAGTGGCGATCCTATGTCCTGGCTGAAGTCCCAGATTGATCATGCACTCAGACGGAATGATTTGAAAGATGATTTAAAAGAATGGTTAAGATTAAAAATTTATAAATAGAAAAGGATTATAAAAAGTATCATCTACATTTTAGTTAAGGATATCATGGAGTACGACATATCTAACTATATGCGTCAAATCAATAGATATAGATTTGATAATGTTGGAGGTTTAGTTGTTGATCTAAGAGCAGATATGATGGAATTATCCAAAGAAAAATCCATTTGGAGAGATATATCTGGCAATGAAAATCATTTATCCATGTTTGAAGGAGAATATCCAGAAATAATAGAGTCCAATTTAAATGGGGAAAAAGTAATAAGATTATCTGGGAATAGCCTAATATCAAGTATCAATAACATAATTGGAGATAATCAATCATATTCAGTATTTACAGTTGCAAGATATTTTGGCAATAAGCAGGGGAGAGTCATATCATCCAAAAATGGAAATTGGTTATTTGGTTTTCATAATGGAAATAAGAATTCTTGGCTTTCTGGTAAAGAATGGTTGAATAAAGGTAATTTAGCTGATTTTAATTGGTCTTTAAATTCAGCAAGTTATGATTGTAAAAATAATAATTATTCTTTTTTCGATGGAAATAATATATTAGTTAATGAGATTAGTGAACAATATCATAAAGGCGTTGGTAAACTTTCCGTTGGTGGATGGACAGGAGGGGATGAAGAGGCATCAGAATGTGAAATTGCTAGAATTTTAATATTTGATGTAGCATTATCAGAAAATATGAGACGGCATGTAAATAATATACTTAGTATAACGTATGGCCTAGGCGTTACAAAAAAAGACTATGTAAATTGGGCACAATGGCTTGGAAGTTCTTTATTATCTCATCCAGAAATATATAGAACTGCGTCTAGATTATATTTAACAGAATTGAATGATATTAAAAGAGATAGTAAAATTATGAAATATTCAAATTATTCAGACAAAAATAGTCATGAAATAATGGCATTGAGAAATTTAAAATCGAATAATATAAGAAAAGCGATTAAATATTCGTATATTCAATATTTTCTTAATCCTAGGAATACCCAAGCAATAAAACAACTGATAGAAATGAAGAAAAACGTAAATGGGACAATTGAATGTATAGATTTATTTGAACTAATGAATTCGACTAATGAGTATGGCGAAGTAATTTCTGTAAAAGAAATAAATGATTTTATGTTACGCAATAATAATTTTTTAGGTAATATCATTAAAGATGATTTATTTATTGATTTAGCTGAAAAATATTTATTGAATAGAATAAAAATGCCATCAGAATTAGTAGAATTGAATATAAAAATTGAAGAGATATTAATGAAAAATGAAAACTACTATTCAAAATTGATTTCCAAAAAAATAAATTTGACTAGTAGTAATTCAAAGATAAGAGATGAAATTATTAACGAATTAGACAGAAATAAGGAAAATAAATTAGCAATTAGATATTCTACTGAATATTTTAAAAATAATAAAAGGAGATTTGTTGGAGGTTTCGCAGACAGGATAAAGGGTGCTGCAACAGCAATGTTAATCTCTATCGCTACCAAGAGAAGGTTTGAAATTGATTGGAGGTACCCTTTTGAATTGGAAGAAATAATAGTCCCAAGAGATTATGATTGGAGGACAAAGAAAACCACTGAAGAAGATAAAAAAATAGTATTAATTGA
>Ga0114997_10001503_pt1 | contig 19341 bp, 19 predicted proteins | sample ArcticOcean_MG_C_2_FD_87045 | JGI IMG/M metagenome (GOLD analysis project Ga0114997, IMG submission 87045) | Marine microbial communities from western Arctic Ocean - ArcticOcean_MG_CB4_136 | ecosystem: Environmental > Aquatic > Marine > Oceanic | place: Arctic Ocean: Canada Basin | collected...
AAAATAAATTTAATAAATTTACCAATAATTTAGATAATTATCAACCCAGACAATTCATATTAAATAATTTAACATATAATATATGTGAAAAAAAATGGAATAATCTTATTGAAGAAATTTAATTTATTTTTTCTTTATTTGCATATGTATCATACCATATTAAATTCATTTTATCTAATACACTATAATTAATTTTAAAATTATTATAAAAATCATGTAATATATATTCTATACTTAAACTATTTTTAAACAAAATTTCTGGAGTTACAACAGTAATAAAATTAATTAAATCCATAGATTTACATATAAATAATCCTGTATTAAAATGTCTTTTTGCATTTGGATTTTTACTATAAGTGAATAATGATCTTGGATTTATCATAAAATTATCAATAAATGAATTATCTATTAATAATTGGCGCGGTTCAAAATGAATAATATAATCATATTGTTTTAAAATTTCAATATTATTATTCCATATTTCTATTATTCCACTTCCTTTATTGAACCTACCTAATTTATTAGGATTATTTTTTATTACTTTTATACATTCTGGAATTTTTATTTTATCATTAAAATTGTCACCATTATCAGCTATATATATATCTAACTTATAATTTTTGTTTAATTCGACCAATTTATCTATTCCTTGTTTGTATTGTTTTAATCTTTTTTCTGTTTTTTCTAATTGATTACTTTTAAATAAATGAGAATTTTTATCAATTATAAACGTTGTTGGCATAAATATGCAATATTTCATATATACTTTTAATAAATATTTAAAGTTTAAATCATTATTTTATTTATATGACAAAAACTGTTTTAATTACAGGAGGATGTGGGTTTATTGGTCACCATTTTGTTGAGCACATATTTACAAAGACTGATTGGAATATTATTGTTTTAGACAAATTAACTTATGCAAGTCACGGTCTGGAAAGATTACGAAATACTGATACATTAGATAGTAAAAGAGTAAAAGTTTTTACTTATGATTTATCTCATCCATTATCTATTGGATTAAAAAAAGAATTGGGAGATGTTAATTATATTGTTCATATGGCAGCAGATACTCATGTTGATAATAGTATTTCAACTCCAGTTTCCTTTATAAAAAATAATATTATGTCATCCGTTCATATGTTAGAATATGCAAGAACATTATCAAATCTTGAAATATTCTTTTATTTTAGTACAGATGAAGTTTATGGACCAGCCTTAGGAAATAAATTATTTGAAGAAGATGAAAGACATAATCCAACTAATCCATATTCTGCTTCTAAATCAGGAGCAGAACAAATTTGTGTTGCATATCATAATACATATGATGTTCCTGTTATGCGTATTAATGTAATGAATGCTATGGGGGAAAGACAACATGTGGAAAAATTTATTCCAAAAGTTATTAAAAAAGTATTAAATGATGAATTAGTTGAAATTCATAGTTATCCTGATAAAAAAACTTCAGGAACTCGTTATTATATTCACGCAAGAAATATTGCCGCCGGTGTATTATTTTTATTAGAAAATGGCACAATTGGCGAAAGTTATAACTTAACAGGTGAAAAAGAGGTTAGCAATCTTGAAATGGCACAAATCATCGCAGATACTATTGGTAAACCATTAAATTATGAAATGGTTGATTTTCATAGTGATAGACCAGGACATGATTTAAGATATGGATTAGATGGAACAAAAATGAAAAATATGGGATGGTCTCTTCCTATTGATTTTGAAACAAGTTTAAGAAATACCGTTAAATGGACTGTTGATAATCAAATATGGTTGAATGAATAATATAAGTAAAATGATTATAAAATTTCTATTGTCCCTCCAAAATCTACTAATCCTGTTCCTGTTGGAACATTTAGACTACCAAGTTCTTTATGACCCACACTTGTTAAATCTATTTTTTTTTCTGTTATCGAATTCCAAAATTTCTTCATACTGTTATTAAAATATATATCATCCAAAATTAATATACCTTTATATGAATTATTTTTTAAATAATTATATACACTTAATTCAAAAGGACCTTCGTGGGCCGTGTCTAACATAATAATTGATGAAGATAATAAATTTTTTTTTTCATCTTCTTCATTCATTATATTACATAGTTTCCATTCTATATTAGTTACCTTTTCCAAATTTACATTTTTAATAATTCCACCATATACATATTCAAATTTATTACTTAAATCATATGTAATTATTTTATTAGTTTTATTATATGCGAGTGCTAGTGCTGAGTTTCCCATATGAGTCCCTATATCTATAATTAAAGCATTATTAATTTTAGATGATAAATATGCTAATAAATAATAATGGTTTATTTTTTGAGTAAGAAGTCTTGGGTGTTTTGTATTTAATTTCCATTTTGAAAAATCAATATTAAATATATCGTTTAAAATAACTTTCATTATAAAAGAATTAATATTATATTTTTAAATCACTATATTATTAATATATTATATTATTAATGTAAAACGCTTACCACCACATTTTGCACCATCAGGCAGCACGTGATTAGCCCAAAACCATGGAGCTTGGGGTTTACATTGATATGTTTTATATGATTTATTTAATATTTCACTCATTTGTATCGCATATTTTTCATATACTTGAGTATCATCCCAAATTATTGGAATATCATTTTTAAAAATATTTATATGATTTACTATTTCCTCTCTATTATGATTTGGGCCATCCACTATAAGTAATTTATAATCTATTCCTTCTATTTTTTGTGATAATTCATCAAAATCATATTCTCCTTTACCAATAGAGTTTACGTGAATATATTGAATATTAAATTTATTTATCCATTCTTTATTATCTTCAACAGATATTACATTATAAAATTTATTTAAAAGCTCCGATGATTTTCCTGATCCTAATTCTAAAATTGTATCATCAAATTTTATTAATTCCACTATTTTTTCAAAACATTCACAATTAATACTCCAATCATCTAACGGCCAATTATTTACAATATTTAAATAGTCATTATATAATACATTATTTGTATTCATTATACTACATTAGTATTAATAATCTTTAAATTTATATTTTAATATTTGATAATACTTCTAATACTCTATCTGAAAACTTATGATATTTTAAACAATAATCTCGTCCTTCTTTAGCTATTTTATTTCGTTCAGTTTCATTATTCATATAATAATTAATTAAATATTCTAATTCTTGAGGATTTGAATAATAAACTAAATGTTTTTTGTTTTTTAATGGATATTTCATTTTTGATGGTAATAGCATTTTATCACATAAAACTAAATTTCCCATTAATAATGCTTCCCATAGTCTAAAATCACCTTCCCAATTTGGGGGATTTGCGGTTACTATAATTTTACTTGTTTTTAATATTTTAAAATATTCCGTATTTACTACTCCATATCTATTATGACAATCTACTCTACCAATAATTTTTTTACCTTGATATTTATTTACTATGTTTGGAATTATTGAACGAAATCCACCTCCTCCATTAAACATACAACAAATATCATAATTATATTTTACAAATTCAAAATTTTTATCATAATCAATAAAATCACTCCTTATTCCATATAAAATAGGAATTATTTCTCTTGAATATTTTATTATTTCTTTACTAATACCTTGTTCTTTTTTTACCATACTTCTTTTAAAATATTTGCCCACTAAATTTAATTTATCTTCTGGAACATTCCTTGTATCTATCCAATCATTATAATCTATGATTATATCTCTTTCAGGTGAATTTGATTCTTTCATTTTATTTACAATTTCCATATTTAATTCATTTACTTTATGCCAAGGCATTGGACAATTTCTCAAAGCCATCATATAAATTACAAAATCTGCATCATCAAATGATTCAACTAATTTTATATCCTCCATTTTTTCTAATGCATTATAAAATTCATATGATTCTGTACTTCCACTTGCAGGTTTATTTTGATTTTTAAATGGCCAAAAAAAATATATTTTCATATATCTATTACAAGCAATATATATTTAAATATATATTTAAATATATAGTAAAATATTATTTAAATGCATTATTACTATATTCATACAATTAGTTATTATGTTAACAATAATAGATTAGATAATATAAAATACTGCATTGATAGTTTAAATAAAATTAAATATTCTAAAACTTATAACAGTAATCAAAAAATATTATTTATTATTGGTTGCATTTATGATCAATTAACTGAAAATATAAAAAATACTTTTGATAAATTTGAAACTTTTAACACAGAACTATTAGATATAAAAGTAATATACAGAACAAATACTGGTGGCACAATAAAAACAATGGAAAATACCTTAAATTATGTTACAGAAAATAATATTACTTCTAATTATTTTGGCGTATTTGAAGATGATTCATTCTATAATTTAGATAATCATTTTATATTTGATTCTGTTGATAAACACTTTAATAATAATATTGATATTGTAGGTTGTCAAGTATGGGAATCCAGACCAGATATTATACATAAAAATGGATATAAATATTTTAAAAAAGAATGGTGTAATAAAAGACCTATAAATCAATTTGTTCCTTGGATAAAAGAAAAACACATATATATTAATAGTGATAGTGATAAACTTGTTGATGATAATATAATTAAATGGATTGATGGCGCATTATATATAACGACTATAGACAAATTAAAAAAAATTAAAAAAAAATTAATAAAATTAACTCTTGCTCCTGAAAATAAAAAATATACTCATTGTGAGCAGGGATGTAATTATGGGGAAGTAGGATTTCCTACAAGATTATCTATAAATGGATTTACTTTTTTTGGTTTACAACACCCAGATTCTAACTGTATTCCAAATATTAAAAATATTTATTTCCAATATTTAAATCTTAATTCAATAGGCAATAAAACTATTTAAATAATTATAACATATTATTTTATATTATGAAATTAATAGCACACAGAGGAAATATAAATGGTCCTAACAAGGAAAAAGAAAACAAACCAGAATATATAATAGAGGCAATAAATAAAGGATATTATGTTGAAATAGATTTATGGTTGATAGATGATAAACTATATTTAGGGCATGATAATCCTCAATATGTTATAGAAGAAACCTTTTTATCTGATATCAAAAAAAAATTATTTTGTCACTGCAAAAATATAGCGGCTTTACAATATATATTAAAAAATAAACCTAATATTGAATGTTTCTATCATGAAGATGATAAATGTGTATTAACTTCAAAAAGCAATATATGGCACCATTATAATACACCTGAATACACTTACAAATCTATATGTGTTATGCCCGAACTTTCGAAAAAAAAGCTCGATTTTTCTAAGTGTATAGGTATATGCACCGATTATATTAAATCTTATAATTAAAAATACTTAAAAATATCAATATTAAATAAAATATATGACAGATAAATTAATTTTCGTTGATGATGTTGACATTGAACAAAATGTCATAGCTACTTATTTTTTAAAAAGTAAAACTACTCTCGCAGATGCTGCGTGGAGTTTAGCAATTGGACAAAGTGTTGGAAATCCTAATGTTAGAAATGAATGGGAAACAGAAGATTTGTTTATTAAGTACTCCTGTAAAATTTTACACAAAAAAGAAGATTTAAGTGAATCATCTGGAAAAGTGAATATTGCGTTTCCTATTATAAATACAGATTGGAACGGTGATGGTATTAGTCATCTTTTATGTCAATTGATGGGTGGTCAAATGGATATTGATAATATAGAAAAATGTCAATTAATTGATTTGAAAATACCCAATCATATTAAAAGTAAATATTTTAAAGTTCCCAAACATGGACTATCAGGAGCTCGGGATTATACAAATACTCATAATAAACCATTACTTGGCGGAATTGTCAAACCAAAAACAGGAATATCTCCCGAAATTTTATTACAGATGGTTAAACAAATGTGTGATGGTGGTGTAAATTTTATTAAAGAAGATGAAATATTGGCAAATCCTTCCTTTTGTTCTATTGAAGAAAGAGTGCCACTTGTTATGAATTATTTAAATAAAAGAGCAGAAAGTGGTAAAGACAAAGTAGTATATTGTGTATGTATTAATGGAGATGCTCCATATTTACTTGAAAGAGTAAAGAAAGTTTATGAATTGGGAGGAAACGGGGTTCATATAAATTTTTGGTGTGGTATGGGTAGTTATTTATCTGTTAGAAAATTAACAGAAGAATTTGAACGACCTTTTTTTATTCATTTTCAAAAAAGTGGAGATAAGATATTAACAAGTGTAACACACGATTATCATATTAATTGGAAGGTAATTTGTCAAATCGCAGGATTGTCTGGAGTTGATTTTATACACGCAGGAATGTGGGGGGGTTATATGAGCGATAATGAAGATGAATTAAAAAAGGTTTTAGCAATTTTACACGAACATAATGTAACTCCAGCATTAAGTTGTGGTATGCATCCTGGAATAGTTAATGCTATAGTTGATAAATTTGGTAATAATTTTATGGCAAACTGTGGAGGAGCTATCCATGGTCATCCAGGAGGTTCTGTATCAGGTGCAAAAGCAATGAGAGATGCTATAGATTTGAATTTAGATACAGAAGAATATAAAACCGCTATAGATAAATGGGGAAAAATAGCTTAATATTAATAAGTTAATATAATTTATTAATATTTACATAATTACTTTATCACCTAACACTGATGGCACTTTAATACAAAGAACCTTGCAATCTTCTATAAATTCAGGATCGGCTACACCATATGGAACAAAAGTAAATATATCACCTTCATTTATTATCTTATCATTAAGTTTCATTTTACCTTTAATTAAAACATTAATTTCTGTCATCTTTTCATGATAATGAATAGGCCATTTTTCTCCTTTATTATGAGTTAAATAACCCACTTCAAAATTTTCTGTTTCATATACACTTGGCTTAAAGTTTCCAATGAACCAACCTCGAGTCATATTTTTTATATTGTTAATTTTAATATCCAAATTTTTATATCTAAGATAATCTAATACCTGTTCAGGTGTACCAATAGATAAATACTTCTCCGTGTCTTTAAGTGGATATGCTGTAATTTTAAGATTGTCTTTAATCATCATATTGTAAGTAAGTGAAATATAAAATTCGTTATTTGCCCTAATATTTTTTTCAATTAATTCTTCTCCACTTTTAACAAAATATGAACCATTTTTCCAATAGTGAATTCCTGATAATGCTTCGTCTGATATAACTACTTTTTCAGCAACTTCCACACCATACCCTTCTTCGTCTACTTTTATATAACTAAATTTGTCTGTTGTTTCTTTTACTGTAACAACATTTCCATCTATATTACTTGATTTCAAATAATTTAAATATTTTTGTTTGTCCCACTCAAATATTTGGTCGCAATTTGTTATTATTAAAGGAATATCGTTATTTATATAATTTTTAGCTATCAATGCAGTTTCAGTAGCTCCTCTTGTTAATTTTTGTACAGTTAAAATTAAACAATTAGGCTTGATTTTTTTTAAATATTCATATAATTTTTTCTTATGTTTTTCTTGTATTATAAAAATAAATTGAGTCTGTATATCTTGAAAATCAACTGAATCTATTGACCACTCAATAAATGTTTTACCATTTAGAGGAATAAGAGGTTTTATGTTTTTAAATCCAGATTTTTTAAATCTTGAACCTTCTCCTGCCATTGGAATAACAATATTTATTTTTTCCATTTTAAATTATTAAAGAGATTAATTTTTAAATTGATTATATATAAAATATTTAAAAACAAACCAAATTATATATTCATATGTTTAATTGTATCCATATACAAACATACCCACCACATTTTCATTATACTTATAATCTTGTTAATAATTTCAAAACACTAACAAATTGTAAAGAATTAAATATCCCTATTTTTATTATTTTTGATACTCCTGAAATACAAGAACAATACAAAAAAAAATATCCTGAATCAGACTGCAATTATATTAATTTAAAAACTATTGTAAATTCAAATAACTTTGATTATCTCATTTTTGAAAAATATAAAGATTTATGTAATCAAAATATACATATTAAAGAATGGGGTTCTGGTGATGGTTTTCTATCAACAAAAGAAGCATTCCATAGAACATATGTTTGTGTTAAAAGATTGTATTCTATATTAGAATTAGAAAGATTAGGATATAAAAATGTATGGTGTATCGACGGAGAATCGCATATTTTTAATAAAGTAAATCTTAATACAATTTTTGAAAAAAATAATATTTTGACAGTTGGTGGAAAAAACCATCAAGGATTTAGACCACATCAAATAATTAAAGATGTGTTTAAATTAGATTACAATTCTACCGATAAAATATTTGATATCTCTATCAGAGTTAATGATTTCTGGATAGTAAATACCAATCATTTTAAAAACATGGTTCAACTTATTAATAAACTGCATAATATTCCTATTAGTCATATTATTAATGGTTCAGAACAATCTCTTTATGAGTATTATATGTATGATTTATACCTTAAAGGAGAAAATAATACCAAAATAATAGAACTTGATAATAAATTCAATTTAGAAAAATTAAATAGAAATATGTATCAATATAAAACTCAAATAGAGATAGATAATTTTGCAGAAGAATTCAATAAAGTATATTTTGATAAAATACCTGTTTATAGAGGTGATTGGTGGAAATGGGTAAATAGGTCTTATAATGGATTGTATCTACTTAATAAATTAAATATTGATATTGCTGTTTCTAATTTTCAAGAAGAGAACCGTGGAGCCACTCTATTATTCACAGATATCGAGGGAACATTAAGTAGATAAATATATTCAGTCAAATATTTTTGTTATTTCAGTGTAATCTGCTTCTTTTCCATATTTTTCTAATGATTTTTTTAATAATAAAGAAATGTTTGAAAACATTATTGGTTCTTTAATTATATTTAATGCAAGATTAACATCTTTATTCATTAATCCTAATGAAAATCCATAATTATAATTTAGTTCCATTATATGTTTGGGTATTCTTTCTTCGGTCATTAAACTCCTACCTGATGATTTATTTATTACATCTAATGCTACTTTTTTGTCTACTCCTATATTTTCTAATGATTTTAAAGCTTCTGCTGCTATACATAAATGACTTACATTCATAATATTATTTATAGATTTAATTGCTGAGGCTGTACCTATTTTACCAACATATTGAGGATTTGAAAAACTTTTGAATATCTCTTCTATTTCTTTATATTTTTTTTCATCGCCTCCAACCATACAAGTTATATTGCCTTTTTTTGCTTTTTCTGGACCACCACTTACAGGGGCATCGAAATAATGAATATTATTTAATTTTAATTTACTATAAATATTTCTCTGAACTTCATAATCTGATGAAGTACAATCAATTAAAATCGTATTGGATTTTAATTTAGGTTCTAATTTTTCTATAATATTATTAACTTCATTATAAGTTGGCAAACAAAAAAAAATTATATTGCAAATTGTCATTAATTCAACATCTTCAATTAGATTTGTATTAAATTCTTTACTATGATTTATACTTTTTTCCTTACTTCTATTCCAAATATAAGTATTAAATTTTTTACTTATATTTCCAGCCAAATTGTAACCAATTCTTCCTAATCCTATGAATCCTACTTTATGCATTTATATAAATTATTAATTAATTTTTATATAAATTTATTTTGAATACTTTAATTCATCATCCTTAAGTTGAGGAGTTTTAGTATATGCAAAAATATCCTTTACAGTTGCTATTTTCGGTTCTATATTGTTTATGCTTTCATTATCATGAATTTCTTTTGTTGTTTTTTCAATTGCAGTAATACAAGCTCTCATATTATGATTTGCCCATATAATATTATTTACTCCAATTTTTCTAAAATGTTCAGTTTTTGTATTAGCCGCATATGTTGTTGGTACTATAATTACCGGACATCTATTATCCCATATTTTCATAAAACTATTAATATCAGAAGCATCTTTAATTTTACTATGAACTAATATTGCATCTGCTCCTGCTTTATGATATGCATATGCTCTTTTTAATGCTTCATTTAAACCTTTACCCGCTATAAATGCCTCTAATCTTGCTACTACAACAAAATAAGGATTAATTTGAAATTCTTTACAAGCTCTTATTTTTCCTGCAAATTCATCTATATCTGCTAATTTTTGACCACCTTTTACCTCAACAAAAGAATTTTTTTTTGGAAAAAGTTTGTCTTCAAAACATACTCCAGCAATACCTCTCTGTTCTAATTTTCTACAAAAAATTCTTGCATTATTAAAATTACCGAAACCTTGATCGCCATCAACCAAAATTGGAATATCTGTTGCATCGGCCATATATTCTAATTGGTCTAACACTTGAGACCAAGATGCTTCATTTGAATCACGAACACCCAATGATGCTGATAAGCATAAACCACTCCCCCAAATTGCTTTAAATCCTACTTTCTCAACAATTTTTGCACTCATACCATTATGTGCTTCCATTATAAATTCTAATTTATCTGAATAAAGTAATTCTCTTAGAGCTTTTGATTTACTTATGTAACTATTTCTAAGTTTATCATTATCAATTATTTTGTTAATTATTGCTGTTGTAGATATACCCGGAGTATAATCTGGTTCTATAATTTTCCCTCCCCATTCAGATAAAGTTTCAATTACCTGTTTTCTTATTTCTGATTGTGTTCCCTCCCTCCAATCACTTCCGTGAACTACATAATCTGGTTTTATTTTTCGTAAATTAGGTCTATAATCTAATGTTGTTTGAGGAATAACATTAAAAATATTTTTCATACTTTTTATTATTTGCAATCTATCATCATACGTATTAATTGGAATTCTTTTATAACTTTTTATTGCTTCATCTGTCAATAATCCAACTATTACATTACCATATTCAGATGCTATATTTAAAATATTTATGTGTCCATGATGTATTATATCTACTGCTAACCCTACATATACTGTTTTATTCATTATAATCATATTGATGTTAATTATTTAAATAATAATATTTTATATATAATATATATGAAAATTATTTTTAATTGTGCATATTTTTCATTCCATAAACAATATTGTCAAAATATAAAAAAAGAGCTGGAAAAACTTGGACATATTGCTATTATAACTGAAAGTCGAGATTCTTGTAATTTAAGTGCTACTGATATTGAAAATAAATATATAATTGAACATAATGATGCAGATTTTACTATTTTACCAGACGAAGCATGTAAAATTATTGGAGGAAAAGGTATATACATTAATCATGCTTTGTTACCTGTATTACCTGAAAATCATAAATTTAAATCTGAACATTCTTTTTACTATTCACTAAATTACAAAAATGCTCTTGAATCATACTCTGATTATTTGTTCTTACCATCTCAAGAAATTGCAAATATATTTACCAAGGAATTAAATATAAATAAACCTATTAAAATTGTTGGATTCCCCAAATTAGATGATATTATTATATCAAGGAAAAATAAAAAACAAAATAATCAATTCAATATTATATATTTACCGACCGGTAATTGGAAAAAAACTATGAATTCTGAGAATATAATAGATTTTAATATTTTAAATAATATGGGGAATTTTATATATAATGGTCATCCATCTGTGGATAAAAAAAATGTAGCATCAAATAAATTACTTGAAATCGCTGATATTTTAATTACTGATTATTCCAGCATTGGTTATGATGCAATTGTTTTAAATATACCTACAATTTTTATAGATTCTCCGCATTGGAAAACTGATTCTTATAAAAGCTCTTTAATATGTGAAACTTCGAGAAACGCTGGAATAAGAGTTACTAATATGAATGAATTAATACTCGCTATTGAAAAATATAAAAAAAATCCTTCATTCTTAGAAGATAAAAGAATCTATTATGGTAATTTATTATCAAAATATAAAGAAAATTCAAGCGAAATATTTGTTAAAGAGTTGTTAAAATTATTGTAAATATTACTTAAAATTATTACTTTAAATAATATTATAATGTCGTTATCACCATTAGATTTTTTCCACGAATTAAAAAACAATGATATTCATTTTTTTACTGGAGTACCCGATTCATTATTGAAAGAATTTAATAATGTTGTACAACAAAATGTCTCATCTACAAATCATATTGTTACACCTAACGAAGGCTCCGCAATCGCTCTTGCAACTGGATATCATTTATCTACAAAAAAAATACCATTGGTATATTTACAAAACTCTGGGATAGGAAATACTATTAATCCTATATTATCATTATCATCAAATGATGTATATTCCATACCTATGATATTACTCGTTGGATGGAGAGGACAACCCGGAGTAAAAGATGAACCACAACATATTTCTCAAGGTAAGTATATGGAAACTTTATTGAATAGTATAGAAATTCCTTACCAAATATTACCAAATACTATAGAAGAATGTAAAATTATTATATCAAATATGGTAACATCGCTTAAAACAAATAAAAAACCCCATATTTTATTAGTTAAAAAAAATATATTTTCAAAATATACTGATTTAAAAAAAGATATTTCAAATCCATATTTATTACAAAGACATGAAATATTAGAAAAAATAATTACAAAATATGACAAAGAACCTATTTTATCAACTACTGGTAAATCATCCAGAGAAATTTTACACTATTTTCAAGAAAATAATTTGGATAAATCTCGTTTATTTTTAAATGTTGGTGCAATGGGACATGTATCTATGATTGGTATGGGTATAGCATTATTTTCAAATAAAAAAATAATATGTATAGATGGTGATGGTTCTGTAATTATGCATATGGGAAATTTATCTTCTATCGGGACACAACAATTAAAAAATTATATTCATATTGTAATTAATAATGGTATGCATCAATCTGTTGGAATACAACCCACTGTAGGATTTAATATTGATTTAAAAACAATTGCAAAAGGTTGTGGTTATAACAGTTGTTATACTATTACAAATACAAATGAATTTGATTCCGTTTTCAATGATATTAAACATATGGATGGACCTATATTTATTGAAATAAGAGTTAATAGTAAAAGTAATTACAACTATGAATTACCAAGACCTATTATCGCTCCAATTCAAAGAAAAATTAATTTTATGAATTATTTACAATGAGTTATCCCATATATTTATTTGTTCAACAATATAATTCAAATCTTCTTCTTTTAACCACCAACCTACTGGGATACATACCAATTCTTTTTCCAATATATCTAAATTGGGCAATTTCTCTTTGAACTCATCAACACTTGAATATATATCATTTCTATTATGAACTTGACTTGATATTATTCTTACTTCTTTCATTTTATCAATAAAATCTTGTTTTTTATCATTTAAAATACGAATAGTATATAACCAATATGAAGAATTGAATTTATTGTCGTTTTTCATCAATTTAATATTTTTTAAATTTTTTAAATTTTTATCAAAATAAATACCATTATTTCTATTTTTTTCAATTAGTTTTGGTATATGAGGTAAATTATAAAGTCCGATTGTTGCATTAATATCATTCATATGGAATTTATAACCATATTCTAATATATTGTCTTCTAATCTAAAATCTTTTTTTTTGTAATTTCGTTTATCTCTATCTATTCCAAACCATCTTAATAATTTACATCTATCATATAATGATTTATATGGTAATGTAATAAATCCACCATCACCCGATGTTAAATGTTTTATTGCTTGAGTACTAAATACACAAATATTTCCATGATTTCCTAATTTTTTACCATTAAATTCAGCACCAAAAGCATGAGCACAGTCTTCAACTATCATTGGTTTAAAACCGTATTTTAATTTATGTTCATTACATATTTTATCTAATTCTTCTAAATCTAATGGCATTCCTCCCCAATGAACTAAATAAATTACTTTTGTGTATTTATTTAATTTACTTTTCAAATCCTTTAAATCTATATTTGCTGTATTCAAATCTACATCTATCCACCTAATTTTTACATTATTTGCTAATATTGAACAAGTTGTTGCAAAGCATGTTAAAGACGGTGTTAATACTATATCATTTTCATTAAATCCTGGCCAATCAAATGATTCGTCTTTATTCTTTAATAATCTCATTGCTAATGTTAATCCAGATGTTCCTGAATTTACTGTTAATAAATTTTCATTACCTATAAATTTTTTTAATTCTGTTTCATATTTATCTACTTCTTTTCCCTGTGTTACAAATCCCGACATCAATACTTTATTCAATGGTTCTAAAACATCTTCACTCATAAAAACTTTGAATAATTGTAAATTCATTTAAATATAAATACATTATATTATTTAAATGAATTCTTCATATAATAATAAAATTAATTTTGGTGATATTATTTCTGCTATTACATTTTTAAAAAAACCTCAAAAGATTGTAGAATGTGGGATTCTTGAAGGATTTTCTCTTTCTAAATTTATTGAAAATTCTTCTTTTAATACTCAAATTGATGCATATGACATATTTGATAAATTTAATGGTAATCATGCTATAAAAGATAAAATTTTACAACAATTTAATATGTACGATAATGTAAATATTGATTATGGTGATTTTTATGATGTTTATAAAAAATATGAAGATAAATCTATTGATATATTACATATTGACATTGCAAATAATGGAGATGTGTATGAATTTATGTTTCAAAATTATTTAAATAAAGTAAAAGATAATGGTATTATTTTAATGGAAGGTGGTAGTGAAGAAAGAGATAATATTGAATGGATGATTAAATATAATAAACACAAAATTAAACCTATATTAGATAAATACAGTCAAGAATATGATATTAAAACTGTTGGAAAAAATCCATCTATAACAATAATTAAAAAAAAATAATATTAAATGTTATATTATATTATTATTTATATGTCAAAAATACCTAAGATTGTACATCAACTTTGGATTGGTGATAAAAACCCTCCTACTAAATTTATGGATACATGGAAAGAAAAACACGAAGCCGAAGGTTTTGAATATATTAGATGGACAGAAGAAGAAATTATGAAAAGAGGATTTGTTTCACAATTAACCGATAGAATTAACTCTATGGAAGAAATAAATGGAAAAGCTGATATAATCAGGTGGGAATTATTATACGAATATGGAGGATTTTTTGTAGATGCTGACGCAATTTGTATAGAACCTGTTACATATTTAGTTAATAAGTATAAGGCATTTGCTGGTTTTGAAAATGAAAAGGTAAGAAATGCTGGCTGGGCTCCTACAACAGATTATGATGATGTATTGGCAAGAACACACCCATTAATTGCAACTGGAACTATGGCATTTCCTCCCAAACACGAATTACCCAGGCTTGCCATCGAATGGATTAAAAATAATGAAATTTCTGTTAAAAAAACGGGAAGAAGAGCTTGGAGAACAGTCGGTCCTGGATTATTAACTCGTTTATATTGGCAACAAAAATGGAAAGATATTACCATATTACCAAGTCATTATTTTTTACCTATTCATGTATCTGGAACAGAATATTATGGTCATGAAAAAATTTATGCTAATCAAGAATGGGGCTCTACCAAACATTCTTATGATATTATGAACACTATACAATTGCCGCCACAATTTCTTTCTCCTAAAAAAAAAGTCAGCATTCTTGTTTCAAGTTATAATACTAATGCATCTTATGTTAAGGATTGTCTCGATTCTATTATTAAACAAGTTGGACATATTGCGTTTGAAGTCGTTTGGATTAATGATGGTTCTGATACTCTTCATACATCATTATTGAAAAAAATGTTAGATAATTTCAAACAAAATAGTAGATTTACCAATATCGTATATCACGATAATGATGGCAATAAAGGTATAGGACATTCTTTAAATACTGGAATTAATTTATGCAATAATGAAATTATTATAAAATTAGATAGTGATGATATTATGGTTCCAGATAGAATTCAAAAACAATTATCATATATGGAAGAAAATCCCGATATTGCTATTTGTGGTGCACAAATCTTAATGTTTCATGGAACAGAAAAAGATAAATTTGTTAATATTACTCGTCATCCTTCTATTACATGGGATGATTATATTAAAACTTTCCCTCATTGGTTTACAAATCATCCTACCGTTTGTTATAGAAAATCTAAAGTATTAGAAGTTGGTAATTATTCTAAAAATTTAAAAGAAACTTGGGGAAATGATGATTTATCCCACGATTTTGAATTAGAATTAAGAATGTTGAAAAAATATGGAAAAATTCATAATTTTGACGAACCACTTGTATTATATAGACTTCATCCCAATCAAGTAACTCATCAGGGAGGAGCTAAAACCGGAGGTCCCGGTCACTGGGATAAAGTTAGAAAAGATATTATCTCCAAAATGGTAAATTAAATATTATATTAATAATAATTAATTTACTCTCCGTATTTTTCAATGATAACATTTGGAATTAACTCACTTTTTAGTTTATCTAATTTTTTGTAACATTTATTTATTGTCACTTCACTTATTTTACTTACGTTATTTACATTTTTTTTACTAATATTTAAATTACAAGTCTGACTTACAAAATATACAATTCCTGCTGCTACTGAATGGGGTGTATTTTCTGGAATTATATTATTTCTCTCGATTTTATTGGCTACAAATTTACATACCATTGTTAATTCTTTATTTAAATTTAATCTACTACAATACCTCTCTATAAATGCTATCGGTCTTGTTTGATGAAAATGAGTTTTACTTCCAAGTATATTTGATTCTTCCATTTCATTTAATAAATTTACTGCATTTTTACAACCCTTTGTTGCACTTGTATTATCAAGAACAAATATTGTTGCTATCTCTTTCGCAGTTCTTGGATAATTATGAATTCTACAAGAAATATATACTGATGCTGCTATGATTCCATCTCTATTACACCCCCTAAATGTTTTCATTTCTGATATCTTTTTATGTTGTCTCAATGCTTCATCTATTATTATTTTTGGAATACCTGCATTTTTTGACAAGGCTTTAATTTTCTCAAATTCGTCATATTGTGATTTCTCTTTATAAGGCATTGATTGCCATTCTGTATATCTTCTTATTTTCCTCATTTCATATGTTGAACGACTATTACATACTACTTTACATCCATATGAAGATTCTTTTAATAATGGATTTATTGGCATTCCACATCTTGTTGGATCTGTCATACTACTATCATCCGCTCCATAATATCTCCATTCAGGGCTCGAATCCAATACGTTTTTATAAATTATACCACATTTCTGATTTGTACAAGTTAATAATTTATTTTCTACATATGCTAATGTACTATTACATAAATCACAATTTTCCTTTTGTTTCTGCTCACTTTTAGAATAATGTAATTCTAATTTTTTTGTCATATCTACTCCCTCATTACTAAACGCTGCCCACATTTTTTTTAGATTTTTTTTTTTGGTATTGCGTTTGGTTTTATTTATTTTACTCATTATGAACGCCATTTAATTTAATATATTAATAATTGTTTTTAATTCAATTTTATAATATATATATTAATCATATGGGTAATAAAGAATCTACATTATTACATTCACAAAAGGGTGGCGAAAATACTAATTATAAGGATAAGCATACTAAACATATGAAATTCAAAACTGTTATTAATTATATTGCTGCTAAATATATTACTAATGCCAGTTTCCAAGATTTAAAAAACTTGCAAAAACCAAGTTATTGTAATAAACTTGTCGTTTTAACAGCAAGAGCTATCAAACGCTATATGAATGGTATGAATATTGACTATTTAGAACAAAAAACAAGCAAAGGAGTTAACATTAATAAAATTTCAAAAGCTCCTGTTTTATATTTTGATAAAACTCATTTAGATAACTTAGATGTATCTTCACATACAAGAAAAAAAAGAATGTGTACTGGTATTGCTAAATTTTATGTTAAAATTGCACATTTATTTGCTGCTATTGCTACTACAGTTAATGCCAAATATACATATACTGATGATGTTACAAATGAACAAAAAGAAATATTATTACATCAATATGATAAATTACCATTATGTGCAAGACGTATTGTAGCTCTTAAACCACACCAAAATACTAAAAATAGAGTAAGTGTAAAACCTAAAAATTGTAAAATGAATATTAAACAAAGACCTCCTACTATTGATGGTATTGATAACAGACCTATACAAACTAAATCTTTATCAGATGAAATTGGTATTCCTGAATTACAATCATTATATTTTGATGAATATGATTTTGAAACTGGTAAATATATTGGAGTTACTGAAGAAGCCCAAAAATCTTATTATAATGATTTAGAAAAATTCTATATTGCATTTACTTCTGGATTACCTTTCCCCAACAAAGTTGGCATTCTTGTCAAATCAAAACATAAACCCTCTAAAAAACTTATTCATAAATATTTCAATAAATATGGGGAAATCACATCTATTGATATTAAAAAAAATAAAGCATATATTTTATTTAAAAATGAAAAATCACAATTAGAATCATTAAGAGACCCTAATGTTAAAGTATCTAAATGGGAAATTAAAAAATTTTCTGATATTCCACTCCAAGATTATCATAATCATCCACTTTGTAAAAAAAATAGTTGGGAACATTCCTTTACTGGAAGTCCTAATGATAGATTATTTCGGCAATATGCTCAACATATTCAAAATATGATTACTAAATCACAAGAATTAGAAAAATCTTTATTATCGGTTATTAAACAATTATTTGCATATTGGCTTGACCCTGTTAAAAGAGAAAAGGTTTTAACAATCAATCCTAACTTAACAGAAGAATTATTACAAAAATTAGTTGAACAAACACGAGAAACTATACTTCAATTATATATTGGTTGTGAAGAGGATTTTAATAAAGGATTATCCTTATTTAATGCTATTGTTGATAGTAAAGGTATTGAAACTTCCAGAAGACGTATTAGAAATTTTGAACGAAAACGTGAACAAATGCGTTAATTACCTTTCAATTCCTCTTTAATATCCACTACTTTTCCTAATATCTTTTTAATTTTTGTCTCATTCTTTTTTACTTCTTTACTATTCTCACCTGCTATTACACTATCTAACATTTTTGACCATTTATCTGATTTTTGTGGGTCTTTTGTATAATCTGGGTTTTGTTTCTCCCAATCAGTCATTTTCTTAACCTGAATATTACTTACTGCTTTTATACTTTCTGTTAATTTTTCATGGTCTTCATCTTTCTTCCATGTATCATCATCTTTTACATAAAATTGTAATCTTTTCTT
>Ga0114997_10001506_pt1 | contig 19324 bp, 17 predicted proteins | sample ArcticOcean_MG_C_2_FD_87045 | JGI IMG/M metagenome (GOLD analysis project Ga0114997, IMG submission 87045) | Marine microbial communities from western Arctic Ocean - ArcticOcean_MG_CB4_136 | ecosystem: Environmental > Aquatic > Marine > Oceanic | place: Arctic Ocean: Canada Basin | collected...
CCGCCATGTTCATGGAGAAGCGGCGCTGCCCTTGACACAGAGGGAACATCATGTCGCTGCTGATTCTCATGCGCCACGGCCAGTCGGTGTGGAACGCTGCAAACTTGTTTACCGGGTGGGTTAATGTTCCGTTATCGACCAAAGGCATCGACGAAGCACTTGAAGGCGGACGTCAGATTTCACATCTTTCCATTGACGAAGTACACACTTCAACTTTGATTCGGGCACAGATGACCGCTATGCTTGCTCTAAGCCAACATAACGGTGGCAAAACTCCAGTAGTCCAAACTCCTCAAATGGTCGAACAAACTTCGGAATCAGGAGAAATTGAATTGGTTGATTGGTCGAAAACAAATGGTCCTAGTGAACATATTCTACCAGTTTACATGGCTTCAGAATTGAACGAACGTATGTATGGTGATCTCCAAGGTTTGGACAAGCAAGAAACTCGAGATAAGTTTGGGGCTGAACAAGTGAAAATTTGGCGCCGCTCCTATGATGTGCCACCTCCTAATGGCGAAAGTCTTGAATTGACGGCACAGCGAACCTTGCCGTATTTTTCTTCTGCAATTCTGCCGGCTTTGGAGGAAGGCAAGAACGTCTTCGTTGCTGCACATGGCAACTCTTTACGAAGCGTCATTATGGATATCGAAGGGCTTTCGCGTGAAGAAGTTCTGTCTCTTGAAGTTCCAACCGGCACTCCGATTGTTTACGAGCGAATCGGAGATGGTTGGAATCGCCTCTACAACTTTTGAGGGCTCTACATGCTAACCCCTCGTCAAAAAATAGCAACTACGCTTGTTTTGCTTCTATGCTCTCCTTGGCTGTTATGCCAAGTATGGATTACAGTCGGCGCACCAGATGAAGCCTTCACTTCAATGCCAATTTGCTCCGATGACAGTGGTAATTGTGCACATCTTGGCGATGATACAGTGTATCGAATGGATGGTGAATACACATTGATTGTCAATCAATCCTCGGATGAAGTTTGGAATAAAGTTCAAAACTATATCGATGAATCAGGCTCCGATATCTTGTTCGAAGAAAAGCAAGAATCAGGTGATTATTATACTCATTTTGTCGAACGGACATCGTTTTGGCGTTTTCCTGATGATGTCTCGGTCTCCCTTACATCTCTTGACGGATTGACTACAGGAATTGAGTTGCATTCACAATCTCGACTTGGCCAAAACGATCTTGGGGTCAATCCTGAACGCCTCGAAAGTCTCTATGCAAAAATCATTTCTTAATGCTGGTTTGGAGTTCATCCCAACCAAAAGGAAATCCTTCTTTATCAACCAAGATGACATTGATGCCGAGTCCATTTTTTCGAAAGGCAATCAATTGAATTTCGTGGATTTTATGCCCGCTTGGAGCAACGCCCAAGACCGTCAAATTCTGTCGAGAAAAGAACGACCTTCGTCGACTTTTTGTTGGAGTTGGCTTTGCTTCAGAACCAACTCGGCGTCTAACTCCCTCCACATCATCAAACCAAGGGAGTGGGCCTTCTGGTGAGAACCGAAGTCCAAGAATCATATCGACGCCAGGAGTCTCTTGAGCAGCATCTGCATCTGCATTGCTGGGAATTGCAGGGGCGTTGGGATGTGTATGTAACCAGTGCGTGAAACGACCCGCTCGGGAACCACGTGAAGTTGAGAACATATCATCAGTCCAATCTTCGGGTAAGTGGTGAACGGAATAGGAATTACCTCGATTAACAATATGGGCTTCACCGATAATGTAACCCTGGCCCTGAAACAAGCCTTCTGAATATTCAGTGCCTTTGAAAAAAGTTTCGACCTTTGGAATATGAGGTGCATTGACATCAATATCCATTCCAACAAGAATTTCATCAGGCAAGGCTTGCAAAGCCCACCATACCAACTCTTCAAACACATGACCCGGTAAATGGATTTGAGCAGTATATGATTCTCTACTTTGAAAAGACTCACGATTGTAGGATTCCATCAGTTCCTCCAACCATGGTTCAGCCATCGCAATCGGTTATGCTAATCCCTCTTTGTGAATGAAGTCAACGGTACATGTGGGGAGAAAACCTTTGAAGAGGGTCGGTGCATCACCTGCTCATGGCGAAGAAGAAGGGAGGGTTCGGCCGATTCATTGGCGCCCTTACTGGAACCCCATATGACCGTCTTTTGAAGCAAGTTGACAAACTTGTTTCGGAACATCAAGACGATGACCGTAAACTTGCTCGGACACTCAAAAAATTGGTCAATATCGCTGCCGAGAATTTTGAGCAAGAGAATATCGATGAAGAAGAACACGATTTGATTATCGAAGCCATCGAAGAAGCCGACCCCGAAAACCGTTCGTTCGGTAAATTATCGGAAGAGGAGGATTCTTTTTATTCAGGTGCGGTTCCAGATGCCCCGGAATTGAAACTCGGCAAACGCAAGAATCTCGACGAACTTATGCAGTCTGGGGGTAACGAGTTTGTTGGAAGTTATGGTCGTGATGAGTTTGAAGAATTCAAATCTCGAATGACAGATGATTTTTTTGCAGATTCCGATGATGCTATTAAAAAAGGCGACCATCAAGCTGAGAAACGAACTGAAAACCGGGTGTTTGGAGATGAAAATCAAGACTTAGATCAACTCAAGCAACAAATCTCCCAAGAATCGGGTTTAGTAGATCCAAATGCTGAGGATGAGGAGGAAGACTTGGAAGGCTATACTGTTGACGAAGATGGAGTTGAATGGTTTGAAGATGAAGATGGTTACTGGTGGTACCGAGAAGAAGGGCAAGAAGATTGGCAACCTTTCGATGAATGAATTTACCATTCAACAATACTCGTTTACTGTTTAAGAAAAATCCCTTAGGTCGGGTAAGTCTCCAGCTCGTCGTTGGCGAGACTGAACTTGATTACCACTTCCAACTTGTCTCATTTCAGGCATGTCGGGATTGGCCGCTTTCATCTCTTTTGCTTTCTTCTTCTTGATTTGGCGGTATTGTAAAGTAAAACTGATTGTAAATAAGACCCCTACCATCAAGAGTGACGAAGTGTTTGAAGGACTGAGAAGTGATAATTGATTGCCACTGAGCAACAGCATGGCACTCATGACCCCCACAGAGCCTAAGAATGCTGAAACTAAAAGTGGTAGAATACCTCGGACCATTCTGACCAAGAAAAAAGCAACGATAGCCATAATTCCCGAAACTTCCTCACCCTGAACGAATTCAAATCCATTGGCGCTTAGAAATTTAAAAGCACTACTAAATATGATGTAAATGAAGAAAAAAGCGATCATCCGGATACTGTATTGGATGAAGAATGCCATCAGTCCAGCGATAATAATGATCATTCCGATCAAGACATATAATGTTCTGACGTCGGACTCTAGGAATAATTCCAATTGGCTATGGACCAGAGGCGTGAGAACATACCCAATTCCCGCCCCAGTAATTGCCGCTACAAATTGTAATTTTTCGTGTCCTCGGAACATTAAGAACAACGATAATAAAAGAATTATGGGGCCGAGATAGATACCAATGGCTTCAATTTCCTGAATCAAAACGGCGCCTGAATCTGCAACATCGACATTCGCCATGAGCAGTGGTTCGCGTGAATAGCCTTTAGCATTCCCTCTTTGAAGAAACTGAGATGGTGAATATTTCAGGTTATGCAGGAATCGGTTGTTGGTCCCACCATGCAGGGGTTAAGAACCATCGACCATCATCAACTGGACGGTCGATTAACGGTAGACCAATGACTCCACCAGATACAATCAGCCCTCCAGCGATATTTGAGGCACAGGGCCCAGGGAGGTAATCTTCACCAGTTTCAGTCAATTCGATGCGGAGAGCATGACCTGCTGGGAGCACGATGTCGACTGGGTTGAATTCCATCAGCATTGTGTAACTTGTAGCTGGCGCAGTCACCTTTGCATCGTATCCACCATCGCGATAGCGAATGTCCATAGTCGCATGACCAAGTCTCAAGTTCGCAGTATCGTCATACATTGTCGCAAATATTTGCCCACCATTGCAGAGTTGGGTAGTCACCTCTAAATGTAAAGTAGGTAGGCCCGAGATATGCGTTTCATTGTCAAATTCTGAACTGGTCATCGAGACTGATGAGCCAAAACCGTTGACTGTTCCACTGGCCCCGTTCCATTCACTTGAGAGATCTTGAAGCAACAGTTCAACATCTTCGGGAGGCCATGTTTCTTCAACGTGCCATCGTCCATCGTTTGTTTGAATTTGCACCATCGGTTCGGGTTCTTCTCCGATATCTTTGAGATAATAATTGAACCATCCATAGAGTTCAACTGCCCAATCCATACGACTCATGTTGGGATAGGCTTCCTCCCCATAGCCAGTAGAGAGTTCACTGTGGCGGTCGGGTTGGTCAGGGTAATTGTGTGCCCACTGGCCCGAAATCGCTCGTGTGTTGATACCAGCATCACGTAACAGTTGGTAGGTTGGATACGCATGGTAGGGGTCGACATTCCAATCTTGCAGCCCCCAGACCAAGTAAACACTGCCTTTGTAGTTCTCAAGCACATCAGGCAAATGGCGTCGTTCATCCCAATAATCAGACCAATCCGCTCCGCCTAATTCTGCCCAACCATATGTACTCCATGGATTGAGTGGGCCAACCAAATCATCGCTACAAATACGCATATCGTCAGAAGTCAAATCAGTGGTTGCAGCCTGATAGGCAGCATCGTATCCCATAGCCCTTGCTTCGGATGAGCCGTTGCGGTAGAACATCTCTTGAACGCCGATTGAACCTGAGATTGGTACGATGGTTTTGAGGTGCTCCGAAGGATTTTGAGCGGCTTCCCAATTTGTAGTGCCTGCATAGGATTTCCCCATCAATCCGACGTTTCCATTTGACCAGTTTTGTTGTCCAAGCCAGTCGGTAACCGCTTGAATGCCAACTTGCTCACCGAGGCCTTTGACATCTTGACAATGCGTCGATTCACCCGTGCCAAAGGTCGAGGCTTGTGCGAATGCATAGCCATGCGGAAGGAATGTGTCGTAGACCCACTTGCCAACACCGCCATCGGGGACTGTGTTTGGAGAGGAGTCATCGCCAACTCCAGGCATACCTTCACCACCAAAGTCGTAGTAAGGGTGAATGGTCATAATGACCGGAATTTTCGTATCTTCTGGTACATTTGGCAGCCAAAGGGCCACATGCATGAGGGCGGGTCCTGGGAACCCAGCATCCTGTTCACTTGCAGGCAATTCTACTTCAATGAAATGTTCGGTATAGGGAAGTGCCTCAAATGTTCCATTGACCGGTAATTGAGCACGAGATGTATCCATCGGCAGGTCCATTGTGTGACGAAGTTGAAGGGGAGTATCCCACCAATTACCATTGAATTCATCTTCATCGGCCATGTTCATCAGTGATTCACCAAAGGTCATGGCCAAGAGTAGAAACACGATGGCTACGGCAACTGTGGATACTGCTGAAAGGGTCAATTGCCGACGCCCTTCTCCTTGCCCTTCAGATTCAATGCCGATGGTAATCTGACTTGGTTGAAGTGAAAGAACGGCATCGAGAACCGCCTCAACATCTTCATCGGAGCCCTCAGCCATGTTCCTTCCAATGCTCCGACCATCAAGAGCATGACGCTTGTTCGTTCAAGATTCTGCTTCGGCAGCTTCTCGTGCTTTTCGAGCATGAGTAAACGAACGAATACAAGCAAAGGTGTAGACTCCGCCCATAACCAGCATCAGTAATTGAGCCAATGTCGAGGCAGAAAAGTCAGAGGAAAGAAGTCCTTTAACACCCATTCCGCCACCTAAAAAGGTCAGTAATCCGAAAACAACGGCAATGTGCATCCAAAAGTGGGAGCGCTCAGGTTGGCGTGTAGCCATGATACTCATCGCTATCAAAGGAATTCCAAAGAAGGCTGGAATCATGGCGGTCATACTTGTCATTCCGGTTCCGAAATAAAATCCAAGACCCTCAACAACCAATGCACCACCAACAAGGAGAGTCAGTCGAGGTATATTTTGTCCGAAGAAGGTGAATTCGCTCATATCCTACGGTGAACTCTTTTGACTTTTGATAATGCCGGTTTTGTCAATGAGCAAGCGAGCGATTCATGGGGGGGTGCTTCCTCGGCGTAGTATGAAAGGACGCTTGGCTTTGCTACTTGTTCTCAATTTGTTGTTGATGAGTTGTGGAACTGTTGGTTCTGCAATAGCCGATGAACAGCAGCCAGCATGGCGTTCGGTTGGTATTGACCCGACTCTATGGACCGATGGTCCAGTTGAAGAAGACACACCGATGAAGAACACCTACCAAGGCAATGCAATTTTCGAAATTGAAGTATCCTATGTTCCGTCGCTTGGTTCCCCGAGAGAATCAGGTACCATCACCCTTGAACTGTTTGAACAATGGGCTCCAATTACCACTGCGAACATGATTAAGAACATTGAATCAGGTATTTATGATGGTATTTTCTTCCATAGAGTCATTGATAATTTTGTGACTCAGGCTGGTGATCCAACCTGCAAAAAAATAGTGCTCTATCCTGCAACAAGCCTTGAATGCGGTAGTGGTGGAACGGGGACGACCATCGTTTTGGAGCACAACGAAAATCTCTCTCATGTCGATGGAGCAATAGGTATGGCTCGAAGCCAAGAAGAAGATTCTGCAGATTCGCAATGGTATATTGCAGAGACTGAAGCACACAACCTCGACCCAGAAGGACGCGACGATGGCGGGTATGCAACCTTTGGTATTGTTCGGAATGGCATGTCCCATGTCACAAAAATAGCTACTGTTCCGACTTCTGATGACCCAACGGGTGAAGAAGACATCCAAAACCCCGCATCATCTGCAGGCCGGCCTGTCAATGAAGTACTCATCATATCAGTCACCCTAACTGGCGTATCAGACCCAGATGGAACCGTCCGTTTTGGACCTCAAGATTCGGATGATAAGGGAGGCTTTTTCGCTCTTGTTGAAGAGTTCTATGCAGTAATCTTTACCACTACATTCTTGGTTGGATTTGTTGTTGTTTTTGCTGGGTGGATGATTGCGCGAATCGACACACCGTTGTCCATCGATGACCAAAATAAACAAGTTTCCCTCGATGCAGTATTATTAGATGAAAACACCGTAGATTAAGAGCGCCTTTCTTGGTGGAATTAACTGCACTTGACATCTAGAACCACATGCCTTACATGAGGAGAATACCATTTGACCAGTTCAAGATGTTCAACCGTAATCTCCCAATCACGACCATGAAGTCTGGCGTATTTTTTGAGTGTTTCAAGCGTCGCTGATTGCCATTCAGCGAGTTGATTTTTTTCGACATTCATGTGAATGTGCAACCATCCACCTTTCGGTTTTAGACAACCAATAGCATGCATCCAAACCGCTTCTGATGATGGCAAAAGTCCCAAGTGACATCGGTCCGCTTGGCCGTAGAGTTTTGGCAATGTATCTTGATTATCACCTTGGTGAATAGTAACCTGTTTGTTCAATCCATTGGCTTCCTGCGCCCATAATAATCCGGTGATTGAATCTGGATTTATTTCACATGCATGGATGTGTTTGGCTTGACTCCGTAGCGCCATATGGAGTGCGTAATAGCCGACACCAGCGTAGGCATCAACGACAACTTCGCCCTCCATTGCAATCGAACCAATGCGTCGCCTTTCGGATACATTACCTGCTGAAAACATGACCTTTGTTGCATCGAATCCAAAATGAACTCCATGGTCTAAAAATTCAACCCAACCGTTTTGGCCCAAAAGTAATTCAGTTTGAGAGGTGCGATGCTTGTCCTTCGCGATGAGGTGTTGCCTAGCAAGACGTTTTCCGCCAAGAGATTCAGCAATTTTCTGCCAAAGTTCCTGAAGTTCATTTATGGACATTCCATCGAAGAGTTCAGCCCACTCCTTTGATGCAAATGCATTCTCTGGAAGAATCACTAAATCTCCAAGATGTTGCCATTTCTGAGGGATTTCTTGGATGAAAGTTTCTGCCTCTATCCCATTTATCTCAAAAGAATTGAGCCATAAATCGATTGTTCGATATAATTGAGCATGTGGATTGTTTGAAACTTCTGCCCGTTCAAGTTCGATACAATCTATTCGAACCTCAAAATCAAAGGACGAACAGAGCATGCTTTCAACATCTTTTTCACTCACTTGGTCATTGAAAGGAAGAGCGAGCATTTTACCTATTGGTTTTGGTTTCCAAATGGAATCAAGCAATCCATGGTCATCGAGAAAACGATGGACTCGTTCCCCATTTTCTCGTAAACAAAGCACAACATTTGCTTTCACCGATGGGGTAAAGGTATCGGCCATCATATCTGCTAAGAGAGCAACGACTTTGAACATGGCGTGACAACCTCTGCCTATGTCGGGGAATAGCGGCCAGCGAACGCGACTCGGTAATGCGCTTTCGATTTTCTTGGTTTTAGTGATGACTTTGCATCTTTATGCCCCTTTTGCATCTGCTGCAAATATGACTACATGTTTAAGTGATTGTGATGAATATGACCCCAATGAAGATTTAACACCTCATCAGAAAGATTGGATTGAAGGAACTTATGATTTCACATTGCAAGATACTTCTACAATTCAACTTACCCTTGTTTGGGCATTGCGAGAATTCGACCGGGAATCGCTTGATCTCAGTTCACCGATATTTGATGCCGCTCTCGCAGCCGATGGTCTTGACTCGAAAGACGGCGCTCCCGCAGACTTGATTCGTGATCAATTTGATACTGAACTCGTACCGGGCGTCACTGTTCGAGATAAACTCATACTTGAAATCGATAAAGCGATAAAGGATTCAGTAGAATCCGGTTTTGGTCAAGCTTATCCCTCAACTGGCTACGTCGAGTCCTTCACGGATTCTGTGGGAACTACCATTGATTGTTCAACTGACCCTTCGACCGATGCATCTGATGAAGGAGCCATAGTGAACAATGCCTTTGAACCTCCGATTTGTTTGAGGAGTACCATGGACATTAGCATCGACCCTGACTCCTTTAATTTAGCTTCAAATTCCGACCTTGACCTTGAGAGGGCCTATCAAGGCCTCTTGGTCATGGGTGCTGAAGTAACAACGATGTTCGACTTGGTTGGCTTACCTGGTCACAAATCTTCGTATTCCTTCAATCCCCCTCCATATGCAACCATCAAGAGTGTCGACCAAAATGGAACCCGTGCTGCTCGTGCTGGACCTCCTGCATACTTCGCTGGTGAATGGGAAATCGATAACAGAAATGCTGGAGAAACTGAAGGAAGCCTCACCCTCCCTATTGAAGTCGAAATGATGCACAGAAATCGAAGCAGTACTACAACAGTGGCCATTCCGGAAAATGCAAAGGCCCTCGATTTTCAAATACAAATCGATTTAAGAGATGAAACAGCAGTAACGCTTAATTTTGTAGTTGCATTACATTATCTTGACGAAGCAACGATGACCGATTGGGGTATTTCGTTGATGAGTGTTGCTGAACGGGCAACCTTAAATCAAGTTACGGCCGATGGAATTCGCCTTGCCTATCATAATGGAATTGTCGATCTTTCCAATATTACAAATCAATTTCCAGTCGATACAATTGCCGAAGGGGTATCTTCCGCATTAGCGGGTATGGACACTATTGTAATGAACGATATGACATGGGTCTCTGAATCTGAATCTGAAGGGATTGTCGGTCCTGCGGGTGGGCTTAATTTCACCCATAGAGGTACAAGTGGTTGTACCGAACTTGTCGAACCCACCGAACCACTCAACTATTGCCTGAACGGTCCGAATGCTATGTCCTATGAGAATCCAATTTATCTTCAAACAACTAGTCAACCGTTCAATGCATCATTATTGGGTATCTTGAAAGAAAATAATGAACAAGAGACGGTCGAAGAAATACTTGAGAAACTCTCAGTTGATGATTTCCGTCGAGTGATGAATGCAGGACTCGTAATAGAAACTTCGCTTGAAACTAGTTTCCTCTCAGGGATTATTCCAAATAATTTGCCTCCAAGTGAATTAACATTAGAAATCATCCTTCCTAATTGGATTCAAACGAAAGACAACAGCGACCGAATTACTTTGAAAAATTCTCTTTATGGTAATGATAATTTGAATCTCTCTTTTGCAGGAACCGATGTTTGGAAATGCTGTGATGTGATGAAAAACGATGCTGGTGAAGTTGTTTGTTTAGCAAATCAATCTACATGCGTAACCAGTGACATAAAACTGGATGCAATGTCTTTTCGCTTCAATGAATGGGACCGCTCTGTCGCCTTCGAGTTTGGCATGGATGCTTCCATCGCGATGCATCGAATTGGAATTCCTGAAGATAAGATTCCGGCGTATGGAGAACACCGGATTTCAATAGCAGCCATCCCATCGGATTTACTTAGATTAGGAATTGACCTCTCCAGCCGTCTTGATTCACCGTTTAGCCAAACCATGGACCTTGGATTCCTCTGTGAGCTGGACCCAGAGGCTCCACTCGACCTCGCAATATGTAGTGAAAGTATCACATTTACCTTTTCGAGCCAAGGACTTAGCGATTTTGTTGTTCGTGTCGGAGAGGTCTTGACCGCCTATATCCATCAAATGATTACACATTTGGTCTCAACAGAAGATTCACAATTCAAAACGGTTGATTTAGATGCTTTTGAAATTCAATTCAATTTAGACGGTCTCGGTTCACCTGATTTGATTGTATCAGATCGGACCGCTATTTCTCTTTCTATGAAGATACCCAAAGTTAAGTTCAAATTATCGGTTGATGGAGATATGGGGGAAATGTTCTCTGGAAACTTTGATACTACGGAGTTCTCTCTTACGACGAATGCTCTTCGTCAAACTTTACTTTGGCCTATGACATCCATACTCCAATCTTTTAGTGGAGTACTTGTCAACGGAGTAGTCTCATTGTCGGGGATTACATCACCTTCTACTGACGATTCATTGGACCCTTATACCTTCCCTATTTCGACCAATAGTTTCCTGAACGAAGAATTTGAAATCGCCTTAAACGGCCCGATGACAATACACCTACCGAAAGGCATCAAACTTATCGATTTAACATCGACGTCAGGATATATTGACTATGATGATGTTGACGGACGACAACAAATCACTTACAATGTCCCTTATGGTAATTTTGAGGATACGGTTACATTCCGTGTTCAAATTACTTGGTACTTCTTTTTCCTCATACTTTGGAAATACATGGCCATCATGGTAATATTATTGTATCTCGGAGTTCGTCGATTTAAGAAGAAACGAGCCAAGAAACGAGCGAGGCGCAATTTTTCAAATGTTCGCAATGCTGACAAAGTGAGCATCAACCCGAATGAATTTGCGGATTTATCGGGTTTCCACAGTAAAGGTATTCACGGAGATATGGAATCACTCAAGGATTATTCTGAGGAGGCACTTCCACCGCTTCCACCAGCTTCACCGTTCGGTATTACCGCAGTTCAACACGTGGATCTTGGCGATGAAAAGTTTGACTGATTACTGTTGCATTGAATCATGAATTCGTTGCGCCAATGATGGGCCGATACCAGGGACGGTCTTCAAATCTTGAAGCGAAGCATGAGCAATACCTTGACGACCACCAAAATGCCGCAATAGGTTTTGCATCTTCTTTGCACCGAGTCCAGCGACCTCTTGTAAGGGGTCATGAAGGCGACTTCGACTCCGTCTTTTTCTGTGAAAGGTATTGACGAATCGATGCGCTTCATCTCGAGCATGCACCATGACTCTTCCTTTCCGATCCAGAATAATACATGGTTTGTCATTCCGATAAATTGTCTCTTCCCTTTTTGCCAAAGCAGCAAGTTCAAAACGGCCTTCAACACCATGTTCTTCAAGTAATTTAGAAATCGTAGAAAGATGAGTTTCTCCACCGTCAATAAGCACAAGGTCAGGCCATTCATCTTGGCGTTTTAACCAACGTTCGACAACCTCACGCATCATCCGTAAATCGTCCATTGCATCACCTTTGACTGTATATTTCCGATATTCTTTTTTTGCCAGTCTACCATTTCGTAGCGTAACACTGGCACCAACCCGTTCATCACCAAGTAATTGCGCCATATCAAAGCAGACAATATGGTCGAGTTGTTCCATTCCGAGAACTGCTGCCCCTTCATCTGCTGCTCTTTGCTCAAGGGAACCACTTGTCTGATTTATCAATCGGACAATTTGAATTTCAGCATTTTGTTGTGCAAGTGTTTGTAACGTGACTAAATCGCCTCTAACCGGAGTTCGAACTTCGACTTTTGAGCCTCTACGAAATGTGAGCCATTCCTCGGTTCCATCATCAAGCCGTTCAGGTGTAAGTAACAGTCGAGGTGGGGTACGATTTGTATAATGTTCAGATACAAACATGGACACAGTATCCTCTCGTTCTCCTCTGTGCAACATTGGCCATACTTCTTGCCCTTGAACCACGCCATTATTGGCATGAATTACAACTATGGCAGCAAGGTCGCCTTGGACCGCGATTCCAAGCGCATCACAATCACGATAGACTTTACTTGAAACGACATGTTGACCTGTTGTCACACGAATTGCACGAATCATATCTCGGCTTTGAGCAGCTTTTTCAAATTGCATTTTATGAGAGTAAGCATCCATTTGTACAGCGAACTCTTCCAGTAATTCCACAGCATCACCATTCAAAATTCGCTTTGCAGTACCCACACTCTGTGAATACCCTTCACCGGATATACAAGGTCCCGAGCATAATCCGATGTGCATGGAAAGACAGCCCTGTGGGAGTAATTCTTTACAATCACGGATTCCAAATTGACGTCGAAGTAATTGCATCACTTGTTTGGCAGCACCTGCATTAGGAAACGGCCCCCACCGGGAACTTCCTTCAGGTGGATGACGGGTATACATGATACGCGGGAACTCTTCATTGGTAAGTACCAAGAATGGATAGGATTTGTCGTCTTTAAGCATTGAGTTATAACGGGGTTTATGCTGACGAATGAGTTCACGTTCAAGGATCAAAGCCCCTTCGGGAGATGGCGTCACCATACACTCGACACTATCCGATTTACGAATTAATTCAGGAATCATTTGACGGTCGGGATTTGAAGCAAAGTAGGAACGAATACGTTCGTTCAGCCGTGTTGCTTTACCGACATACAGAACTTTACCTTTTTCTGACTTGAACAAATAAACCCCCGGCTTCTTCGGAAAATCGACCGAAGAGAGCGTCACAGGCATGATGTTGCCTTCGTGCCCAACCAAATAAGGCAACCCATTGAATAATTGTGTTTTCATTCCTTGATTTTTTTTTCTCACAAATTACAAACCGAAGTATAAATCAAACCCAACCCGTAGCATGAATCACAGCAGAGATGATTTTGCCCAAGGGCACAAAGATTTGATTTGATTTTACGGTGGAAAAATGACTCGAATTAATCCTCTGGCTTTCGCTGTAAACATTGTTCGTAATATCCCGATACATCTGTCCATTTTTCGCCTACGCCTCCGTAATCGGTATTCTCGCGCTTCGATTACAGGAGAAGATGGTCCAACCGTTTCATTGACAACCCATGGACACCGGCTCAAAAATGTATTTTTGGCTATCGAAAGTATTGCACGAGGTTCTCTCAAACCGTCACGGTTGATGCTGCATTTGGATGTGGAAGAACACGTCCTTCATCCGCTGAAAACCCTGCAACGTCTACAACAAAGAGGTTTGGAAATCCACCTTTCAGAAAATCTTGGCCCCCATACTAAAATTCAACCTTGGATTGTCAATGCCCCTTCATTTTCAGTCCCTCATGTTGTCGCTGATGATGACATACTCTACCCTCGCTGGTGGCTTGAGCGACTTAGCACATGCACTGCCTCTGACTCGGTAAGTATCCACGCTTATCGAGCCCACCGGATGGTTGCTGCTGACGACGGAATGAGCTTGACTGCATACGATACATGGCCGCCAGGATTGGGAAAGCCCAGCAACCTCAATTTTGCAACATGTGTATCAGGTGTTCTTTTTCCACCAGCATTTCTTCAACTTATGCGTGATGTTGGCCAAGGATTTCGAGAGACTTGTCCTCGAAACGATGACCTTTGGTTGACCTATCTCGCTATTGAACACCGAATTCCGATTTCTCAAGTTGCTCAAGAGAGTCTTCATTTTGATGTCATTCCAGGTACTCAAGTAACTTCTCTAAATGCAAGCAATGTGTTTGAAGGACAAAACGACAAGCAAATCAAATCAACATTCCAACCATCGACACTGGAACGAATTGTCGAATTGGAACGACTCGAAGGGTATCGAGAATGACGCTTGCTTCAAGTATGAGCATACAAGGAATGGACATAAATTACACATATGGGTGATTGAGTATTACAATATGCTGTGAGGCACGTACAATACGAACATATATCTCTTAAACCATTCACCTTTACACGAGGAGTGATGTCTATGCCCGGGGAAAATTGGATTTCGATGATCCCAGAATCCGAAGTACAGCATTCATCTCAAGGTATGCAAGACGGTGTGATCGATTTCATTTGTGAACATATTAAAATCAGTAACAAATATTGCATTGAATTTGGATTTGATTCAACCAGTTGGGATGATTGCCTACCTAACACCAAACATTTGGTTAATGTACGGAAATGGGACCACCTTCTTATGGATGGAAACTGCCATAATCCTGCCATAAATCTGCATCGCCATTTCATCACCAGCGAAAATATCTGTGAACTCTTTCAACAGTATGATGTTCCGAATGAGCCGGGATATATTTCCATCGATTTGGACTCTACCGATATTTGGGTAACCGATGCTCTGTTGAAAAAATATCGTCCAAGTTTCTTCAGCGTGGAATTCAACCCTAATTTTCCGATTGATGTAGCGATGGCCTTTCCAAACGATCCGAATGAGTCGTGGCACATGGACCGTGTGATGGGCTCTTCGCTCAAAGCACTGAATTTAATGGCTAAAAACCATGGATATGCGTTGGTGTATGCTGGAAGTTATACCACGGCTCGACATCATGATGCCTTTTTTATTCGTGAAGATTTGATTGAACCATCTCATATTCCCTCTTTGGAAAAGTTTAGCGATACGCACGTCCCCTTACATGCAGTTTGCGTCAATGGGCGTGAACATATTTACCTGAATTATAGCGTTTGGTTGGAAACGAAAGACCTTGAAAAGAGTCGAAGTGCCGTTCCAAAGCAATGGAAGAAACACCTCACTGGAAGTCTTTTTCAACGATTACGAAGAAAACAAAAAATGCTCATGCATAAATTGGGTTTTGCGCAATAATACCAAAATCAAGTATTCACTGAAACGTGATTACTACCTATTACTGGGGAACCGGTTTCTTCAAACGGATACGAACTACGCTGAGTTCAAGATTCATCGGATATTGTCACTTCGCGTGCTCGCTGCATTGCTTCATCTGAAGTAAACCAAAAGGTTGGAGTTTCCCCGAGGTCTTTGTCCCATCTTTGTACTGCCCGAGCAAACATTTCCCCTTCAGTATATGTTTCACACCACTTGAGATACCAGTCTGCCTGCTCAATTATGTTCTCATCTTGAGGGGAGGTTCGCTTCAGGATTTCGGCTTGCAAAGCAACTGACATAACCCATATTGGGGCAAGTGCATAGGTTGCAAAGGGGTTGCGTTCCATGTCGACATTTCGCCATTCGGTCCACAGGGAAAACACTTGATCGTAAAGAAAGCCTATGGCTAAAACGGCAAACATCACCGAGAAGAAAATTGCTGCGAGTCCAATGTAGGTGCTTGGAATGCCTGCGAAATCGTTTGAAAAACAAAATCCTGATTCGCATTTTGATGTAAATCTCCAAGAAATCATTGGCCACACTAAAAGTGTGATTGTGGTTCCCCAAAGTAACAGACTAACCACTGCTTGTGATTGTTGCATTCGCCAATATTGCCTCATCACCCACATTCGGAAAAATGATCCTTTCTTTTTAGGTTCAGACATGGTATCAGTCAATCCAAGGGCTGTCCCTTCAAGAACTCCACCCCCAAATTGGGTGATGATGTTTTGATATTCGTCAATCTTCTCTTCAACCCCATACGCAAGAATTTCATTGATTATACAATTTCATATGACATAGCCCAATTTATAGGCCAATTCCCACCCATAATCTTAGATTCTATATGACTATAAAATCAAGGCCTAGATGCCGCTTATGATAATTAATCTGTATTCTTTTATGTGAATTTTGATGACTTTATTTCTGATGCACTGAGGGATTGATTTAGAAGTAAATGGCGTGTTGGCTAAGTACATGTCAAGCGGGCTTTCTATACCGCAGGAACGCCTTTTACGCTGGCTTGGACAATATTCTGCAAGCCTTGAGAAGGCATGGGATGTGACTCGGGATATTTCTCTACCAGGTTTGAGCGAATCACTAGGAGTCGTTCGTTCCGCCCTCAATGTTCCTTTGACATCTCTCGAAGAACAAGGGCTGATTTTCAAACGAATAGCACACGTTATTGGAGGAGGTTCAAGACGAAGAAATGTATACCATCTTACTGAGCAGGGCCGTCTTCTTTTTGATACGTTAGGAGAAGATTCTACTAAGCCCCGAAAGAGCAGTTCAGAAGGCATGCCTTTCGGTGACTTCCCTCGAAGTGGGCAAATACACGGCCGTTCCAGTTTAATTGATGATGCACTGACTATGTTTAACGACCAACATTGCATCATTCTTAGCGGATTACCAGGTATTGGGAAAACCACGGTCGGGATTGCGGTTGGAAATAAAATCCTCTCTACAGGTTCAAACATTCGTTGGGCGACAGCAGACGAGTTTTCTGACTTTGAAACGCTGTGCCATTCGATGTCGATACCATCACCATTACCTGCTGACTTTGACGCCCTAACCGAACATCTTGTGCGCAATTACAAAGATGAAACATTCATTTTTGACGATGTTCATATGATTCCTGAACGCCATTTGGCACAATTCCTCACCATTTGCCAAAAAATGGAAAGTCTTCAAGGGCCAAAGATGATTTTCGTTGGAAGAGAGCCACTTGTATCTTTTGAGAAAGTCGAACGAATTTCAGTCCCCCCACTTGAAACATCAGAGGCAATTAAATTACTTGGTAATGTCCATAATAAAAAACAACGAGAGCATATTGCTGAGCGATTAGGCGGGCATCCTCTTGCTATACTTCTCTACCAAAAGGAAACTACTTTGCCCGAAACAAATGAGGATGTTCAGTCCTATGTTGAAGAAGTAGTCATGTCAACACTTGACGACTCCACGCGTTCTGGTTTAGATCATCTCGTCCTGTTGCCACGTCCTATTGAAGCAAAGAAAGCATATGATGATGAAGTGGTTGGGACACTCGATGATTATGCATTTTTACGTTGGACTTCAGGAATGGAAAAGATGGAATTACAACACTTGGTCCGGAATGTTCGACGTTCAACCATGACCCGTGAAGAGAAGTTGAAATTACATCGACAAGCCGTAATACATTGGGAAGCATGTGCCGAGACGCCTGATGACCACATCGTACTCTTGTTTCATCGAATTTGTGCTGAATCTGATGACCTGGATACGTATTGCAGTTCCGCCTTTGAGATGCTTGCCTCCACACATAGCAGTGCATTATCGGTTCTGCTTGAACAGGCGATTGAAACTACTAAACAATCCTCTCATATTCATTATCTCGCCGCAAAAGTAGCCCTTGACCGTTGTGAACCGAAACATGCCCAACGGCATCTCGAGTCCATTGAAGAAGAGGGTTATTTCAATGAAATTGACATGGGTTTAGCATACCTTGAGGGGAGAATCGAAGATGCTGAGAAGGCGATAAAAAGAGGCTTGAATATCGGTTCACAACAACAAAAAAATCACTTGGCACTCTCCGCCGCATCTCGCCGGCTCGATGACCGAATTAATGAAACACTTTCCAAAGACACTGTGGCTCAAATTAAACAGTACATTTCTACCATCACTCTACCAGATGTCCCCAAACAACGAACTGTCACAGTTGTAGCACTTACAATGGTCCAGCATGCATTGGCTTTGGCTGAAGAAAATTTCGTGAAAGCAGAAACTCTACGGACAACACTTGTCTCAGTTGGAGGAATCGACGATGCCTTGATATTAGGATTAGAAGCCAAAGCTTCCTTGGTTGAAGCGAAGAAAAACCCTCATCAATTCGCTGCAGCAATTGAACGCACTAAACGCGCTCTTGCTCACCAATCCAGTACCATTCATCGAGATTCACTCCGCTTGACTTTGGTTGAAGCGTTGCTTGAAAGTGATATTGATCAAGCAAAAATAGAATTCCTTCAAGTATCCACACCAAATTCTGCTCCAAACAGCGTTTTACTTCATCGACTTCATGCACGATGGTGGATGTGTAAATCTAACCTTGAACCATCGTTGCGACAGATTGCTTTGAAAGAAGCGATTACCCAACACCGAGCAGCAGGCTGCCCGAGAGCTGCGAATATACTTGAGGCGCGTCTCCATTCTTTGCTGTAATCAAAGTTCAGCACCGATCAGAGTTTTGGTGTTAGAGATTCCATCCAAAACACGGATTTCTTCCACGATGCAACGCGTAAGCGCGTATTCATCATCAGCTTGGACACGAGCAATTATGTCATATTCGCCAAATAGCATCCATCGGTCAGTGACATATTCGATACCATCCAATGCCTTTCGAACAGAACTTTCACAGCCGGGTTGAGTGGTAATTAAAACAAATCCTATCGCCATTTTATCCACCTCAGTAGTCCACTGCAATCAGTGTTTGTGTGTCTTTAACACCCTTGATTTGACGAAAATCATCCATTAACATTTGGGCGAGTATCTGTGAATTATCTGCTGAAAAACGAACCAATAAATCAAATTCTCCATACAAGGCATGAACTTCAGCAACAGCCGAATGGTCCATCAAAGAAAGATAGACCTCACGCTCATGAGCAGGTTGGGTTTTGAACAACACAAACGCTTCGGGCATAAACAGTCGAAATGAAGAACAGTCTTATTGCTTGCGAATGAATCTCTTGGCTCACCTGATGCAAAACCTCACATTCAATCGAACCCTTCAAGTGCTTTTTCATTCAGCCGAAGACATGGACATGAAGTCTCGTAATCCTTTTGAGATTTGGATTGTCCTGTTTTTAATGCTCGTTACCCCTTTTTCAGGCCTTTCTCCCTCTATGTTTGGTGTAGATGAATCAATTGAAGATTCAATGGCTCACAATAGAGAACAGTCGGTGAATGCTCGTGCTCAAACAATATGGGCAGGAACCGTTTCAGTCACCACATCGTATACCATTTCAGTGTTTGATGAACTCGTTATTTCGCCGTGTACC
>Ga0114997_10001509_pt1 | contig 19316 bp, 17 predicted proteins | sample ArcticOcean_MG_C_2_FD_87045 | JGI IMG/M metagenome (GOLD analysis project Ga0114997, IMG submission 87045) | Marine microbial communities from western Arctic Ocean - ArcticOcean_MG_CB4_136 | ecosystem: Environmental > Aquatic > Marine > Oceanic | place: Arctic Ocean: Canada Basin | collected...
AGGATTGTGTCAGAAAGTGTCACAAAGTGTAGACTAATGTTACCAAAAACACACCACTGAAGGTCAATTCGCATATGAACGGTTTTTTGGGAACTTATAGCGTCAGTCTTGATGACAAGGGACGATTAAATGTGCCGGCCAAATTTAAAAGCCTCCTTGAACAGGATAGCCCGCAATTAGTGACGTGTGTGATGGATGGATTCCTTATTGTATTTCCACAACGCGAATGGGCTGCTAATGAAGAAAAACTCAGCCACCTTAACGCTTTTGATAAAAGTGACCGAAACCGGCTTCGAGAATTCTATGCTCGAGCAACGGAATGCGAAATCAAGTCAGGTAAAGTTTTAATCTCCGCAGGTCAGCGCGAAGCTGCTGGGCTTAAAAAAGAAGTAACAATTGTAGGAATGTCTAAAACTTTTGAACTTTGGGCTCCGGATCGGTTGAAAAAAATTCCGATTGAGCAAACAGGTCTCTGAAACCAGACCTAACATACCAGCATAGATTAAAGGTGCTCTTTAAGATATGACCAAGCAACATCAGTCGGTATTAGAGGGGGAAATTTTAAAACACCTCAATCTCAGAGAAGGGAGTTTAATTGTCGACGGAACTCTGGGGGATGGTGGTCACACAGAGTTAATCTTGAAAAATACAACTGGTGTCCGTGTATTAGCGATTGACCGTGATATAGAGGCAATTAAACGAGCTGGGAAAAGGCTAGCTCCTTTCAAGAATAGAACCATCCTGGTCCATGAGAATTTTAGTAACATTAAGACCATTCTAAAAAAGGCTAATGTGATGAGCGTAAATGGATTACTCCTTGACCTAGGTGTTTCTTCACCGCAATTAGATTCGCCGGAACGAGGGTTTAGTTTTATGCATAATGGGCCTTTAGATATGAGAATGGATTCTGCACAGGAAACCACAGCTGCTGACCTTCTAGTAAGCCTATCTGACAGGGAGCTAGCATTTGTAATTAAAGAATACGGCGAAGAGCGCTATCCAAAAAGAATAGTTCGAGCAATTAGAAAAGCCCAGACACAAAAAGCTATTACAACAACTCATCAATTGTCTAATATTATCAGTAGCGTAATACATCTATCCCGACCTACAAAAATTCACCCTGCTACCCGAACATTTCAAGCGCTTCGTATTGCCGTTAATAATGAATTAGACCATATTAAAAAAACGCTGAATGATTCCATCGAAATTTTACAAGCATCAGCCCGTATAATGGTCGTCTCTTTTCATTCTCTAGAAGACCGTATCGTAAAAAATTTTTTCAAAGACGAAGAAAAAGGCTGTATCTGTCCGCCTAAAATTCCAATTTGTGCGTGTGGGCATATCGCCCGATTGAAAATTATTACTCGCAAACCAGTCTCCCCCTCAGCAGAAGAAGTCCAAAACAACTCTCGTGCCTCAAGTGCCAAAATGAGAGTGGCGGAAAGAATCTATGTTTAGTCGAACCAAGTCTACGAAATTAAAGTTTCAGGCGAATTCACGAGAGTACCGCATGGTCTTAGTTGCCATAACCGGTCTGACAATTGGGGCAATGGCTTTTGTCTGGAGCGATATTCGTTTGGTTGGTTTGGCTTATAAACATCAAATTCTTACTAAAAATTATCACATGTTGCTTCGAGAAAATCATCTCCTTCAAGTGGAGAGGGGAAGTTTACAATCTCTAGGTCGGATTCAATCGTTAGCCAAAAGAAAAATAGGACTTAAAGAACCTGACAGTGGACAAGTTGTAACAGTCTTTTTAAAACAATAAAATCCATGAGACGTAATAAAAATAAAATCACCAGCGCAAGTCAAAACCCTCTTAAAGCGAAGCTAATTTTCGTTTCAGTCCTATTTCTCTTATTTGGAGGAGGGATAGTATGGAAGTTATTTTTTCTGCAAATAATAAAACACGAACATCTGTCTTCTCGTTCAGAGCAACAACACCAAAAAACAATCAATATACATTATGGGCGTGGGTCGATATTTGACCGAAACATGAACGAGCTAGCCTCAAACATTGAAGCTGAATCTGTTTACGCAACACCGCGTGAAATCAAAAATAAAAAAAAGACTGCCTTGATACTAACCAAAACTTTAAGTTTAAATAAATCAAAAATTTATAAAAAGATAAGCTCTGAGCGCAATTTTGTCTGGATTAAGCGAAAAGCATCACCTGGTGAAATAGTTAAATTAAAAAAAGCCTCTCTTTCGGGAATCAATTTTATCACAGAAAACAAGCGCTTTTTCCCAAAACGAGAACTGGCCTCTGGAATTATTGGATTTACTGGAATAGACAATCAAGGCTTGGCAGGGATAGAGCACCAATACGACAAGAACCTAAGAGGAACTGTCGTTAAAACAGTTTTGAGAAAAGATGCCCATGGAAAGCTTGTCCAATTTAATGGGCAAGCTAATGGTGAAACTGGAGATAAAAATAATCGAAGCATGGTTTTAACAGTTGATGAAGTAATTCAATTTTTCGCCGAACACCACTTAGCCAAGCAAGTTAAAAAACTTCAAGCTAAGTCTGGTGTAGCCATTGTAATGAATCCGAGCACGGGGGAAATTTATGCGATTGCCAATGCACCTCAGTTTAATCCAAATAATTATTCTGCTTATGACAGTAGAATGTGGATAAACCGTGCAGTATCTAGAGCTTATGAACCAGGCTCCATATTTAAAGCTATATTAGCTGCTGCGGCTATTGATAGTGGGGCAGTAAGACCTCAAGACATATTCTTTTGTGAAAATGGAATTTTTTCTATTCGTGGAAAAAGTATAGGCGAGGCCGCTAATCATAAGTTTGGGTGGCTAACTATGAGGGATATTATCTCTAAATCTAGCAATATTGGTTCGATTAAAATTGCTCAAAAACTCGGCAAGCAACCCTTTTATGACTACATTCGGAAATTTGGATTTGGGCAAAAGACTGGAGTCTCTTTACCAGGAGAGGCTACTGGTCGTTTTAAAAGTTTAAACGCCTGGGATGAAAGCTCTTTAGCTTCTATTTCATTCGGTCATGAGATTAGCACGACACCGCTTCAAATGATAAGTGCTATCAGTGCTATTGCAAATGGAGGGACTCTTATGACCCCGCGTATCTCACGCGCGATTATAAAAAACGGGAACGTGAGTAAGCAGTTTAATCCAAAAACCCTACGAAGAGTAATTTCAACTAGGACTAGCAAGCAAGTAGTCGATATTCTTAAAAATGCAGTTAAAAATGGAACTGGTGGCAAGGCTGCTATTAAAGGTTACGAAGTTGCGGGAAAAACTGGTACGGCGCAAAAATATGATCCCGCTATAAAGAGATACTCAAATACTGCTTATGTTTCATCGTTTGTTGGGTTTGTTCCAGCTGATGCGGCAAAAATAGCTATTCTAGTAATGATAGATGAGCCTAAGGGAATACATTGGGGTGGTTCGGTTGCTGCGCCTGTTTTTAGCAACATCGCAAGGGAAACTTTACATTATCTAAATGTCCCATCAAATGATCAACGTGTTTATATTTTAGATAGAGCTTGATGGCGCATTTAAAACTGAAGCCAGCATTAGATGGTCATAAAAAAATTTCAGTAAATGACCATTTTTCTAAAGGAAACTTTTTAAAAATGAACAGTATCGCAAAAAAAAATCTCTCGTCTTTAATTCAAGGTTTTTCTATTAAGGATATTAAGGGAACATTGGATCGAGAAATTTCATCGATAGCCTTCGACTCCCGAAAAATCAAGAAAAAAAGTCTTTTTGTAGCTATTCCTGGGCTTAAAGAGAACGGTTTTAATTTTATTAATGACTCTATTTCACAAGGGGCATCAGCATTTATTACAGAAGAATCTGTCGAAGGGCTATCTAATATAGAATTGAACCAAGATAATGTTACTGCTATCTGCGTAGAAGACTGCCGCAAAGCACTTGCCTGGATAGGGTCAAAATTTTATAACCAACCGTCTAATCGAATTGATCTTTTTGGTGTAACGGGAACAAATGGCAAAACCACAACAACTTATATCCTAGACTCAATCTATAAAGCTCAGAAAAAAATATCGGGAATAATTGGAACTATTCACTATGGTTACGCAGGAACCAACCATTCTGCACCAATAACTACCCCTGAGTCTTTAGATATTAATCGAATGCTCGATGAAATGACTGAGCAAAAAATTAGCCAGTGTTTTCTTGAGGTTTCGTCTCATTCTCTTTCTCTTAAAAGAGTGCACGGGATGCATTTTGCTGTTGGTGTTTTCACCAATTTAAGCCGTGACCATCTTGATTTTCATAAAACTATGGATAGCTACAAGGAAGCTAAGAAAGGGCTATTTCGTGATAATTTTGTAGAAAAAGCTGTGACCAATATAGATGACCCCGTTGGGCTTGAGATCGCCAATGAATTTTGCGGAGACCTACTTACAACTAGTATTGGCCGAAGCGCCGATGTGGTGGCAGAAAATTATAAGCTCTCTGAAACTGGAAGTTCATTTACTTTAAAAACTCCTTCTGGTTCTTGCAAAATACAAACTAGTTTGTTAGGGAGACATAATATTTACAACCTAATATCTGCGGCTTCAGCGGCACTTATTAACGGTATCTCTCTAAATGACATAGCGCAAGGTTTGCGCTCTATTGATCAGATACCTGGACGTTTTGAAAAAGTACCTTGTGACAAAGGATTTTCGGTTGTTGTGGATTATGCGCACACCGATGATGCTCTTAGAAGTGTTCTTCGAGCAGCTCAGGCTTTTACTCCTGGTCGAATTATCACTGTATTTGGTTGCGGTGGCGACCGTGATAGAGGCAAGAGAAAGGCTATGGGTCGTGTAGCAATCGAAGAGAGTGGGTTTTCGATAATTACTTCAGACAATCCCCGAACAGAAAACCCCCAATATATTTTAGACGATATTCTTGAAGGTGTCCCCTCCTCCATGGACCACGGTGAAGATTACAAGGTTATCATTGATAGAAAAGAAGCAATTAGATTTGCTATTAAGCAAGCTCGGCCCGGAGACCTTGTGATGATAACTGGAAAAGGACACGAAAATTATCAAATTGTAAAAACAGGGAAGATTCATTTTGACGATCGAGAGGTCGCAGAAGAAGCAATCAGGAGACTATCTTAAGATGATTGAAATGGAAGTTAAAAATTGTTTGGACGCTATTGACGGAAAACTTTTATCAGGAGATAAAAATAAAGTCTTTCGAGGGGTCTCTATAGATTCTCGAACTTTAAGCGAAAACGAATTATTCATCTGTATCGGTGGAGACCAATTTAATGGTCATGACTTTATCAAAGAAGCTCAAAAGAAAAAGGCATCTGCGATCGTTGTTTCTGATAGAAGCGGCATGGCATCAAAAAATAATATGGGACCTTCTCTGATTCATGTTGATGACACGTTAAAGGCATTGCAAGAATTAGCTCGATTCCATAAAAACCAGATGCCTGTAAAGGTTATTGGCATTACCGGAACTAACGGCAAGTCCACAACAAAGGAAATGACAGCTTCAATAACAGAAACAAAATTTAAGACGATAAAAACAAAGGGTAACCTCAACAACCATATAGGGCTACCCCTTAATCTTTTTCGACTTTCAAAAAAAGACGAGATTGCTGTTATGGAAATGGGCATGAGTGCGGCAGGAGAGATTAAGCGTCTTGCTGAAATAGCGCAGCCTGAGATAGGAGTAGTTACTAATATTTCCGAGGGCCACCTAGTCCATTTAAAAACGTTAAAAAAAATCCAGGCTGCCAAGGGCGAACTTTATGACTCTTTAAATAGTCAAGGAACAGCAATAGTTAATGCTGATGACCAGCTAGTGCTAGAAATCGCAAAGTCAACACGAGCTAAACTAGTCACCTATGGCATTCATAATAAAGCTGATATTAAGGCCGAAAATATTCGACCAAGAGGTCGAGAAGGGTTTGACTTGAATGTTTGTTTCGTTGATAAAAATTTTTCTATGCACCTCCCCTTTCTGGGCGAATGTAATATTTACAACGCTCTTGCTGCAATGGCGACTAGCTACTCTTTGGGTATAGAACCAGACGACATTCAAGTTGGCCTGAAAAATACCAAGCTAATGCCCAGTAGATTTGAGGTCACAGAATACGAGGGTGCAACAATTATTAATGACTCTTACAACGCTAATCCAAAGTCAATGCAAGAAGCTCTAAAAACCTTAGCTAACTATAGATGCGAAGGACGTCGTTTTTTTATCATGGGAGATATGCTTGAACTGGGAAACTTGGAAGAACTTGCCCACGTAACACTTGGAGAAAATATTGCAAAATGCCGCATAGACTATCTTGTTACCGTTGGCAAGCTCTCAGCTCATGCTGCTAAAAGTGCCGTTACATCTGGCATGAATAAAAAAAACATAGCCACTGCCTCAGAGCACAAGTGTGCGGTGTCTTTCATACAAAAACATATTCGCCCAGGCGACTGTCTGTTAGTTAAAGGTTCGCGCGGGTCAAAAATGGAAGAAGTTATTAAACAATTGACTGCTTGATTAGTTAACTGAAGAAAGGACTACTTTAACTCATGCTCTACTATATTTTTTATTCACTGAGCTCTGACTACTCATTTTTAAATGTATTTCGATACATTACTTTTCGGGCAGCTTACTCAGGGATTACGGCTTTAATATTAAGCATGGTCCTAGGAGGATTGACAATTCGAATGCTCAGAAAATTTCAGATAGGGGAAAAAATTCGTGACGATGGGCCTCAAAGTCACGCTGTTAAGTCTGGGACGCCGACTATGGGCGGTCTGCTTATTTTATCAACATTAATTACCTCTACTCTTCTTTGGGCTAATCTAAAAAATCCTTACATATGGTTGGTTGTTTTGGCAGCGATTGGATTTGGTGTTATTGGATTTTTAGATGACGTTATGAAATTAAAAAAAGACACTGGTATGACAGCAAAAGTTAAGTTGTTACTACAAGTCCTTTTGAGTCTTGCCATTGGAATTTACCTAATTTATTTTGATCCAAGTCGAAGTGAGTATGCAACCCGTTTGTATATTCCCTTCTTCAAGGAATTTCAACCAGATCTTGGTGCTTGGTATCTTCTACTAATTGTTGTTACCATTGTAGGAACATCGAATGCAGTAAACCTCACCGATGGACTCGATGGCCTTGCGATTGGTCCTATTATTATTGCTACGATTACCTACACTATAATTCTTTATCTGTGTGGGCACTTTAAGTTTTCTGAATACCTTCGCATTCAATACATTAAAGATGTAGGCGAAATAGCTATATTTAGTTCGGCTGTAATCGGTGCCAGCCTTGGTTTTCTTTGGTTTAATTCCTACCCTGCGCAAATATTCATGGGAGATGTTGGGTCTTTAGCTTTAGGCGGGGTTCTCGGCACGATCGCAGTTATAGCGAAACATGAACTTCTTCTTCTGCTTGTAGGTGGAATTTTTGTCATAGAAGCGCTATCCGTAATCATCCAAGTAGCATTCTTCAAGTATACCGGTGGAAAACGGTTTTTTAAAATGGCGCCATTACACCACCATTTTGAACATTTGGGTTGGGCGGAACCTAAGGTGATTGTTCGTTTCTGGATAATTGCTGTCGTTCTCGCAATGATCAGCCTGAGCACATTAAAATTAAGATGATAATGCTGCTAGAAAATAAAAACATAACAGTAGTAGGAATGGGTGCTACTGGAATAGCTACAGCTAGTTTTCTGGTTTCCAGGGGAGCCTTGGTCACTCTTATAGATTCTAAGTCACAGGTCCAACTAAAAAAAACCATCCATTCATTAAACCCAAAAATAAAAACACTTTTTGAATGCTCTGAGATTCCGCCATCTTCTGACTTAATAGTACTCAGTCCAGGAGTTGACATTAATTCTTCATTCTTGAAAAATGCCCAAGAAAGAGGACTTTTAGTAATTAGTGAAATTGAACTTGCCTCACGCTTTACTCAAACTCCTATCATTGCTGTAACGGGCACAAATGGAAAGTCTACTGTAACAACTCTTATTGGAGATATTTTAAAACAAGCAGGTAAAAAAGTTGCCGTCGGCGGAAACTTAGGTACTCCCTTTATTGCTCTGCTAAAAGAGGAACCTGTTGACTATTTTGTTCTAGAAATTTCAACATTTCAGCTAGAGGGTATTAAAACTTTTCGCCCTAGCATTGCAATAATTCTTAATATCACACCAGATCATTTAGACCGTCATAAAACCTTTGAAGCATATTCAAATTTAAAAGGGGCAATTTCCTCCTTTCAGACCAAAGAAGACATTCTTATTCTTAACCAAGACGATAAAAATGTATTAAAGCAAGGGGAGCGTAGTGTCGCTAAAAAATACTTTTTCAGCCTTGTTGAAAAAGTATCTAATGGAGTGTCTCTAGAAAATAATTCAATTGTCACTTGCTTCAATAAAATAAAAAAAAGTATCTTCCCCCTGAAAGACTTAAAACCCTCTGTACAATTCCAAGTTGAAAACTTCTTGAGTGCGATAACCGCGACAACCCTCCTCGATGCGACTCAAGATGCGATTGGGAACGTTATAAATAACTTTAAAGGGTTAGACCACCGAGTTGAATGGGTGAGAACAGTTAACGGGATAGACTTTATAAATGACTCGAAAGGAACCAATGTAGGAGCTTTGGAGAAGGCATTAAAAAACTTCTCGCGACCAATCATTTTAATTGCGGGTGGCAAGGATAAAGGAGGCGACTTTCATGGCCTGAAAGAACTATTTAAAAAAAAAGTGAGACATTTAGTTCTTGTAGGAGAAACAAAAAGCAAGTTTCGACAATTCTTAAACGGCTCATTCAGTTGCGAGGATGCTGAAAATATGAAGGAAGCCGTAGCAAGAGCTATAAAAAAAGCGCATACAGGCGATATCGTATTACTTTCTCCCGGGTGTTCGAGCTTTGATATGTTCGAAGATTATGTAGAACGCGGCAATCAGTTTAAAAGAATTGTAGCTAGCCTTTAAGTAAAGGTCAGTAAATATTTTTAACCTAACAGTTAAATTGAACCAGATTATTTTTGAGCATTAAAGTATTTTTAAAATAGATGACTGTCATAACCATTAAAAACACGTTTTAGGGAGCAATAATTGGGACGCTTAAAACCAAAACAATTCCATTGCGATTCAATGCTTTTTTTTACAACTACCGTGCTCATTATGATCGGTATTACAATGGTATTTAGCTCCAGTGGGGTATATTCAATGGAAAAATATAATGACACCTATTATTTTTTAAAACGCCAGATGCTGTCGGCTTGCCTCGGGGCATCAGTTATGTTTGTAATAAGCAGGCTCGACTATCGTTATCTAGAAAAATATACCTACTTTATAATGGGAATAACATTTCTAATGCTAATAGCTTTAATGGTACCTGGCATAGGAAAAGAAGTTGGTGGAGCGAGACGATGGCTAATGCTTGGTGGTTTCACCTTTCAGCCATCAGAACTTGCAAAGTTTGCCCTAGTACTTTTCATCGCCAAATCACTAGTAAAACGATCTGACCAATTAAAAAACTTTGCCTATGGATATCTACCTAAGTTAATCGTTCTCGGTTTTTTCATTGTGCCGATTCTCTTCCAACCCGACTTAGGAACAGCAACCATTATATGTTTGGTCACTTTTACAATGCTCATGATAGCGGGGCTCCGCTCAAAATTTCTAGTCTATTCGGTCTTAGCTGTCGTCCCTCTTTTTGTCGTTGCAATTATTAATGCCGAATACCGCATGCGAAGAATCGTTGCTTTTCTTAATCCATGGGAACATCAATCAAACGAAGGTTTCCAGATAGTTCAGTCATTTTATGCGTTTGGACGAGGCGGGCTCTTTGGTACTGGGATCGGCGGCAGTAGCCAAAAGTTATTTTACCTCCCAGAAGCGCATACAGATTTTATTTTTTCTGTTATTGGCGAAGAGCTTGGTTTTGTGGGTGCGTTAATTATCGTTTTACTATTTTCAATATTAATTTGGAGAGGGTTTACTATTGCTTACCGAGCGAAAGATCCTTTTGGGACTCATTTAGCGATTGGTCTTACACTGTTAATTGGAATACAAGCTTTCATGAATATGGGAATTGCTGTCGGTTTGCTTCCAACTAAAGGAATGACACTTCCGTTTATCAGCATGGGTGGATCGTCATTAATAGTTCTTATGCTTTCAATCGGAGTTTTATTGAACATTTCAGAAAAACAGATCCAATATTGACTTAATAATTATGGGACTAAAAGTTGTTATCGCAGGAGGAGGAACAGGAGGCCATTTGTTTCCCGGAATCGCATTAGCAAAGGCACTTAAAGGACATGACATGAACACTGAAATTACTTTTGTAGGAACTAAGCAAGGAATTGAATCAAAAGTTCTTCCTAGAGAAGGGTTTAACTTGAAAACTATTATTTCCTCAGGCTTATTGGGTAAAACGGGAATTAGTAAATGGGTTTCTTGGTGTAAACTCCCAGTAGGAACAGCCCAATCAATGTGTTTTCTTATCCGCAATAAGCCCAACCTTGTTGTAGGTGTCGGTGGTTATGTATCTGCTCCGCTAGTATTTTCAGCTTGGCTCTTGCGCGTTCCTATTCTTATTCATGAGCAAAATGCATTTCCTGGAATGGCTAATAAATACCTCGGAAAAATTGCTACCAAAATAGCAACATCATTTAAAGAGTCGAAAAAATTTTTTCCTAAAAACAAGGTGGAAGTGACGGGTAATATGATTCATGAAAAACTTTGCCAACCGAGAGAAAATTTTGCACCACCCTCAAAGCAACCATTTAAAATTTTGATTCTTGGAGGAAGCCAAGGTGCACACTCTATAAACATAGGAATAATAGAGGCATTAGATTATCTGTCAGATCGTAAAAAAAATATCCATATAACTCACCAAACGGGTGAAGCAGACTATGAACATATTAAAAGTCAATACCGTGAAAAAGGGTTTGTTGCCAATGTAATACCATTTATAACCGATATGCATCTTCAATACAGACTAGCTTCGCTAGTCATCTGCCGTTCAGGCGCAACAACAATAGCTGAAATCACTGCAGCAGGACGAGTCTCTGCTCTAATTCCTTTCCCTTATGCAACAAATAATCATCAAGAGCATAATGCACGAATTATTGAAACTGCTAATGCAGGGGAAGTAATTTTAGACAATGAGATTTCTGGAGAACGTCTTGCCAAATCAATCACCAGGGCAATGGATGAACCAGAGAACCTTCGAAAAATGGAAGATAACAGCTACCAACTCGGTAGTCGTGACGCCACAGAAAAGGTAAGAAAGATTTGTGAAGATCTAATGAAAAAAGAAAAAAATAAATCAAAGAGCAGTAAACTTTCTAAAGAAAAAATAATGTCATGCTTTTAGGGAAAACTAAAAGAATTCATTTTATTGGAATCGGGGGATCAGGCATGAGCGGAATTGCTGAAGTGTTAATCAACCAAGGTTATGAGGTAAGCGGATCTGATCAAGCTAAAAGTCCTGTTACTGAACACCTAGAGAAACTATACGCGAAAATTTTTATTGGCCATGCGTCTAAAAATATTGGGGAGTCGCAGGTCGTTGTCGTCTCTAGCGCTATCGGCCAAGATAACCCCGAAGTTGCTAAGGCAAAAGAACTGATGATTCCTATTATTCCTCGAGCAGAAATGCTAGCGGAACTAATGCGCATGAAGTACGGGATCGCTATTGCTGGAACGCACGGTAAAACAACTACAACATCTCTCGTGTCTTCAGTTCTTGCTGGGGGGAATCTAGACCCAACGGTAATTATCGGAGGAAGGTTAAAAAATACCGGCAGTCACGCAAAACTTGGACAAAGTAAATTTCTAGTGGCAGAGGCTGATGAGAGCGATGGATCCTTTATGCGGCTTTCCCCCTCTATGGTAGTTGTAACCACTCTAGACGAAGAACATATGGACTTTTATAAAACTTTAGAAAATATGAAAAATACTTTTCTGAAATTCATTAACAAGATTCCATTTTATGGTTCCGCTATTCTTTGCCTTGATGACGTTAATATACAGTCGCTAATACCAAGAGTGGAAAAACGATACATCACATATGGACTTAGTTCTCAAGCAGATTATACGGCAGGTAATATTTCTATAGAAGGACTAAGTACATATTTTAATGTGCACCACTGCGGTAAAAATCTTGGACGTATACGCTCAGGAGCTCTGGGGCAACATAATATACTCAATACACTTGCAGCAGTGGCTGTAGGAATGGAGTTAGATCTCGATTTTAAAACGGTAGTAAGTTCTCTTGCGCAATTTGAAGGTGTCCAAAGACGATTTGAAATAGTGGAGCAGTCTAGCGAACTAATTATGATAGATGATTACGGTCATCATCCGGTTGAAATAAAAGCGACATTAAAAACAGCAAAAGATACTTGGCCTACCAAAAAGCTAATTGTTTTATTCCAACCTCATAGATACTCGCGCACAAAGTCTTTAATGAAAGATTTCTGGTCTGCTTTTAACGATGCCGACACGTTATTAGTTATCGATATATTTCCAGCGGGTGAAAGGCCTATAGACACCGTTCACGCAAAAGATATCGTTAAAGGAGTGTGCGACTACGGCCATAAAAATACTATCTATATCAAAAGTAAAGCTGACTTAAATAAATACCTGGAACAACTCATTGAACCAGGTGACATATTTATGACATTAGGTGCAGGAGATGTATGGAAATTGGGTAAAGAATATTTAATGACCAGATCTTCTATAAATAAAATTATTAATAACTAATCATAGGAGGAACTCATTCTTATGTTGAGCGGACCTTGGAAGCAAAGATTAATATATTACGCAAATTCAGGAACAAATCATAAACTTCCCATGAGGAATAGCCTGGACTCACCTAGAACTATTCTGGGGCGGAAAATTACACAGACAAAAAATATGAATTTATCTTTTTCTTTTCAAAATAAAATCAAAGGCGAAATATTCTATGACGAAATGATGTCGAAGTACACATCAATGAAAATTGGCGGTCCAGCAGACGTATTTGTTTTACCCGCTAACTTAAAAGACTTACAAATAATTTTAAGACATCGTGGGAATAGCCCTATATGGACAATTGGAGAAGGGACTAATCTTCTTATTCGGGATCGTGGTATCCGGGGAATTGTAATATCACTTAAAAATTGTTTTAAATCAATCAAGAGACCTGTATTTTATAAAACCTCGAATGGACAAAATAGAGCACTTGTACAAGTAGATGGAGGTGTAAAGTTATCTTATCTAGCTAAGTATGTAGCACGTTACGGCCTAAAAGGTATTGAAAGTTTAGTTGGAATACCGGGATCAGTTGGTGGGTCTATTATAATGAATGCAGGAGCAGAAGGAACTGAAGTTAGCAAGGTTCTCCGTAGCATTAAAATCATGACACTCGATGGAGAGATTAAAGTATTTAATAAAGATGAAATAAAATTTGCATATCGTAAAGCAACTTTTCCATCCAAAGGTGGAATAATCATCGAAGCAGATCTCGATCTAGAAAAAGGAAAAATTACTGACATACATAGTTCAATGGATAAGCATCTATCACGAAGAAGCTCAACGCAACCTCTAACAATGCCAAACTCAGGTTCTATCTTTAAAAATCCATTAGGTGATAAAGCTGGCCGTCTAATTGAATCTTCCGGGCTAAAAGGCTGTCGAATTGGAGGAGCCAGCGTTTCTATTAAACACGCTAATTTTATAGTTAACAAAGGAAATGCTACAGCAACAGATGTAATTAATCTTATCAAACATATTAAAACTGTAGTTAAGGAAAAAAGTGGGACCCAGTTAGAACAGGAAATTATCGTCATAGGGCAATAAAGTTTATAAAAAAATCTATCTCTTAAGACAATAAATATATTAAGTGCACAATTAAAAAATAACCTATTTCATGTTAAAAAATTTTATTCAAGACCTTAAAGAAACAACTATAGTTTTATTGGCGCTCATAAAATGAAATTAAAAGATAAAAAAATTGGAGTCCTGATGGGTGGGTTATCACCTGAACGCGAAATTTCACTTAGTTCAGGCAATGCTGTATTGCAGGCATTAAAGAGAAAAGAACTAAATGCAGTTGGCATAGATGTGGGCAATAATATTGCCTCTTCATTAGTGAAAAATAAAATCGAAGTGGCATTCATAGCACTGCATGGAGTTTTTGGAGAAGATGGCGCTATTCAAGGTCTGCTTGAATACGCAAAAATACCATACACCGGACCAGGTATTCTATCTAGTGCGCTGGCATATGACAAAGTAAAATCTAAAGAAATTTTTAAACTAAATAACATTCCAACGGCTGACTACCAGGTACTTTACCGCGGGAGAAAAAATAAAACCGAGTCCACTTTTAGTTTTCCAGTCGTTGTAAAACCATCAAATCAAGGTTCAAGCATAGGAGTAAGTATTGTAAGGGAGCAAAAAGAATGGAAGGAAGCTTTAAAACTTGCCTTTAACTATGCAGAAGAAATATTAGTAGAAAAATTTATTGAAGGAAAACTTCTAGCCATCGGGATGAACGGGAAAAACCCTATGACCATCATACACATCCAACCTAAAATTGGATTTTATGATTACGAAGCTAAGTATACTCCCGGTAAAACAGAATATATATGTCCCGCTAAACTCACTCAAAAAGAAACTCAAAACTGCAAAGCAATAGCAATGAAAGTTTTTCAAGTTTTACGAGGAAACGGGATGCCTCGGGTTGATGTGATACTAGATACAAAAGGAACACCCTATGTACTCGAAATGAATACCATACCAGGAATGACACCAACAAGCCTCTTACCAATGGCAGCAAAAAAATCTGGATTAAATTTTGATGACTTAGTAGTCGAAATTTTAAAATCAGCTCAACTTGAATCCGAAGGATAATCTTTAGCCATGAACTTAACTTTGCTTCAAGAAAAAAAATTAGCACCTATTTGGGAGAAAAAGGAACCCATTAAAAAACAAAGTCTAAAGTTAAATGGAAAAACAGGGGGAAAGAGAAAACGAGAAACAACCAATTTTAACTTAGCATTTTTATTTACCAATATAATTGGGGCATTAGCTAAAGCAATTTTAATAGTTGCATTTTTCTACGCGGTATTTTCAGGTTATAGATTCATTACCCATACACCTTACTTTGACATTAATAAAATAAATACGACTGGCATAAAATACTTGTCAAACGAGAAATTAAACACATGGGCCGGCCCCCTAATTGGGAAAAACATATTTCAATTAGACCTTGGTAAATTTTCCAAAAAACTTGCCACACATCCTTGGATCCATACGGCATCAGTGAGAAGAGTTTTTCCTCAGGGCATTAACATTAAAATAAAGGAACGAATTCCATTCGCTAGAATCAAACTGGATAAAATACATATTATGGATAATTATGGAATTCTTCTAGGGCCAGAGACATCAAACTTAACAAAACTACCTCTCATCACTGGAATTAAAGCAAAAAATTCCATGCCTGGAAATAATGTAGCTGACGAAGAAATTATTCGCGGACTAAAAGCAATGCACAATCTTAATCTGCTCCATATGTTTAAAAAAAATCCAATTGAAAGTATGCATATTAAAAGCAAATCAAGAATAATTTTTTTAACAAAAAATAAAAATATAAGAGTTTATATGCGACCAGGGATGATACAGGAAAGCTTAAAAAACCTAATACTTGTAATAGATACAATAGAAAAAAATGAACCCAATTTAAAATATATTGATCTATCCTTTAAAAACAAGGTTGTAATTAGTAATCAAAAAAAATTAAAAAAAACTAATAAGACATAAATTTGGAAAGGGAGAGGACGCATGTCCAAGAAAAATAATTATATAGTAGGACTTGATATTGGAACCACAAAAATTTGCTGCATAATTGGTGAGATTAGCCACGATGGCCAAATAGATATTGTTGGCCTAGGCCAGCACCCTTCACGCGGACTGCGTAAAGGTGTCGTCGTTAATATAGATGGCACGGTGGAATCTATTAAGAATGCAGTCGAAGAAGCAGAGTTAATGGCAGGGTGTGAAATCGAATCTGTATTTGTTGGAATCGCTGGAGGACACATCAATAGTTTAAATAGCCACGGGATTATTGCAGCGCAAAACAAAGAGATCACCCAAAAGGATGTCGACCGAGTAATAGATGCTGCAAAGGCAATTGCCATTCCACTAGATCGAGAAGTCATACATGTTTTGCCTCAAGAGTATATTGTTGATAATCAAGATGGAATCAAAACCCCACTTGGTATGTCAGGGATACGCCTTGAAGCAAAAGTTCATATTGTCACCGCCGCTGTTACTTCCGCTCAAAATATTGTCAGATGCGTCAACAAAGCGGGGCTGCGTGTTCAGGATATTGTCCTAGAACAATTGGCTTCCAGCGAATCAGTATTATCACCAGATGAAAAAGAACTTGGCGTAGCCATGATTGATATTGGAGGCGGAACATCCGATCTAGCTATTTTCTACCAAGAAGCAATTAAGCATACGTCGGTTCTTACAATAGCTGGAGCACAAATGACAAACGATATTGCTATTGGTCTACGTACTCCTAATCAAGATGCAGAAAAAATAAAACATGCTTACGGGTGCGCTCTTTCCTCATTAATAGCAGAAGACGAAACCATAGAAGTCCCAAGTGTTGGTGGAAGAGAAACCCGAACTGTTTCAAGGCAAATTTTAAGTGAAATTTTAGAGGCTCGTTCAAGAGAAATGTTTGAGATGTTAAACCATGAAATAAATACTTCAGGATTCCGCGAAATCATCTCTTCAGGAATTGTTCTCACAGGCGGCGCTGCCAGTCTATCCGGAATGGGAGAATTGGCTGAAGAGATTTTTCAACTACCCGTTCGTATCGGAACCCCAACCCGACTTGGTGGATTGGCAGACGTTGTAGGTAGCCCTATGTATGCCACAAGTACAGGGCTTATTCAATATGGAATAAAAAGCATTAAAGCAGGAACACTACGTGAACTAGAAGGACGTCACTTATTTGATAAAATTTTTAGCCGAATGAAAGATTGGGCTGAAGAATTTTTTTAATTTACCTGGAGAAAAAAAATGGATCTAATAGAGTTTGAACCACAAAACGAGTACTCAGCTTCCATCAAAGTTATTGGTGTAGGAGGAGGAGGAACTAATGCAGTTAATTCTATGGTACGCAACCATACTATGGGTGTAGAGTTTATCGTTGCAAACACTGATATTCAGTCATTAGAAGCATCCCCCTGCACAGAACAGATTCAATTAGGGGGTAACTTAATGCGAGGTCTTGGTGCGGGTGCAAAACCTGAAACAGGTCAACTTGCAGCAGAAGAAAGTGAAGAGCATATTCGCAATATGCTCGACGGATCAGACATGGTATTCATAACCGCCGGCATGGGTGGAGGAACTGGAACTGGCGCTGCTCCAGTCATCGCTAGAATTGCTCGTGAAGTTGGTGCACTCACCGTTGGAGTTGTAACTAAACCGTTTTCGTTTGAAGGTAAAAAAAGAATGCTTCAGGCTGAATCTGGCATCAAAGAGTTGAAAGACTCAATCGACACACTAATAGTAATTCCAAATCAAAAATTATTAAGTTTTGTTGGAAAGCAAACTGCCCTAACTAATGCCTTTGGCATTGTTGATGATGTTCTACAACAAGCAGTAGGAAGTATATCTGACTTAATTGTCATTCCAGGATTGGTCAATTTAGATTTTGCGGATGTAAAAACTATAATGGGTAATATGGGAAAAGCAATTATGGGTAGTGGTTGTGCAGCAGGAGAAAATCGAGCGATCGAGGCTGCTGAAAAAGCAATACAAAGTCCTCTTCTTGATGATTCTAACATTGATGGTGCTCGACAAATTCTTATCAATATAACTGGTGGTAGTGATATGACTCTATCCGAGGTAGATGAAGCTGCAACTCTTATCACTAAAACTGCTCATGATGATGCAAATATAATCTTTGGAACGGTTAATAGCGATACCATGGAAGGACAGATGCGAGTCACTGTCATTGCAACAGGATTCGAAATGAGAAATGATAAAGAACAACCATCTCCAGTGTCATCAAAGAAAGACTTTAATAATGTAGAGAAAGAAACAATGCGTATGGCAGTTGGAGACAACGGATATCGTCACCTTAAAGGTCTAGCAAACGAAATCAAAGAGGAAATTCCAGAGTCAGATGATTCTTTAATCAACCTTGATGTTCCAACATTTTTAAGAAAATATGCAGACTAGAATAGTAAAAAACCCCCCTCAAATAATATATCTAGAGGGGCAACAACTGACAATGGACCTTTAATTAAATTCCATTTAATGACCAATTATAGTGCATATATGAAATAGATGCACTACGGCTTTTAAAATTTTGTTGATAATTTAGCGGAATATATGGCTCTATAAACTTAAGTACTCCGCCACTTATTTTAAAGTCCTCCTCAAACCAGTCAAAAATTAACGATAAAAATATCCTCTTGCCATGAGGGTCTATTTTCATACCCTTCTCTGGATTAGCTAAAAAAATCTTCACCTTAGAATCAAGTTGTTTATTAATATCTTTAGAGTTAAATACATCTTTCGAAAGATCAGGGCAACTTATAGAAGCGCAAACAATGGCAGCATGTATCCTTGGATCTCTCATTTTTCTTAATATCTGATGTTCTATTTCATTTAAACTATATTCCATCCCACCAACTACTCCCGCCTTAATTTTCCATACAGACTTAAATAATCCACCGACATCTTTTATACTTTGTACTGGATAGTTATCAGTAACAATTTTAACTGCGAATACATTATAAACATTAATCCAAAATGCTAGTTTTTCTTCATGTGATTTAAGACTTTCAGGAGAATATAATGCTAAGTTATTTACAAGCTTAGAAAAAGTACCATCTATCCTCAATCCACTGTAATCAACTCCATTAAAGAGAACTCCATCTATATGGTTTGGCCTGACGTGTTTCTCCAGCAGAACTCCCCAATCAGAAAAATCAAAAGTTTTTGCTTGTATAGAATTTGGAATAAAACAGTAAAGCAAAACTATCCAAATAAATAATATTTTTATTAATTTCATGACCTGAAAATTCCTAGTTAAACATGTTATTCTAACTGTTATAAATAGCTTATATTTATAACAGTTTAACAGCGATATTTTAGAACTCCATTAAAATCCAGTTTAATATTATTAGTATAAATAGACCTTTTGGAGAACATCGCTAAGCATATCTACCAAAAATACTTTCTCAAGTTTGCTCTAGCAGATAAAAAATAAAATATGGATATTACCACTGACGGTTTAGCTTCTAAAATTGATCCTCGCGAACTACTTTATGTTTCA
>Ga0114997_10001511_pt1 | contig 19292 bp, 15 predicted proteins | sample ArcticOcean_MG_C_2_FD_87045 | JGI IMG/M metagenome (GOLD analysis project Ga0114997, IMG submission 87045) | Marine microbial communities from western Arctic Ocean - ArcticOcean_MG_CB4_136 | ecosystem: Environmental > Aquatic > Marine > Oceanic | place: Arctic Ocean: Canada Basin | collected...
TGTGTGTGTGTGTGTGTATCTCAGCGCAAGTGCGTTAGTACTCTGAAGAAAGAGCAAATCTGGTGGAAGAGCGATCTGAGAAAGAGTTTTGGAGGAAGACAGACAGAGAAAAAAGAGGAACGAAGAAATTTTTTCAACAAACAACGCGAAGAAGAGAAAGAAAGCGAAAAGGACAGAAAAAACACTTCAATTGTTTTTCAAAATTAAGAGCGCTCTCATCAAAAGAACGAGCATAAATCATGACGCGCCGCACGAGCGCAGAGAAGAGGAATAGTAGTGCTACTATCGGAGAAAACGCGCGGATGAAAACGATGGAAACGACGACGACGCAACAACAACAACAACAACAACAACAGAATGAAAACAATTTAAAAGAAGAAAACTTTTACGACGAAGGGGAAAAGAAGAACGTCGTTGAAGAAGAAGAAGAAGAAGAAGAAGGCGTCGACGCGGAGATGTATTTACAAATGTGCGTCTCGAACGCGATGCATAAAATGGAATATCAAAACGCCATATTCATCGCCGAACGCTTGTTTGCGGTATCAAAAACCGAAGAGAACGCGTTGACGTTAGCGAGGTGTTATCGGTTGAACAAACAACCGTATCGAACGTACGAGATTTTGAAAGACCGAAGGAGTCGAGATTCGAGATATTTCTTTGCGAGCGCGGCGTATGAGATTGGGAAATTAGCCGACGCGGAAACGACACTGACAGAAGTCATAGACTACGAAGACCTCTACTTCTACTCGGATGACGAAACAGACGACGAGGACGACGATTATCGAGGAGAAGAAAACAGAAATCCAAACATCGAGAAAGCGACAAAGAGAGAGATGCGAAAGAGAGCGATGGAAGAAGAAAATGCAACTATTCCAGGAGGTGCGTACGGAGAACATTTACTCGGTAAGATTGCAAAAGACACCGGCAGACGTCAATTAGCCATTGATTGTTTTAAACGCGCGTTAGAGCTAGATCCGTTCATGTGGGCTGCGTTCAACGAACTCTGTTCCATGGGTGCGGACGACATTACGTTTGCGCATACCAAAAGAGTCGAAACGATGATGATGAGAAAGAGAACATCGTTCGATCGCGAGGAAGAAGACGTGATTTTCTTCGGTGCCCCAAACTTCAACGCTGCCAACGTGTTTTCGCCTGAAGTTTTCTCAACCGGCGGCGGCGGCGGCGGGGGTAGTCGATACACGCACAGCAACATCAACAGCAGCATGTTTTTGCGTCGAAAACCAGCGATGACGTTTAATAGCAGCGTTCGCAGCAGAGGGTTCCCGGGCAATCACACAGCGACGGGTCCGACGACGGTTACTAGGGGAGCTGAGAGTGCGTTGCCACCTTTCGATTTAGGAGATCACGACGGTCAGCAGCAGCAACAACAACATCAACAACTAAGAAATCCCGCGGACGGCATGCGATACGTAACGCCGTCTCCTCTGCACTTAGGTATACACGAAACCCCGGTGGTTCCACGTAAACCACCTCAACATGGAGGAAAACCTCCCGCCTCAACGGCTTCGACTGCGTTTAATACGAACGATCCCGTCGTGCTAACGCAGCAAACGGCACCGCTTGGAGGTGACGGAGTATCGAGCAACCCGTTTAACGACAGGCGTAAGTTTATGGACGAAGGTAAATTGAGAAAAGTTTCCGGACGATTATTCGGAGATGCCCAGGAATCGGCAATTACCACGAGTACAACCGCAACCACCACACACGCGGCGCATGTCGAGGCTTTAGGAAATGCAGAAGTAGGCTTACGAAGAAGCTCACGTCTGGCGTCGCAGGGAGCGGCTGCACCGGCACCACCGGCTTCCAATATTTTTGCCTTAGGAACGCAAACGCCATCGATAGCTTCGACGCCGATGACTCCAGCGCAAATGTTTGATCAAACTACGACTACTGCGAAAAAGAACGACGTCGGTATGAACGCCAGAATGATGACCGAAGAAGATCACAACAGAGCGAACCAGCATCTTCATTCTTTTTCGCAGATCCAGCCGCAGCAACAAAATCAGCAACATATCGTAGCGATGCATAGAAGTGCCGTCATGAGCACTCAAAACGTAGGCGAAGAAACGAAGCTCGTTATTCCGAAAGATTCAGTCGCGATGGTTGCGAGAATATTCCATCCCATCATGTCTGGCGCGAGGCATTTAGCAATGTTTCGATGCCATGAAGCCATAGCGGCTTTGAGGACGTGCAGCCCGGAACAATTTGAAACTGGTTACGTTTTGACTCAAATAGGCAGAGCGTACGCGGAAGCTGTGGAATACACGGAATCCGCGAGAGCTTTTGAGCGCGCGCGCGAAATCGCGCCGCACAATTTAGACGGTATCGATTGCTATTCGACCGTGCTTTGGCATTTAAAACGTGAGGTTGAACTCTCTCATTTGGCGAGAGAGGCACAAACGATTGATCGACTACACCCGCACACGTGGTGTGCTCTTGGAAATTGTTTCTCCTTACAAAGAGAACACGATTCCGCCTTGCGATTTTTCGCGAGAGCAATACAGTTGAATCCGAAATACGCGTACGGATATACCCTTCGAGGGCACGAACATTTTGCAAATGAAGATTTTGAGAAAGCGACTGAGTGCTATCGAGCGGCTTTGAGTTTGGATCCGAGACATTACAACGCCTGGTACGGTCTGGGTACCGTCTATTTTCGACAAGAAAAGTATGAAATGTCCGAGCACCATTTCAAGCACGCCATTGAAATAAACTCGAAGAGTTCCGTTCTGTTTTGCTATTTGGGGATGGCGCAACACGCGTTGCGAAAGACCGAGAAAGCATACGTGTCTTTACAAAAAGCGATTCAATTGGACGAGCGCAATCCGTTGGCGAAATACGAAAAAGCGTCGGTTTTGATGAGCGAAGAGAGATATTCTGAGGCGCTGGACGAGTTAGAACAGTTGCGAGAGGTGGCGCCGAGAGAAGCTTCGGTCTACTTTTTGATGGGTCGGATTTTCAAAAAGTTAGAGATGCCAAACCGAGCGATGTTGAATTTTTCGCTCTCCTTAGATTTGAAGCCGTCCTCGGCAGATGTCAATTCAATCAAAGCCGCCATCGAGAAGCTCCACGTACCCGAAGAAGAGGAAGAGGAAGAGTTGTAATCATTAGGAAGAGCAATTTTCTGAGGGCAAACAACAAGAGAATTTCATTAGAGAACTTGAGTGAAGAAAAATGCTCTTGATTAGCGTGTAATAAGATTTTTTGTTTTTTAGAAACTTTTTATTGCAATTTTGTAATTTTACAGACGCGGGAATGTCCCTAACACAGAAAGAATATCACTGCGTGGCGGCCACCTGCGGTCGATTCTCGAGTTGGTCGTACGAAAGCATGAAGTTGTCCTTGCGAACACGTTCCCACGTTTGGACGTCAAACACCCAAAACGCACCGCATTCACCGTAATCCGTTTTCGATGTCGGCTCCGTGCCTTGAACTCGCATCAACCACGCCTTGATTTCTTTGTGGAACCCCCAGCCACGATGAATCAGTTCATCCGCAGCGTACAATTGAGCCTCCTCACCAGGCATGGAATAAAATATATAGAACAAAGTCTCGTGCTGAAACTTTGAAAACATTGCAGGGTGTGCTCGACCTGCCGTGTGCTGATTATAACACGCCGGAATGAGCATCTCTAACTCGTGCTTCGGCGTGGCATCCGTCAGCCATGGCGGAGAAAAATTCGTGTACAACGGTTCAGACGAATTCAAGTTTAACCCAAGCATTGTCAAATCCGTTCCAAGAGCTAAAGTGGTCAAGTTTGGATCCGTCATTCGAATGACGTTCAACAAACCCATGAGACCATACCGATCGTTCGGATCCATATTCGCCGTTTGTTGCGCGACAGAATTGGACGACTGACCAGAACTTTGGCGTAACAGATCTTGACCATTATATCCACCTCGAGAGTTCCCCATTCCAAAGCCCCCGCCGGCATCGAAGCTCGGCTGTCTTTGTTGTTGCATTCCCAAATCATTATTCCCATCTATGCCGCCGCCTTGCCCACCACCCGAAAATATTCTATTCACTCCCCCAATATTCCCAACTCCACCACCCCCTATTTGTTGCTGCTGTTGTTGTTGCTGCTGCTGCTGATGTTGCTGATGTTGCTTCGCAACACCAGCCGCAACCGCAGCCGCAGCATCCGAAGGTTTTCTAGGACCACCGCCTCCACCACCCATACCCCCAAGCGCCGGAAAATCTTCCTGCTCGATAGCAAACTCGGGCGGCGGCTTCGCATAGTATCCTCCTACGTGACCGTCTCCCCCGAAACCATCGTAACCGTTCCCGTGTGGATACTGAGGGGGATACGTGTCACCGTATGGTCCCTGACCTCCACCACCTAACGAGGGAAAGTCCGAAGCATCAAAGGAAGCTGTGCGCGCAGGAGCTCCATATCCTTGCTGCGGTCCTCCTTGCTGAAACGAACTCTCGCCTCCTAAACCGTTACCCGCACCTAAACCAGATAAGTTTTGTTGCTGTTGTTGAATTGGATCTATACCGAAACCTCCGTTCATTCTCGGAGCAGCGCTTGGATTTGGTCTTCCATCACTACCGCCCCCAAGAAGGTTCCCGATGTTTTGTTGTTGCTGGGCGTTTGCACCGCCGACGCCTCCGGAAGGAATCGGCGGAAACCGACCTCCTAAACCAGCAGGTGGCGGAGGTATTCCACCAGCGTTGGTGTTATCTCTCCGATACCCGCTTTGCGAAGGAGACCCTCCGTACAAACCGCTCATTTCTCCTCCTCCTCTCTCTTTCTCTTACACGCAACCACTCTTATTATTATTATATTATTATTATCGCCCCTCTCGATTCTCTCCTCCTTGGATCCCGACAATCACGAAAACAAAACAAAACCACCAGCTTTAATGAATATAAAATATATGCGTCCGCGATCTCTCCCGCCTCTCTTTAAATATAACAACGACAGTTCGTACGCGTCGTGATGATCTTCGGTTTCTTATGTAGCAGTGCGTATGCTCTCTTTGCACAACCTTTCTTCTCCTTTCTGTTTTGTTGTAAAATTAAGAGGGAAAATTTTCGTTTGTGAGTTGAATGCGACGGACTAAACGCGGATTAAACGGACTAAACGCGCGTCCGAAGACAATCGATGCGCTCGAGCGCGCCCTAGGACCCGTTCTTGTCGTTTCTTTTTTCCGGAAATCTCTTTCCTACTCCTCCGAATATCCGAGTTCAGATCGTTCAATCAGAGCGGAAACGACACTTCAACAACAACAACACCGAAGTAAAAATTAAGAGCGCGGAATTGCCCACGAATAGATATCGCGCGAAGAAGTTCGTACCCTTCCGAGTCCGTAATCGCGCGAGGATGTTCTTTTTCGAAACAGAATAGCGGTTCAAATGCACTTTCAGTGATGCGCAGTCGCGTGTTTTGACGTATTGAGACGCGTTTTTAAACCGAAAAATTCTCTTTTCTTTCCACGAACTCTGTTTTTTACTAAGAGCAGTTTTTCTCCCCCAAAACACTTCTGCTCTTCTCATCACACTCCTCCTAAAAATTTTAAGAAGTTTCTTCTTCTTTTCTGCTTAACACACACACACACACAACACACACACAACACGCGAGAGAGAGAGCTTCGCTGCGCTGCGGCAACTGACCACCCCTGGAATCCAAAAAGACGTCAAACGACTCGCATCACCATGCATTCGAAATTGTTTCGAGTCGTTCGCGCGGATTCGCCGAAGAAGTTGAGACTGAACGCACTTCGCTTGGTTCGCGATGCTTTACGAGCCGTCGCGCCAGAACTTTTTCCATCGTCAAAAACTTCTCCTTCATCAGGAGCAGGAGCGGTCAAGAGTGCGAAGTCATTCACTCCGCAAGAGTTAAAAGCGATTGCCACGTACGTTAAGATTGTTTGTGAACAGCCAAATCTGAACGTTGTCGTCGGCGTGGATGATTTCTCGGCGTTCGTGAAATATCGCAAAGGTTCTTTGACGTACGTCGTGTGCGATGTGAAACCGAAGCCGGTGAGAGTGTTGATTTACGAGTCCTTGAAACTCACCGCCGCGGAGGATGCCGAGATTGAAAACTCAAAAACAACCCCCGAGCGCGTCGTGGAAGCAGAGATGAAGTTTCGAGCGATTGACGAGTCTGAGGATGCGACGACGAAGAAGAAGATGAAGAGCAACGCGGCGAGCAAGAAAGACGCCGCGGTCGTCACGGAGGGAAACGAAACCTTACCAAAGTGCGTGGAAGCTTTAGCTTTGGCAGTGTTGAACGATAAGTCATACGAAACCACGGAAATAAGAGCAACGGAATTGCGCAAACGGTTTTCTGAGAATTTTGGGGATTATTGGCACGTTATTCACGATGATAATCCATTCGTCGTGGCGTGCGATAAAACGACGTTTACAATTATCGAGAACAATGACGATAACGAAAAGACGAAGAAGAACGATAGAGAGAACGATCAAGACGGCTTAGTAGAAAAAGAATTGTATTTCGTCGCGCAGAAGGGTCGAGCGGTGTACACGGTGTGGCATCATAACGCGCCAACGAAGGAAAAGTTCTTCGCTTGGTTTTGGAGAATGGAATCGAGCGAAAAGCTAAAGTTGCTTCGGTATTTCTGTCTCTTCAATACAACTGGACTAGCGGTTATATCGAGAGCAATTTGTGGCTTCGAAGAAGGCGGAAAACAAAATACGAAGAGCATATTTTGTCAGGCGGGTCCGACGTTTACTCCGGTATTAATCGGCATCTTTCTCTGCATCGCATTCAGTACTTCTGTGTTTGCAAAGATTCGAAGGAATAAAGAGAGACGCTTAGCAAACACTTTATCAGCAGCAGTAGCGGTAACTTCTCCTTCAAAGCGTAAATATTAGTACAAAGATCATAGTAGTAGTAGCTTGTGTAGGATAGTGTCGTCTGTACTTTTCATTGTGCTGTTGCTAATATTAGTATTAGAAGGGTAGTTTATTCATTAAAAAATTGGTTCTCATTCGTCCTCTTCTTCTTCTACTTCTTCTCCTTCCTCGTCGTCGTCGTGATCCGCATCGGGTGGTTTCATCTCGTCCAGGAAAGCCATGACTTCCTTCTCCAGATCTTGATCCATTTCTTCGAGTGCGTCGGTTTCTGTTGTTTCCATTGATTGTTTCTTGGCACCGGCAGCTTCTGTCGAGAGAGGAGGTGCAGCTTCCATCATCTCACGAAGCTCTTTTGCACCTTCGACGTTGGTATTACCATCGAAGAAGAACAAATCGTCGTTCGCCGCTTTTTCAGGATTTAAATGCGCCGTAGTTAGGAACTTCTTCGCAGATACCCAAGCTATGAAGATGGATTCAAATTTTTCTTCGGAAATCGAGGCGAGCTCCATAGATGCGGACGATGGGTCTATAGCTCTGATCATGCCTTCTGGCAACTTTGCGAGTAGAAGCGTTGGAGCCGGCGTGTTTCCAGAGCACCGCATGAGAGTGTCTGCTTTATTACGACCAATGGTTGTTCTCTTGCCTCTGAGAACGGAAATGTACCGGCGCAAGACGCGCAAATAGTCGAAATAAGCGCGAACTTCACCGATGGTACCGCTAGCTGTATCGTTCTCGTCTCCTACATCTATTCTATTTTTCCCCGCCTCGGCGGCGGCTCTCTTGTTATATCCTTCTTGTTCTTCTCTTGGCACTTCGAGCTGTTCTTCTTTGTAATACTTTGACTCGTCAATTATCATGTCTGGATCATTGGCTGGTGAATCGTCGTCGTCGTCGCCGCCGCCGTCGTCGGCACCATTGCCAGCACTGCTACCGACTTTTTTATCTTCGTTGATACGGAGGGAAGATAAGTTGATCTCCACTTCTTTACTAAAATTCGACGGAACGTCTTCAAAGGATTGCCTCTCAAAATTCCAGCGTTGCAACATTGGACGTCGCACGAGGTCAGGGCCAGCGCTCGCGTTTATGCCGACGTTCTTAGTCGATATTAACTTCAATCCGAGCACGCGTGACGCTTGTTTTTCCCATTCCTCGTCAAAGTCACCCAAACCCAACGTGGCTTCAAATATTTCGTCGTCTTCTTCTAAAACATTCGGCAATAAATCCACGAGGAACTTTGACGAAGGAAATACATTATTTGCATCGGTATTATTCCCTATTTTTTGGCCCGAATGAGCTCCCATAGAGTCTGCTAAAAAGTGAATTATGTCGCCGCGATAATTTCGACACAATACCGCAGCATCGTGCATGGCTGTTATCCCCCGATCTCTGCGTTGTTCTTTTAAAGCGCTTTTGCTTTTTTTCCCTTCCGCAGAATGTTCGTCCGTGTTAGTCGCTTCTACGGACGAGATTAGTCGACGCATGTGTTTCCTGAATGCGTATTTGAAAAATACTAAACGAGCGATGTAACTCTGTAAATCTGGCGGACATTGCAAAACGCATCCCGCGGCGCGACGTAAAGTCGTAATCTCAGTGATCTTACCCAATATTTCCGATAAGCCTCTCGCATCATCTTTATTCAACGGCGTACTCTTACCGCTGCTCGTGCTTGTGGTGCTCTTCTTGTTGTTGTCAAATGACATCGATAAAAAGTACTTTACGCATCGCTCGACGCAATCAATGCACGTTTTCGTAGAGCTTACGCGTTTTGCTTCAGCCGCGGCGATGGACTTCGGCTCCGCTCCGCATTCTTTCCAGACCCAACCCGGGATGTCGAAAGATGCCCGTTTCATCGCATAGTCTGCTTGGATGAGTAATTCTTCTAAATTCAGCTTGGACCAATCCGTCGGGATTTCTTGTTTCAACGCAAACCAAGCGTTATCGGGATCTTCAATTTCAGTTTTCAACTTATGCAACTCTGGATCCATTTCCGCGAGCGGTTTGCACTCCTCCTCTCTGAATACTCTTTGGATTAATAACTCCGAGTATAACTCGAAACTATCTTGAATTTTCTTCTTTGCTTTCGATTTTTTCGGTAGCCCTTGGACGGACTCGGCGAACGCCATCTTCACTGTATCTTCGTTCCAATCGTCGTTTCGCTGGACGCTCTCGCGTAGAAACTCGGCGACTTTAGAAACGAACTTCTCGGCTTCTGACACATTTTTTGCAGCACCCGAGGTGTTGTTCACGGTAGTCATTTTCTTCACAATCAATCACTCTTCTGTATTCCGTGAGGTGTTATTATCGGCTTCGTCCGGAAACCTTGCCTTTTCGTTTGGATTTCTTTAACCGTTTCGACTGGGCGAGATTTTTCTTGAATTCTGGGTTCGCTTCGTTTCGTTTGCCTCTGCCGCCTTTTCTGTTGGCGAGTTTTAATGCAACTTTTGCTTTCTTTCCAAGCGCTTGCTTCGTCGCTTTGCTCCGATCTTTCTGCACTCTCTTCGAGGCTTGTTTCAAATTCAATATCTGATGCGGTTTCAAGTTCTGCGGGACGTAATACTTTTGTTTGTGACAGTCGTGTTGTTTGCCCATTTAGCCTTCTTCAACTTCGTCTTCGTTCCAAGGTTGCTTGTGAAAGTGTGTAATTTTGTGCGCTTGACAAATACAAACACAAACCGCGCCGCCGACGACGCCGATTCAATCGACTCTATAACGTCAACGACAATAGGAAAGAGAGGATAAAACACTTGCTTTTTCCAAGTTAGAAACGAAACGGCGCGCCGGGGTGGTCGCACAATTCTTTTGAAGAAAAGAAAGTGTTTGCGGCTGCCTTTCTTTTTGGAATGAAAGAATTGGTCCCGATAATAGAGGAGGAGGCAAAAGAAAAAATATCAGACGGCAGAGGAAGAACAAAAGTGTGTTATATATATTGATTTTTTAGTATCACAACTCCTTTAGCACATGTAAACCCGCTTTCATGGTCTAGCAGTTTACAAACCAAAGACGGACCCACCTCTGGAACCGGCAAAGCTGCCTTCCGAGGCGCAGATCTTGCCAGATCTGGTACCTTCGCATTCTAATTTGATATCGTCAGACAAAAACTTGACTTTGCCAAACTCGGCGGCGTTTTCGCAACCCAACAAGTTGTCCGGGAACTTGCAAGAGCCATCCGTGACCGTTCTGGATCGAGCAAAGTTAGCAGAAGAGGTCATCGCGCGCTTCTTGTCGTTCATTTCTTTGTTTGCTTCGGAAGAGGCTAACAAGTCTTCGGTCAAGCCGGCGTGCGCTTGCATGACCGGGTTGGACAAAGTGACGACGACAGCCGCGGCCAAAGCCGCGGATTTGTTGAAAGAAACCTTCTTTTGCGCGGAGGCAGTCGGCTTTGCGGCAGTCTGTGTGTAGAATAGAGATGAATGATGAATGATATCGTCGTCGTTAGTATACTATTTTATATTTCCATCAAAAGAGAGTTTGTTTGTTCTCTCGTTTTCCTCCCTTCCTTTTTTTTCATTTTTAGAGAGAGTCCAAAAAGAAGAAGAAAAAACAGGAGACAACAAGGAAAGAGGAGAAAGATCGTTCCAAAATCGTTTTAGAATCTCTTTCTCTTTCTCTCTCTCTCCCGTTTCGTCGCGTAACAGACGCGCTATCCTCGCGACATCGATACTAAAACAATCGCGGCGAAAAGCGCTCAAAATTCCATCGATATGATGCGAGTTTATATAATAAGAAAGTCCTCTCGGCGGACAATTTTTTCTCGTTATCTCTCTCCTATTTCCTTGCGAAGTCTTATTTATGTCCTGCTCTCTCCTCGAATCGAAGAACAAAAATTAGGAGAAAGAGGGAGAGAAGAGGGAGAGAGAAAAACGGCTTCGCGCGGAGACGACGGAGGAAAAGAGCACACAGCACGTACCGGTGCGACAGTTTTCATGGACATGGTGGTAAACATTTTTGTTTTAAGTTTTTGTTATGTGCTTTATATGAGGAAAGCAAGAACTCTCTCGCGGTCTAAAAAGCCTGATGAATTTTCTCCAAGTACCCAAACACAAGCGTATCTTCCATCCAAACAAAAAGAGGGATTTTTTTTTCGTTCAGAATTAGGGTTTAAGGCCCGAGAATTTCATGTTTGAGAGAAAAAAAGAGAGAGGCCAACTAAATTCAAAATTCAAAAAAGAAAAGAAAAGAACAGCTGTTGTTGTTGTCCTTCCGTTGGCGCGAAGAGATTTCTTCCTCACTTTTCCGAGGTTTCTACAGAGAGTATTCGCGCTGTTACACGCACACTTTAACGCGCAACGCAATACCACTACTAAACACTACGGAAAAGACATCTTTTTGAATTCTTCTTCTTTAACGCGTCGCAGCAGAAGAGAGAAATTTTACATCATCCATAGAAAAATGAGCGCAGCTACTTTAGATTTTGAAGACGTTCGAGTGCTCGAAGAGAAGGAAACCTTCGAACTCATCAACGTGAACGAGGCTTCGACCGCCCCTCAGCAACCGCCAAAGATGTTGACGGCACCAGGATTGATGACGACTGCAAATAGTAATGTTGTTGAAATGAAATTCAAAGGAGGCAACACAAAGCCGGGGGCGAGCAACAAAAACAACGGCAAATTGCTTCTGAATTTTGAATCTTCCAAGCGCAAGGCGAACGCGTCGCCGGCGTTCAAGTCGAACCGACGAAAATCTGCCAACGGTTCCAGAAGTTCTGATTTGGGAAGAATTGCCAAGGAAATTTGTAATCAATTGAACGAGCCGAAAGTGAGTTTGATGCGAAGAGCGCTCGATATCGTTGGTGGCGAGATGGTGTCCAATTTGGCCGTCGAAGTTCAAAATATTGAAAGTAAAGGAGGGATGCAAACGGCCGATGGAAGCCGTCGACGAACGCCAGGGGGCGTCTTTTGGGCGTTGTTCAAACAGCGCGTCTCCCAGGAAGTATACGAAGACGTGTTCGCCGAAGAAAAGGAAAAGGCGAGAGAGCGCCAAAGAAAAAGAAAGTCTGTCCAAAGAACAAACGGAGAACAAGATATGGACACGTCCATGTCGCCGCCGAGCACGGTTGAGAAAGCGATGGCGCCATCGTCGTCGCCATCGTGGGCGGCGGTCGCCAAGACACCAGCGACGATTAAGGTTAAAGCGAGCTCCAATAACGTCGTTGAAGACTTGACCGAAGAGCTTCCATCGTACGAAGAGATGGTTTCCGATAACGAGACGCCAAAAGCGCCGCCGGCGGAAACGATGGCGGCGAAGCTTTTCAAGAGCAACAACAATAGTGGCTTTTTCAAGCCGGGTAAAGAGAAACAAGATTCCATGTTTGGCGGGAAAGAGAAGCAAGACGCGCCGACAGCAGGTGCATCCTTCGCGGAGAAGTTGGACATGGTCACGCCGAAAGCGTCTTTGAACACCAAGAAGGCGTGGGCGGACGAAGACGAAGACATGTTTGCCGCGGAAGACGAAGAGTTGTTGAACGCGCCGGTGAAAAAGGCTGCGGACAAAGAGCAAGCTCCAAAATGGACGGGCGCATCTTTCGCCTCCGTCATTGCGAAATAATAAACAGTAACGATGAAACCCGCCCGTCGTTTTCCGAGGTTAGAAGAAGAAGAAGAAAAGGAGGAGGAGGAGGAGCAAGAGAGAGAGAAAGAGAGAGAGAGAAGTAGAATGAATAAATACGAGGCAGCGAAAGACTGTTGTAATAATTAATTTTAAGAAGATAAATACATATGCATAACAAGAACGTCAAAATCATTCGCCGGAAACTTGAATGCCCACCGTACGCTCTCTTTCGCCGTCCAGCTCGACGAACAAAATACTTTGCCAAGTCCCGAGCGTCATCTTCCCGTCACAGATGGGAACCGTCACGGATTGACCCAACAACATTGCAATTAAATGACTGTGTGCGTTCAACGGTTCTTGCGCTCTCCACTCCTCGACCGTGCCTTTCCAACGATCGTCATCGGGAGGAAACCTGACGTGCAAGTCGTTGTGTAAATAAGGATATAAAGGAGGAACCAACTTCAACAGAAACTGTCTCGCGTCGTCCACTAACCTTTCTTCGTACTCGTTTATCGTAACTGCCGTCGTGGTGTGACGCGAGTGTACTACTACCTGACCATTCTTAATCCCGTTTTTTGCAATCATCTCGTTGCAAATGTTGTTCAGATCCGTAAAAGCAATCCCGTGCTGCGTTTTTCCCAAGTTGACCGTCTCGTAACTCGTCTTTTGATGACACCGAATGGTGGTTGTCGTGGACGCATTTCTGTCGTACCCGCTTGTCCGTTTTTGGCGACGAAGATATATATTTGATGTTGGTCTAAAAGCAGCGGCGGAGTTGCGACGAGCGGCGGCAGCTCGCGTGGACGACACGAACAGAGAGGCAGAGTCGCGAGAGCAGTTCGAGGAAGAGGAGGAGGCGTGCATCGTGGTATACTACTAATTATTTTTGATAATAAAAGTGAAGACGACAGTGTTGAATGGATATCTACTTTCATGTGGAAGATGCTTTTTCGACGACGACGACGACACAAAAGAGACGGCTTCCCCCCTGTGTCGAAGGTTTCTCTCTCTCTTTTACTCTTGCTCTTTCATCGATAATGACGGCGATGGAAACGTCCTCGTTCTCCTCGAGAAATGTTCACGATACTTTCCCGGAACGACGACACCGAACGACGAGGATGAAAATATCTCCTTTCTCTCCTTTCTGTCCTCCTCGTTCGACGCGTCGAGGAAAACGCGACAAAACGCATTCTTCTTCTTCTTTACCAGGAACGATACCGCACGCGACGCAATCGACGAGAGGACACATCAGAGGAAAAAGACGAGACGATGTTTTCCACGTTAAAGAAGACAGTGTGAGATGCAATAGCATTAAGCGCGGCGAGAGTAAGAAAAGGAGCGACGTGAAAGCATCGTCAACAAATAGTTCTCACCACCGGATGGGGACGACGAAAACTATACATACGGACGGTCAACGAAAACAAAGAAGAGCACGCCTCCGAGGTAGGGGTACGCTCGTCTGTGCATCACCGTCGTTATCATCGAGTAAAGGAGACAACTTCGCCATACCTTTATCAACAATCGTATCAATACTCGCCGTCATGTTAGCCGCGTTCTTTCACCTCCTGGGTTTCACGGCGACGGGACCAATCACGCCGGAATTGGTCAAGCATTTTGACATCCCTGGCTCTAAAATCGGATATCTTACGTCCGCCTATCCTTTGGGTATGTTTTTTGCGTTGTTTCTATGGCCTCGTTTATCCGACTTACCGATGGTGGGTCGGAAAAAAGTAATAACGTTATCGCTTCTTGGAGTGGGTACGTTTTTATTGGCGCAGGCAAAGTGCGTTTCTCTTGGATACTCTTTTGAAACGTTTTTAATCCTTCGCGTGCTGGCGGGTTGTTGTGCAGGTGCATCCCCGGTCATTAAGGCGTATTTAGCCGATATTGGATCGAGCGTATCAGCCTCTATGCGAGCGGCAAGTAAAAAAGCAACCAGAGAGGCCGCGACCACGGACAAGGCAGGTATGAATGCTAACAACAACGCCGCGATCGCGGCGAAAAGGTACGAAAATGGTGCATTTACGGCGCGTTTAATGGGATGGCGAGAGGCTTGTTGTACGTTGGCGTTTGTGGTTGGCCCAACCGTAGGCGGAATCATATGTTCTGGGTTGAGTTTATCCGCAACGATTGCGTTTACCGGATACGCCTCAATTTTAGCCTCCATATTAGTATTTGTACTCGTTGTAGAGCCAACTAGCGCGCAGACGATAAATGTGGTAGCCGATGGAAGCAGTGAAAAGAGCAAAAACGAAGGAGGAGGGTCGTCTAACGATGCAAATGCAAACGTGGACGCGTTGTATGACTCGCAGAACTTAAGTTGTCCGCTTGGCGTTTCTTTGGTCGCCGCAGTGGGGACAATCTGCGTGACGTCGTTTCTTTACAACGCCGGTCAATCTACGTTCGACTCGTTCTTTCCTCTCGTAATTTCTAGAACAGTGGGAATGGGACCAACGATGATTGGTGCCACGTTGACGTCTTTGAGTTTGGTTTCTCTGAGCATATCTACGCTACTCTTTGCGCCAATCTTCAAATTTTTCGGACTGACGAAAACCTGCGGTATAGGATTAGCGCTCGTCGCAATCGGTCTGGCGATGATCGGCGTATCCACCACAGCGTTCACCGCTGGCTTAGGGGCGTTCTTTTACGTATGTGGGGTTCCTCTCTTCACTCCATCAATCCCTATTCTGTTGATGCAATGCGTGCCGACGACGTCCAGAGGGGCGGTTATGGGATTCGATAGCGCGATAAACTCCTCTGCGCGAATCATCACGCCTGTTTTGCTAGGATCTGTATTCGCAGCGTCCAGAGGGAAGGCGTTCCTTTGTGCGGCGACGTGTGTAGGTGGTGCTTTCGTTATAGTCGTCATCAGAAGTTTCGTGGTGTTCAGAGAGACCAGGGTGAAATATTTTCCGAGTAGGAATCAGTAGTAGTAAAAGTAGTAATAGCACATCCAGCAGGTGTTCCTTGTTCAAATTCAAATCGATCGATTCAACAAACGCTTGTCTACCTACAATCTATTCGGATTGATAACCACGTGCTTAATCGTTTGTCTATCGTAAGTATAAACGACGTGAATCAAATCTGTTTTGGGATCCTGAATAATAGCCGGATAACTCATTTCGATCGGTTTCTTCTGATTTTTTTTATCTACGTTTACATCCGATATCGCGCCGTCGTCAAAGCTTTCCAAAACAACGGTTGAACTCGGCGCCCACGTGAGACCGTCGTCGTGCGATATAGCTACGTTTAATTTACCTCTTCCGAGACTTTTCAGTCCCCAAGAATGATTATAAATAATCACGACGCGACCGTCTCTTAACTTGACGGCGTCGATGCCGCTGTTCGGGCCGGGCAACGATGTCGGTTTTGCTTTCATCCATTTCTCTCCTTCCCTATCTAACGATTTGCTATAAATAATATACTTTTTACCTCGAATAAACGTCTGCTTCTTGACTTTCACCTGGTCTGCGCGCCGCCCTTTCTCGTCATAATCCGTTGCGGTTCTCGCTACCATCCGCAAATACCCATCGTCGCCACGCCATATCGACGGTTGAATTGCGTTCCCATCAAACGGCACTTCTACATTTTCCTCTGGATCCCACGATTTCCCGCCGTCACGAGACCGTTCGACGATCAGTTTCCAATTTCGCGATCCATCCTTTGCGTTTGCCTCTCTGGAAGACGGTGCTAGCCATAATCTATCGTTGACTTCTAATATTTTGTTTTTCGCCGGACCGATTATGTTCCTCGGCAACTTCTCAGCTTGTTGTTCCCACGTTTTTCCATCATCCTTGGAGCGTTTCACGTAGCCCTCCCAAATCGAAGGATGTTTCCCGGCTTTATAAAACAACGCAACGTGGTTGTTTTCATTTTCTTTCACCAAAACTGGATTCCAAAGCGAGTCTTCTCGTAACTTGCAGCCTTCGCCCCCAGAGATGACCGCGCACGAGCTATCGTCCGGGCGAAAGGCACTCACGGCAACGTCCGGAATCGACTGCCAAGAGCTCGTTCTCGAATCATACGTCGAAGTGTAGATTGCAACATCCGGTGCGTTCTCTTCTGTACCTGCAAACCACGAAGCGAGCAAGCGATAACGACCGCCGTCTTCTTCTTCTTCGTTATCAAGCGCGATGATAGTCGCCGAGTGCGACGAAGGGTATGTTCCCACTGGGAAAATGAATTGCGAGGATATAATAGCGTCAGGAGATTGCGAATTGTCGTGTGTATCACGAAGCCTCGTCGCGAATGGTGGTTTATCCGATTTTACCATCGTCTGCGCCTTCGTCTCTGCACTCAACTCTCCCTTACGAGTACTCGTAATCCCCAAACTACTCTTTTCAGTTTCCTCGTCCACCTCTCTCTTCAAAGGATCAAAATACGCCAATATAATAAACACACTGAATATAATAGCGAGTCTCGTTCGTCTTTTGCGCATTCTGAGACCAAAGAAGGTGTCCTTGTTATCCAGTGCAGTCATCTATGCTCAAACAGACGTTTACCTCCAATTTTTGAAATTTCAAGCTTGTTGTTTCTGTCGCGTGCGCAAGCGCGGGGATGTGTACTAATCGTATATTACTTCGAAGAACGCATTTTATCAGTTTGCGCCACATCCTTGCTTTTAGAATCATCTCTCATTGATAAAAGTAATGAAATGATGATGATGATGATGATGGAGATGGGAGATACAAAAATAAATGAAGGATTAGGGACAACACACCAATCGTAAGAAAAAGAGACGCCCACATGGCGGCGAAGCGAAAGAACGAGGAAAGCCGCGAAGTCAGCGACACAAGAGAGAACGATAAGAAGAAACCATCTAACGGTGTCGTTGTTGGTGGGGACTTTGCGCGTTTTGTCGCAGAACAACAACAAAAAGACACGTCTAAGGAAGAGCACCTGTCATCGCTGAATGAGTTGAATGAACAACAACAAAAAGACACGTCTAAGGAAGAGTATTTGTCATCGTTGAATGAGTTAAAACCGACGCCGTATTCACAGCTTGCCAAGCTAGACGAAGGAATGAATCGATGTTTCAGAGCAAATAGAAAACGGTCTCGCGATGCGCAGACTCTTTTAAAGCGAGCGAAGAAATTGAAAGAGGTGAAATTCTTTAACCGTCTTATCAGAGACTTTGGAAACGACAAGCAGTTTGGGTTCGCGGAAGAGGCGTTTCGGATACTCGAGAAAGAGTGCAACATCGAACCAAACGCATACTCTTACACGAATTTACTGAACGCGTGCGTTCGAGTTGGCGAGTTAAAACGAGCTAGAGAAGTTTTTCAGAAGATGGAGCGCGACTGCGATGAAAAACCAAACGAGGTCACGTGTACCGTCTTCGTCAAGGGACTATGTGAGGAAGGATTGATAGATGAAGCTTTAGAATTAGTGAAAGATATGGTTCGCGGTAGTGCGAGCCGTCCACGAGCGAACGTGCGGACGTTTTCAACTATTTTGAGGAATTGCGTGAGATATCGCGATGTCCATTCAGCGGAAGCAACATTTTCTTTGATGCGAGAATGTTTTGACGTATTATCAGACGCGGCGTGTTACGAGTATCTATCGAAGACGTACGCGTCAAGACTAGACGTAGAAAAAGCTGAAAAGACACTGAACGAATTAGAATTACAACAAGATGAGAACGGAAAGGTGTTGAACATTCCAGCGTCAGCGCTCGCTTCTTTAGCCGGTGTCGCGGCGACGGTAGGGAAAGTCGACGTCGCGAAAAGAGCAATAGCGAAGTGCAGAGAGAGAGCAGACGAAGAGCAACGGAACGCCGAGCAGTTCAGTAGCAACGCGAATAACAGCAGCGAAAGAGATAGAAGTAACAACCAAAAACCGAACGACGACTCAGCAACGCCTAGTAAATCAGTTTCGAACTTTTTCAAAGCGAGAGCATCGGACGCTCTTCGAGAGATTGCCGAAATAGAAGCGTTCCTTTCAAACGATAACGATATGATTAGACAAGAAGCGAAGGAGCGAGCCGAAGCGTTTGGTGTAGATGAGACCGACGATATTGTCTTTGTTCACAAGCAAAGAGAAATTGCCGAAACGCCTGCTATAGAAAAGTTTTGGGCGTCGAGATACGAAAGGAAAGGAAAAGCTTTTATGAAAGCAAAGCTAGAAGTGTGCTCTGGCCACGGAGATTGGATCACGTCGCGGTGCGCGAAAGAAAAAGAGACGACAGAGTGGTTTGGTATTGAGATGCGAGAGAATCGAGTTGCGTTGACGTGGATTAAAAGTTTGCGACTCGGCGTTCGCAACCTCACGATGCTCTGTGGATTAGCCCACGAGTGCATGCGGAAGCAAATACCAAACGAAGTGCTCGATGAAATATACGTAAACTTTCCGGATCCGCCCGAGTGGAATGGGAGCGCCAATTGTCTCGTCGATGGTGCTTTTTTGGTTGAATCTCACCGCACGTTGAAAAACAGTGCGTTTCTAATTTTAGTGACGGACGATCCGGGGTACGCGATGCGAATGTGTCGAGAACTCTCCGTCGTCCCGCACTTGTTCGAACCAACCGCTACGGATGGGAAACCGTTCGAAAACAGATTGCCGGCTGATTACGGGTTCTCTTATTTCAACGCGCTTTGGACGAACGGGAACTTGAATGATCGATATTACATAAAGTACCAGAAACGCAATATATAACAAGTTCAAAAGATGTCAAAAGAAGCACTAGTAGTACTAGGTGTTTTCACGTTTTAAAAAAAAAGGTGCCTTCTCGTCTTCGTCTTCTTCTTCTTCTTCTTCTTCTTCTTCTTCTTCACAAGTAAAAAAAGCAAGAGCATGAAGTTCGACCGCAATAAAGACGGCGGAGAAGACGAGGAAGATCGCGTGCCGGCGGCGGAAGCAGCGCGACGTCGATTCTTTCCGCCGCCAGGTAAGACAATGATGAA
>Ga0114997_10001513_pt1 | contig 19286 bp, 17 predicted proteins | sample ArcticOcean_MG_C_2_FD_87045 | JGI IMG/M metagenome (GOLD analysis project Ga0114997, IMG submission 87045) | Marine microbial communities from western Arctic Ocean - ArcticOcean_MG_CB4_136 | ecosystem: Environmental > Aquatic > Marine > Oceanic | place: Arctic Ocean: Canada Basin | collected...
CAAATGCCAGAATTACCAGAAGTAGAAATAGTTAAACAATCATTAGCTAAAAAAATACAACAAAAAAAAATCAAGAAAGTAATAATTAAAAACAGAAATTTAAGGTTTAAAATTCCTCTAAAATTTGAAAAATTATTACAAAACAAAATTATTAAAAAAGTTACTAGGTTTTCTAAATATCTAATTTTGAATTTTTCTGATGGTTCATTTTGCTTGATACACCTTGGAATGTCAGGAACTATCCATTTAATTAAAAAAAATGATTTAAGTAAATTTACTAATACAAGTTTTTATAACTCCTCAACTCTTCCAAAAAAACATAATCATGTTGAAATTCAATTTAGGGATTTAAAAATAATTTATAATGATCCTAGAAGGTTTGGATTTTTTAAATTTATAGATAATAAAAAATCACTTGTGGATAGGTTTAGTCATTTAGGGCCAGAACCATTTTATAAAATTTTTAATTTGAAATATCTTTCCAATTATTTTTTAAGTAAGAAAAAAGATATAAAAAGTTTTTTATTAGATCAAAGATTTGTATCAGGAATTGGTAATATTTATGCAAGTGAAATTTTATTTTTCTGTAAAATTAATCCCACAAAAGCTGCGATGAAATTATCTAAAAAAGAGTGCAAAAATATTATTTTATTTTCTAAGAAAGTACTTAATAGAGCTATAAAAAAAGGAGGATCAAGTATCCGTGACTTTAAAGATGCATTTGGCAAAAGTGGCAACTTCCAAAAAGAATTTAAAGTTTACCAAAGAGAAAACCTAAATTGCTTAAGGAGTAAATGTGATGGCAAAATAAGGAAAATATTTATATCTAATAGGTCAACTTTCTTTTGTAATACTTGCCAAAAATAAACAATTATTCTATTGACCAGTATAAATTCTCAAGCTATACCACTGCGCTTATGGCAAACACAAAATCAGCAATTAAAAGAATTAGAAAAATTGCTACACAAACGACAGTTAATAAGGCTCGAAAGAGCAAGTATAGGAATGCCATAAAAAAAATGAACATCCTTCTAGAAGGCAAAAAGAAAGCAGAGGCTTTGAAATTCTTACCTAAGTTGAATTCTGAATTAATGAAAGTTGCAAAAACTGGGATTATAAAAAAAGCAAACGCCTCAAGAAATATTTCAAGGATTACAAAAAAAATTTCAGCTCTATAAATAACTACTCATAGTTGTTGTTAAATATCAAGCAAAAAACATCAATACTAAATAGGAATTTTTTTTTACTTTAATTACTATATCTAGATTTAGTAAAAAAATAAATCTTTTAATTTATAAACAACACACTCACAGATTTAAAATTTGTAAAACAATTTTTTTTAAAATTAAATAATGTGACAAAAATATTTTATAAAAATTATTACACGTAGAATAAGATTCACTCGTAGATTTTATTTTTTTTTGAATTAACAAACTTTTTTATTGTATAATTTTCATTTTACTTCTAACTGGCTTTATTCCTACAAAACCATGTCTAATAATAATATTACACAAAATCTAAAAAAAAGTTTCCGCGAAGGGCTTGACTGGGCCAATATCCAAAAAGATATGAAGAACAAGCTTGGAAGTGATATTTATGAAAGCTGGCTTAGAAAAATAGATTTCGTCGAAGAAATGAATAATTATATTTTATTATCAGTTTCAACAAGATTTATAAGAGATTGGATCACTTCGAGATACCTAGATCAAATTTTACAAATTGTTAAAAAATATAAAAAAGATCTAACTAGAATAGAGTTTAAAATTGTTGAAAAATCCTCAAAAAATGAAACTCAAGAAAATATTAATACTATAGAGAAAAGTGAAAATGTTTCCTTTATTAAAGATACGTATTTACAATACAGCAGAATTGACCCAAATAAAAAATTTAACAACTTTGTTACTGGCACTAGTAACAAGTTAGCTTACGAAGCTTCACTAAAAGTTTCAGAAAATATTTCTCATTATAACCCACTTTATATTTATGGTGGAGTAGGAATGGGAAAAACTCATTTATTAAACTCTATTGGTCTTTCATTGAAAGAAAAGAATAAAGTTATGTTTATTTCAGCTGAAAGATTTATGTATCAATTCGTGAAGTCAATTAAAGCAAATGATATGGTAAAATTCAAAGAGTACTTTAGAAATACTGATATTTTAATAATAGATGATATTCAGTTCATGAATGGCAAGGAAGCAATGCAAGAAGAATTCTTTCACACATTTAATGCTTTATTGGATAAAGGTTCACAGATAATAATTTCTGCTGATAGAGCGCCAAATAAATTGTCTAGAATTCAAGATAGAATTAAATCTAGGTTTGCAGGAGGCTTAGTCGTTGATATACAAAAACCAGATTATGATCTTAGAAGCAAAATAGTTAAACAAAAAACAGAAGAATTGAATATTTTTTATTCAAATCAAATTAATATTTCTGATGAAATACAAAAATTTATTAGTTCTGAAATCACAACAAGTATTAGAGAGCTAGTTGGAGCCATTAATAGAGTTGTTTCCTTTTCAAGAATATATAACAAAGTTCCAAATTTATCTGAAGTTAAGGTAATTTTAAAAGATTTGCTAAACATAGGAGAGAATAAAGTTACAATTGACCTAATTCAATCGACAGTATGTAAGTTTTTTAAAATAAGTAAAAATGAGATGCTATCTTCAAGAAGATCTAGATATCTTGTAAGACCAAGACAAACTGCAATTTATTTAACTAAAATTTTAACATCCAGGTCTTTACCTGAAATAGGAAGAGAATTTTCAAATAGAGACCATACAACAATTATACATTCTGTTAAAACTATTGAAAAATTGAAGGAAAATGATTCTGAAATGACTAGCAATATAAATAATTTAAAAAATCAGATACTGTATAATAAAGAAAATGAAATTTAACGTTAACCAACAAGATTTACAGAAAGCACTGAATTATTGTCAGGGTGTTATTGAAAAAAGAAGTACACTCCCAATTCTATCAAATGTTCTTTTAAACGCTGGAAGTTCAAGTTTAACGATTACAGCCACTGATTTAGATTTGATATTTATTCACCAAATTAGCAATGTGGAAGTTATTGAAGAAGGCCAAACTACAATCACATCTTCTATAATTTATGATATTATAAGAAAATTTGCTTCTGGAAAAAAAATAAATTTATCTATGAGCAGTGAAAGCAAGATCCAGCTTGAGTCAGAAAAATCAATTTTTCATCTTAATTGTATTAATGCATCAGAATTTCCTTTGACTGACGAAAATTTTAATAAAAATGAGTTTTTAATTAATTCAAAACATTTGTTAAAGTTACTTAATAAATGTAAATTTTCTGTATCAAGTGATGAAACAAGGCATTATTTAAGTGGAATTTTTTTTCACCAAACACAGGTAGAGGATAATTTTTTTTTAACTGCTGCAGCAACTGATAGCCATAGAATGTCAGTATCTAAATTTAGATTAAAAGGAAAAGTAGATTTCGATCCAATTATTTTACCTAAAAAAACAATATTTCAACTATGTTCACTTTTAGAAGATTACGAGGGAGATGTAAAAATTTCCAATATTAAATCAAAAATTAAATTTGAATTAAAAAATAGTATTTTAATATCAAAACTAATAGATGGAAAGTTTCCAAATTATGTTCAGGTGATCCCTAAGAATAATCAAAAAAAATTAGAGATAGAGTTAAAACTATTTTTAGATTCGGTAGATAGAGTAGCCTCTGTGTCATTAGATAAAAAAGATGGAGTCAAATTTAGTTTAACTAAGGACACATTAAATTTATCTGTAAATAACGCAAATAGTGGAGATGGTAAAGAAAGTTTAAGTGTCAAATTTGATCACGACTTAGATGTAAGTTTTAATTCAAGGTATTTAATTGATGTAGCATCACAGCTGGATGGCGATAAAATAGAGATATTTTTTAATGATTCTGGGTCTCCAGCTCTTATAAAAGATCCATCAGATTTTGATAGTATTTTTGTTGTTATGCCTATGAAAGGTTAATTTAAATTATCAAGCTCAGAATAAATACTATTCTCCAGTTTTTTTAGAAAAGAATTTTTATCCAAACCAGCTTCAATTGGTTTTAAAATTGAAATAGTTAAATTTAAATTATTTTTTTTAAGCCCTTCTTTTGGCCAAGTATAACCCGAATTTATAGCGATTGGTTGACATGTAATTTTTAATTTATCATAAATCCTACCTGCGCCTTTTTTAAATGGAGGTCTTTCCATTGGTAATACTCTTGTTCCCTGTGGAAAAATTATTAAAGGTCTTTTTGAATTATTGATTAATTTTAATATTTCTTCAAAAAAGCCCAGATTATCCTTGGTTATTTTGTTACGCTTAATAGATATAGATCCAATTTTTTTTAGATACCAGCCAAATATAGGTATTATCAGCAATTCTCTTTTTAAGATAAATACCGGTGAGTTAAAAATTGTTTGCAAAAAAAATGTTTCAAACATTGACTGATGTGATGATGCTATAAAAAATTTACCATTAACAATAATATTTTTTTTACCTTTAATAATAATTTTTGTAGACAAAAATAAACGTAAACAAAATGAAGCCCAATGGCCCATAATTTTTCCACCAAACAAAACAACTTTCTGCGGAAAAAAAAACGAAGGAATAAAAACGATAGAAATTAAAATAATTCCTGAAAAGAAGAAAAATGAAAATAAAAAGTTTCTTATCATTTGAATCAAAAGTTAGATTAAGTCAATAAGCTTTTGTCTTTTTTTAATAATATTAATTTTAGATCCTTTAATTAATATTTCAACTGGTTTCGGTCTAGTATTATAATTTGAACTTAATGACATTCCGTAGGCCCCAACATCACATATTATAATTAAGTCTTTTTCTTTTAACTTTTGAAATTTTTTTAAGGTTGAAAATTTATCTGTGCTTTCACAGATTGGTCCCACAAACTCATAGATTTTTTTTGAAATTTGTCTTGTTTTTATCACAGGAAGTATGCGGTGATTAGCCTCATATAAAGCAGGTCTCATCAAATCATTCATTGCAGCATCCAATATAATAAAGTCTTTTTTTTCATTTTCTTTTATATAAATTATTTTTGAAATTAAAACGCCTATATTGCCTACTATCGATCTACCTGGTTCAAATATGATTTTAGATTTATGATTTTTTAAAAATTTTTTTATAGCAATACTATATTTTTTATAACTAAGTTTTTTATTATCACTATCATATGATATTCCCATGCCACCACCAAGATCAATAAATTGAAATCTATGATTAGATTTTTTAATAATTTTATCAACTACTTTTAGCATTTTTTCATAGGGTTTGTGATCTACAATTTGACTGCCAATATGAACACTTAAACATTTAAGTTTAATGTTTTTTGAATCTTTGGAATATTGAACTAATTTAGAAAAAGTTTTTTCATTTACACCAAATTTGTTTTCTTTCTTACCTGTTGAGATTTGGCTTAATGTTTTAGCATCCGTGTTAGGATTTAATCTAATGCCAATATCAACAATTTTTTTTTTAGATTTTGCTATTTTTTCAATTTCAATTATTTCACTTTTAGATTCAGCATTTATTAATAATATTTTTTTATCAATTGCATAACTTATCTCAGCACGAGTTTTACCAACTCCAGAAAAAACAATTTTTTTTGGATTTATACCAGCTTTTAGAGCTTTCATCATCTCTCCTATAGATACTACATCTGCACCCAATCCTAATTTTCTAATTTCCCTAATAAGATTTACATTAGAATTAGCTTTAATAGCAAAACAAACTAAAGGAGAAAATGATTTGAAAAATTTTTCAAAATTATTTATGTTTTCTTTTAATTTTTTATAAGAATAACAATAAATTGGAGTATTAAATTTTTTTGCTAAATTATGAGCTTTAACTTTTTCTATTAAAAAGTTTTTGTTAATATAGCTCATTAAATCTTACTTATAAGGATATTATCTTTCTTAGCCTTGTATATTGGGTCGTCTTTTTTCCCACAAGAAAATATTAGACAGCAAAATATGGAAATTATTATTATTTTTTTTATCATTCTAACCTTTCTTATATTTTATTATCATTTTTTTAATATTATCAAAAGATGTTCCGCCATATGATTTTTTTGAATTTACTGAGTTTTTTAAGTCAAAAATCTTCAGTACATCAATTCTAAGTTTTGGTTCTATCTTTTTTAGTTCATCAATATTTAATTCACTCAATTTCTTGTTCTTTTTTTCAGCATAATTAACAATAGCAGTTGTGACCTGATAAGCTTTTCTAAAAGACATAGAGTGATTTTTAACAAGGTAGTCTGCCAAATCTGTAGCAGTAATATATCCTGAGCTTGCAAGAGCTAGCATTTTTTTTTTATTAGGACTAATATTCTTTAAAACTTCATTAAGAATTGAAATACAGTTATTCAGAGTTTCATTTGATTTAAATACTATTTCTTTATCATCCTGCAGATCCTTAAAGTAAGAAATCGGAAGGCCCTTTAAAATAGTTAACATTGAAAATAAATTTCCATAGACAGAGCCTGTTTTACCTCTTAAGAATTCTAATAAATCAGGGTTTTTTTTCTGTGGCATTATTGATGATCCTGTAACAATTTTGTCAGAAAGATTAATAAGATTAAAACCATCAGAGTTCCAAATTATGAGTTCTTCAGATATTCGCGAAATATGCATAGAGCAAACAGAAACACTATATAAAAAATCTAAAACAAAATCTCTATCTGCAACAGTGTCCAAGGAATTATTTGTGGGCCGTTTAAATCCTAACTTTTTGGTTGTAAAGTTTCTATCAATATTAAATGATGTACCGGTCAATGCGGCAACACCAAGAGGATTTTCCGACAAACTTTCCAAGTTGTTGGAAAATCTTTGTTTATCCCTATTAAACATTTCAATATATGCCATTAAATAATGTGCAAAAGAAATAGCTTGTGCATTTTTTAGATGTGTAAATCCTGGCATAATTGTTTCAATATTTTTTTCTGCAATTTTTAGTATTGTTTTGATAACAATATCTAAGTTTTTATTAATTTTTTTTGTAGCAGATGTAATCCACATTTTAAAATCTGTAACAACTTGATCATTTCTAGATCTAGCAGTATGAACGTATCCTGCTTCCTCTCCTATTATTTGGAATAATCTTTTTTCAATATTCATGTGTATGTCTTCATATTTTTTACTGTATATAAAATTATTTTTAAGAATTTCTTTTTCAATTCTATTTAATCCATAAGTAATTTTATTTTTTATTTTAAAGGATATAATTTTTTGTCGAAATAACATTTCAACATGAACAATTGACCCTTTGATGTCTTCTTTATAAAGTTTTTTATCTATATCTATTGAATTGCCAATTTTTTGGAACAAACTAGATACATTTTTTTTAGTCCTATTGCCCCATATTGCTTTATTGTTTTTATTTTTTGTCATGATAATTAACTATACTCATTTAGCATGAAATTTTTAATATTATTTATTTATTTAATAACGACTAGTTTTGTTTACGCAATAGAAAAACCAGATATTAAAAATATAGTTATAATCAAAAATCCAAAAACTTATGAAGAAATAGTTTTTAAAGATTCAAAACAAAAAGATGTTAATTTAGCTAATTATAAAGGAAAATTATTAATCTTAAATTTTTGGGCAACCTGGTGTGCCCCCTGCAGAGATGAAATGCCATCATTAGACTTACTACAATCAGATAGTAGACTCAATAATTTAAAGATTTTCCCAATAAATATTGGACAAGAAGATTTACTAAAGTCAGTAATTTTTTTTAGAGAATTAAAAATTAATAATTTGGATATTTATCTTGATCCAACAATTAATTTAGTAAAAAAATTTTCTTTAAGAGGAGTTCCCACAACTATTTTATTTGATAAAGAGGGTAAAGAGTTTGCCCGTATTATAGGCTCTATTGATTTTAGTGATCAAAAATTTATAGAATGGTTAAGCTTTTACAATTAATTCTTAAAAATCTGTTTAAAACTAACAACTAGAGTTATTATTAAAAGTGTTATGTTAATAATTTTTACACATGTTCCAAATAATATATAAATATTGTAGTTTACTTCAAAAAAACAAAACTAATCTATGACATTTTCTCTTACAACAACAATTATAAAACCAGAAAATAACATTCCAATTAATAATGCAGTTATTTTGCTACATGGTTATGGTGGTGATGGTAAAGACATTAGTATGTTAACTTTAAACTGGAAAAGATTTTTACCTAATACTATTTTTTTATGCCCAAATGGACACGAGACTTGTCAAATAAATCCCGATGGGTTTCAATGGTTTGATTTAACCAAAGATGATCCTAAATATATTATTGAAGAATCCAAAAAAGCTGAAAAAAAAATTCAAAAGTTTATAAATGAAGTAAAGGTTAAATATAATCTTAAAAATTCACAAATATGCTTATCAGGATTTAGTCAAGGTTGTATGATGTCGATAAATTTAGGATTACTAAGCAATAAAAACTACAATTGCATAGTTGGTTTCTCAGGAAAAATAATAAACCAAGAAGATCTTCAAAAAAGAAAAACCTCATCTACAAAAATGCTTTTACTGCATGGAGATTTAGATACCGTTGTTTCGCCAACATTTTTATTAGAAGCTAAAGATTTTTTAACTAGAAATAAAATTGAGATAAAAACAAATATGATAAAAAATTGTGAACATCATATTCCTATGGAAGCTTCTAGCATAAGCTTAAATTATATAAAAAATAATTTTAAAATTTAATAAAAAAATATTTTCTACTTATTGATAAAATAATTTAATTCAGTTAGACTTATCCAAATGATAAATCTTACTAATCAAAATCTATCTTTAGAAAAATGCCCTGCTTTAGTTTTAAATGCAGATTATAGACCTTTAAGTTATTACCCATTATCATTATGGAGCTGGCAAGATTCAGTAAAATCTGTTTTTTTAGATAAAGTTACTACAGTGAGCAACTATGATAGGGTAATAAGAAGCCCATCATTTAATATGAAGCTTCCAAGTGTAATTGCATTAAAAAACTTTATTAAACCTCAACCTAACCCAAACTTTACACGATTTAATGTTTTTTTAAGAGATAAATTCTTATGCCAGTACTGTGCGAGTAGCAATGAGCTTACATTTGATCATTTACTTCCAAGATCTAGGGGAGGTCAAACTAATTGGGATAATGTTGTTACAGCTTGTTCAAGCTGTAATGTTCAAAAAGGTGGGAGACTACTTGTTCATTCAGGTATGACCCTAAATCAAAAACCATACCAACCATCAACAGAAGATTTACTTAAAAAGGGTAAAAATTTTCCTCCTAACTTTCTCCATAGAAGCTGGGTAGACTATTTGTACTGGGATGTTGAGCTTGAAGCTTAATTAAATTTTTTCAGATAAATTTATTGCAATTTTTGAGCCAGTTTTAATGATTTTATCTATAATAAAGTACAAACCCTCTTTTGTGGCACCCTCATTATAAGCAATATCCTTATGAAGTAATTCATCTTCTCTAAATTTAATAATTTTATCTTTTAGTTTTTTTTCATCAGACTCAAGTTGTTTTATTTGATTTGCGTAATGATCTTGAATAACCTCTTCCACTGAAGCAGTACAAAGCATTGCAGCTTTCTTTCCCAATATTGTTGATCCAAAGCCGAGTCCAACACCAAGTAGGTCCCACAAAGGTAAAAGTTTAGTAGGTTTAATATTTCTTTTTTTAATTTCATTTTCAAAATAATTGCAGTGTTCTTTTTCATGTTCTTTCATTTTTTCAATTATTTTTTTTAATTCATTATTCTTAATAACAGTATTTAAAGCAAGTAATTGTCCTTCGTATATTTTAATTGCACCACGTTCACCGGCATGATCAACTCTTATAAATTCTTCAACTTTAGTTTTATTTGTTTTTTTCATAATTTAAAAATTTTTTAGTTAATATAATACTTAATAACATTGAAATAATGGTATTTATTGTAGCAAGTGAAAGTCCTAAGATTTTAAAAGTAACATCTTTACAGCTTATAGTTTTCTCTTTTAATTCTTTTAAAAGGTCCTCTGCTGTTAAACTATTATTTTGACTGTTTAAATCACAAACTAACGATTCTTTGATAAAACCTTGTTCAATTCCTAAGTGGTAAAAAGATATTAATGTTAATGAAATAAATATTAGGCTTAAAAAAATTAGGTAAATTTTTTCATATTTTTTAAATATAAAACTCAAAGTGATTATCATTATTGTTAAAACGTAAGGTATTCTTTCTATTAAGCATAAATTGCAGGGCTGATGGCCTAAAATATATTGAATAAAATATGCTGATAATAGCGCAAAAATACTAAATAATAATATTAGACTAAATAAAGTTTTGTTTTTTATTTGAAACATTTTATTTAATAGTAAAAAATATAATTGTAATAATTAATGTAATTATAAGACCTATTATTGTAAACCATTTTGCAGAATCTTTTTCGATAAATTTGTAAAAAGTATCTCCAAATTTAAATGATAGATATGCAACTGCAAAAAATCTTAAACCACGAGCTAACAAACATATAAAAAAAAATACGAATAAATTAAAACTTATAATTCCACTTGTTATCGTAAAAACCTTAAATGGTAGAGGTGTAAAGCCAGCTAGAAACAATGTAGCCATCCAAACATATAGACCACTACCTGAAGATAAATTGCTTTTAAGGTTTAATACTTTTTCTTCATAGCCATAAAACTCAACTATTATCATTGCAAAATCTAAAAAAGACAAGCCCATAAGGTATCCAAGTAGACCCCCAAGCACAGAAAAAATAGTTGCAATTAGAAAGATTTTTAAATAATCAGCTTTTTTAGCAATTACCATTGGAACAATCATGATATCGGGAGGGATTGGAAAAAAAGAGCTTTCAGCAAAAGATACTATACCCAAAAAAAACTTTGAACTTTTATGAGAAGCTAGTTCTAAAGATTTTTGATATAGTTTATTAAACATTTTGTGGTTTTAATATAATTTAAGTTCTTATACTATTTAATTTTGAAATAATAATATGAAAAATAAGGGCGAATGGCGGAACTGGTAGACGCGCACGACTCAAAATCGTGTTTTGCAAGAAGTGAGAGTTCGATTCTCTCTTCGCCCACCAATAATATATGGAAATAAACAGAATAAATAATTTATTAGAATTATTTTATCAACAATATATAAAACAAAATAAAGACAGCATCTTTTTAGAATTTTTAAAAAAACCGATAAAAAAATATTCTTGGGAGGATACTTATTTAAATATTATAAGATTATCAAAAGAAATTTCAAAATATATAAATAAGGGAGATAGATGTTTATTGATTTCTGAAAACAGACCCGAATGGATGATAACAGACCTTTCTATCATGTTATCAAAAGGTATAACAGTTCCAGCATATACAACTTATACAGATAGAGATTATGAATATATAATTGACGATTGTTTGCCATCTATAATATTTGTCTCAAATGAAATTCAATATGAAAAAATTAAAAACATAATTTTTAAAAAAGATTTTATTAAGAAGGTCATAATCTTTGACCCTATTAATAATATTAATGATGAATTTATTTTAGATATAAATAAAGTTTTTAATAATCAAGATTATGAAACTAAAAACTTTAGCAATATAGATATTCATAGAAAGGACATTGCTTGTATAATTTATACATCAGGCACACAAGGAAACCCCAAGGGAGTGATGCTGAGCCACGGAGGAATACTTAATAACTGTGAAGGATCTTGTAATTTGTTGAAACCAATAATTTCCAATCAACCTAAATTTTTAACTTGGTTACCATTGTCTCATTCGTATGAACATACAGTCCAGTTTGTACAGATAGCTGTAGCAGCAAAAGTTTTTTATGCAGAGAATATAGAGAGACTAATAAAAAATATGAATGATTGTAGCCCAGAAATTATGACTGCTGTACCAAGATTTTATCAAAATTTATATCAAAAAATCAACACCAACTTTGATAAAGCAAAAGGAATAAAAAAATTTTTAATTAATCAAACAGTTGATCTTGGAAAAAAAAGACTATCCAAAAATAAGTTTTTTATTATTGAAAATTTATTAAATTTAGTTTGTGAAAAATTAGTAAGAAAAAAAATCAAAAAACAATTTGGGGGAAATTTAAGAGCATTTGTTTCTGGAGGTGGAGCTTTAGATAAAGAGGTTGGTTCATTTTTAAATGCAATAGGACTGCCTACTCTTCAAGGATATGGTTTGACAGAGGCATCTCCAGTTGTGAGCTGTAATCCTATTAATGACATAAGAGTTGAAACGGTTGGACCTCCGTTTAAAGGAAATATTGTCAAAATTGCTGAAGATGGTGAAATTCTTATTAAAGGAGAAAATGTAATGTTGGGTTACTGGAATAATAAAGAAGAAACAGAAAAAGTATTAAAAGATGGCTGGTTACATACAGGAGATATTGGAGAATTTGAAAATAATTTTTTGAAAATAACTGATAGAAAAAAAGATATTATTATTACTCCTGGTGGAGACAATATTTCACCAGTTAAAATTGAAAACAATTTATTAAAATTAAATTTCATTGAACAAGCCTTAGTCTATGGTGATAACAAGCCATATATAGTTTCATTAATTGTTTTATCTAATGATCAAAAAAACCCATCAAATGAAAAAATTTTGCAGGAAATTAAAAAAATAAATAAAAATTTATCTAAAATTGAAAAAATAAAAAAATTTATTATTATTAAAGATCAATTTTCAATTGAAAATGGCATGTTAACGCCAACTTTAAAACTAAAACGTTATAAAATAATTCAAAAGTACAAAAAAGAATTTGAAAAATTATATTAATTCTATTTTAAAATAATGCATTATTATGCGCATAAAGTCTAATCTTTTTAACTTACAAAAAATTTAAAATAAAATTTATTTTATAAAAAAAATAATTAAAAATTTAAACTTAATTAAAGAATTGACATAAGTTGTTAAAAAAAATAAAAATAAGGTAATAACGAATCACTTTGATTCGTATAACTAAAACAGGGAGCTAAAGATGGCTAAAAAAAGAAAAAAAGCTGTAAAGAAAACTAAGAAAAAAGCTAAGAAAAAGGCTAAAAAAAGAAGAAGATAGTTTACTATTCTTTTTATAAAAAACGCTTCTCACTTTATATATTTGAGGGGCGTTTTTTTTACTCTGTTATTTCGACAGAAGGAGCTTCTACAGTTTTTTGCTCTAATTTAATATTTTGGTTCTCTAAATTTCTTTTAAGAGCTTTATCAAGTTTTTTTTGTGTATCCTCTAAAGACATATTTATAACTATTTGAAATTCTGAAAGTATTCTTTCATAAGCTTTTTCAAAAAGTTGTCTTTCACTATATGATTGATCTACCATTAAATCATCGCCTTTATTTAGATCTCTGACAACTTCTGCTAATTCATAAATTTTGCCTGAAGTAATTTTTTGTTCATATTCTTGTGCTCTTCTACTCCACATAGATCTTTTAATTTTAGGTTTACTTTTTAAAATTGTTATTGATTTATTTACTTGATTTATTGTTGCGAGAGGTCTTAGGTTGGACTGTTTATTTATTGGAAGCAAACCAATCGCTTTGTCCTTCTCAAATTTTATATCATAACATTGTACATCAATTCCACCTATAGTTTTGGAACTAACAGATAAAATTTGCCCGACTCCATGCTTGGGATATACTACATAATCTTTAGGTTTATATTCTTTTTTAGCAGTATCTTGTTTTTTAATCTTTTTAATTTCTGGTTTTACTTCATTGCTTTTAGATATTCTTAAGTTATCTACTTTATTTTGTTGGTTAGAAATATTTATTTTTTTAGTTGGGATATTTTCTTTATTTTTAAAAATTTTACTTACTATTTTTTTATTAACTTTAACTTTAGAAATTTTAGATTTCTTTTTAACACTAGCATTTTTTAATACTTTTTTTACTTTTTTAATGCTTGTTTTTTTAAAGGTTTTCTTTAAAATATTTTTCAAACTTATTTTCTTCATCTTTGTATAATTTATGATCCTCTGGAGGATCTTTTTTTTCACTAATATTGGGCCAAATTTCTGAATACTTCGTATTCATTTCTAACCATTTTTCACTACCAGATTCTGTGTCAGCTACTATAGCATCAACTGGACATTCTGGTTCACAAACGCCACAATCTATACACTCATCCGGTTTAATTACAAGCATATTTTTTCCCTCATAGAAACAATCAACAGGACAAACTTCTACACAATCCATTTCTTTACATTTGATACATTTTTCGTTTACAAGATAGGTCATTTAATTAAATTTTTTTTTATTTTTTCTTTAATATCTCCAACTATTTTTTTATCAAGATATAATAAGCCCGTTAGTCTTCTCATTAAATTAGCCTCATATATATCAGCTTTTTTGTTTGAGTAAATAATTTCCCACAATGCTTCAATAATTTTAATTTTACTTGATTCCGATGTATTTTTAACTTCTCTTGTAAAATATAGAATTTGATTAGAGTTTTCCTCATCAATGGCAGCCTTGGACATTATTTTATCTATATTCGAGTTTTCAGCCCCCAATTTAATTAAGGTTTCTTTTATTATTTCCCTTTCATCATCAGTGTAGACTTCATCTATTTTAGCCGCATGAATCAATAAAGACGCGACTTTAGATAAAAAAATATTATTGTTAATTTTATTCTTTTCTTTATTTTTGAAGAGATCAATCATTAATTAAAGTTGATATTTTTTAAAATTTTAAATGGACTGTCTCCCATGCTTATTTTTTTAAAATTTTTTTTTACTCTTTCTTTTTTTGGATTGTATTGAAAATAAATTTCATTATCTTTTTCATGAGCTTTATAATCCATTTTTTGAATAAGTTTTTTAAAATTATCCTTACTACAACCAAGTAAATTAAGCATTTCAGGAATAAGCTTTATCTCCCTTTTTTTATCTGGGCTTGCATTGATAATCAGCATAAATAATCTTTCCAAAATATCTATCCTTACAAAATATTGATCAAAATTTTCAAATCCACAAAGAAGCATAAAATTTTTATTATCAAAATTTTTACCTTCTAGAAAATTTAAACCAAATGTAGGTGGAGTCAATGTAAAGTATTTTTGATGATAGTTTTTCCATAATAAAATTCTTAATGAAACAGCTTCTGGCTTAAGTAATTTAAATAGAAAAACATGATACCTTCCAAATTTTACTCCCAAGTCCCTTAAAATTTTTCTTTCATCTTGACCAAGTTTTTTTAAGTAATCAGAAACTTTGTTTCTTTTTACAACACCATTATTTTCATATAATTGATAGGCAAGTGCTTTTATTGATGAATTGCTATCTTTTAAATTTTTTAAATCAATTAAGCTTTTCAATACAAGGTTAATTTTTTCTTTAAACCATTTATCAATAAATTCAGCTAACGTTTGTTTATGATTATTTTCCAACATATCGTCAACTATTAAAAGCAAATCAGGCTTTAAGTAATCTTTGCCTGCTAATAATTTAGCAATGGGGAATTCGTTCCAATAAATTTTAAAATCATCTTTGATTTCTAACAATCCAGTATTTATAATTGTTTGTATTCTTTTTTCAAGCTCTGGAGCAACTGTTTGTCTTGCTGCTTTTTTTAAAGATTTTATATCATTTTCTAGTGCTCCAGTTTTTAAATCTAATTCAAATTTTAATCCTTTTAATCTTCCAATAAACTGATTATCAATTATTACTTTATTATCTTCCATTATTTCTATTTTAAAGTCCATATCCTGTTTTAATCCTCTTGCCAAGGCGCTTGCTCTCTTATCAATAAAAGTTTTAGTAAGCTCCTCATGCAGTCTGTCAGACAACCTGTCTTCTAATAGTTTTGTTTTTTCAATCCAGTAGTTTTGATTTTTAACCCAATTAATTTTATTAGAAACATATGACCAAGTTCTAACATTTGCAATTCTATTTGACAAAGAATCTACATTTCCATCTAATTTGTCTAATTTTATCAACTGTAATCTCATATAATCATCAGTAATTTTACCATTTTGGTTATTCAGAAAGCTAAATACTTTGCCAATAACTTCTATATGGTTTCCATAAGTTTTTTTTACAAAATCTGGGATTTGGCAACAGTCCCAAAGCAGCTCTAACGTTTCTTTATTATCTCTTATGTTGTATGTAGTCATATCTTTTAAAAAGTATTTTAAAACCTTTTCATCTGCACATTCGTGTATTTTTCTTAACCAATCTTTATTAGGTTTTTCTTCAAGTGACTTAATCAAGGCTATTGAATTATTAAAATTTAAATTAGATTTTCTCCAGAATAATGTTTTGATTTCTTCAAAGGTATGATTTTCGAGTGAATTTACTTCTTCAGCATTAATTTCTTTACAATCACCGGTTATTCCAAAACTTCCATCATTTAAATATCTTCCAGCTCTGCCTGCAATTTGACCAATTTCAGAAGAATTAAGTCTTCGTAATTTTTTTCCATCGAATTTTTTTAAGTTAGAAAAAAAAACATTTTCTAAATCCATGTTAATACCCATGCCAATTGCATCAGTTGCTACTAAAAAGTCCACATCGCCTGATTGATATAGTGCTACTTGAGCGTTTCTAGTTTTAGGGCTTAACGAACCCATAACAATAGCAGCACCACCCTTTTGTCTTCTAACAAGTTCAGCAATTGCATAAACCTCCTCAGTTGAAAAAGCTATTATTACTGATTTTCTATCTATTCTTGAAATTTTTTTATGACCAACATAAGAAAGTCTAGAAAGTCTATCTCTATTTATAAACTCTGTATCTCCATCTAATTTATTAATAATATTTTTTATTGTGTTTGATCCCATAAACATTGTCAGTTTTTCACCACGGAGATTTAACAATCTATCAGTAAAAATATGACCTCTTTCATGATCGGCACACATTTGTATTTCATCTATTGCAACAAAATCTAAATATTTATTGATAGGCATAGACTCCACTGTGCAAAGAAAATATTTTGCATTTGGAGGAATAATTTTTTCTTCTCCCGTTATTAGTGCAACCTTATCAATATTTACTTTTTTTATAATTTTGTCATAAACTTCTCTGGCCAATAGCCGTAAGGGGAAACCAATCATGCCCGAGTCAAAAGAGAGCATAGTTTCGATTGCAAGATAGGTTTTGCCAGTGTTTGTAGGGCCAAGAACAGCAGTGATTTTATTTTTTGACATTTCTATTTGTGGTACCTTTAATTTTTGCCCCCCCACATATTGTTAGTGGTAAAGAACAAAAATAGACTAAAACATGACCGAATCGTAAGAGAAAAAGTTCTCATTTGCCTTTTTTATTGTTAGTAGGTTAACATAATTAAAAATAATTCTGTATTAATAATTTAAAAGAAATATGAACAAAAAATTATGGGAAGCTTCATTAAGTCAAAAAAAGAACTCCCAACTGTATAAATATGAAAAATTTATTTCAAATAAATTCAATAAAAAATTTAATAACAAATATGAAGATATTTTAAACTGGAGTATTAAAAATACTGGAAATTTTTGGAGTTCTATTTGGGATTTTTCTAAAATTAAAGGTCTTAAAGATAGAATACAAATAAAAAAATCAAAAATATTTTATAAGAATATATTTTTACCAAATTCAAAATTAAACTTTGCTGAAAATTTACTTTCAAAAAATAATCAAGATAAGGCTATAACGTTTATAAGTGAGAATGGTTTTAGAGAAGAAAGAAGCTGGCACGAGCTAAATATTAATGTAAGCAAAGTATTTAAATTTTTAAAAGGTATTAAAATTAAAAAAAAAGACAGAGTTGTTGCATATTTGCCCAACTCTATTGAGACAGTAGAAGCATTTATTGCATCCTCTTCATTGGGAGCAATATGGTCATCATGTTCGCCAGATTTTGGAGTTAAAGGTGTAATAGAACGTTTTTCACAAATTAAACCTAAAGTTTTGTTTGTAGTAGATAAATATTTTTATAACGGAAAAACAATAAATGTTTTAGAAAGAGTTCCTCAAATTTTAAAAGAGATACCAACTATAAAACATGTAATTGTTGTTAGTTACCCGGGAGAAAAATATTTAAACAGTAAATTTAAATTTAAAAAAGTAAAAGCAAACAAATGGAATGATTTAACCAAGATTAAATCTGAAAATATTAAGTTTTCTAAGTTTGATTTTGAACAAGAACTTGCAATACTTTATTCAAGTGGAACTACTGGAAAACCAAAGTGTATATGTCATAAAAGTGGAGGAGTTTTACTTCAACATAGAAAGGAGCATTTACTTCATTGTGATATTAACGAAGGTGATAATGTTTTTTATTTTACTACATGTGGATGGATGATGTGGAACTGGTTGGTGAGCGTCTTAGCCTCCAAGGCATCAATTGTCTTGTTTGATGGTTCACCGATGTATAGAAAAGAAGACTTATTATTAAAAATTGCTGAAAAAGAAAAGATCACCCTATTCGGTATTAGTGCAAAATATGTTGATGCTCTTAGAAAGTCCAAACCCAACCTAAAGTATAAATATAAACTATCAAAATTGAGAACGATTTGTTCTACAGGCTCCCCTTTATCAAATGATGGATTTAAATATGTTTATGAGAATATAAAAAAGAACGTTCATTTATCTTCCATATCTGGAGGTACTGATATCGTCTCTTGTTTTGTATTGGGTAATTTATATCAACCAGTAATTTCAGGAGAAATACAAAATAAAGGATTAGGTTTAGATGTTGATATTTTTAATGAGAAAGGAAAACCTTTAAAAAACAAAAAAGGAGAGTTGGTTTGTAAAAATCCTTTCCCATCAATGCCCTTAAAATTTTGGAATGACAAAAATGATACTAAATTTAAACATGCATATTTTGATAATTTTTTAAATACATGGCATCACGGTGATTATGCAGAAATAAAAAAAAGTGGTGGCTTTATTATTCACGGTAGATCAGACACCACACTTAATCCAGGTGGTGTAAGACTTGGAACGTCCGAAATATATTCTGAGGTAGAAAAGTTCATAGAAATTAAAGAATCTGTTGTTGTTGGTCAAACATGGGATAATGATGTTAGAATTGTTCTATTTATAGTATTAAATTCAAAATATGAATTGAATGAAGATTTATTAAAAAAAATTAAATTACAAATTAGAAAAAATGCATCTCCAAGACATGTACCAGCTAAGATTATAGTAGTTAATGATATTCCAAGAACTAAAAATGGAAAAATAGTTGAATTAGCTGTAAAAAATATAATAGAAGGAAATGAAATTAAAAATAAA
>Ga0114997_10001516_pt1 | contig 19280 bp, 22 predicted proteins | sample ArcticOcean_MG_C_2_FD_87045 | JGI IMG/M metagenome (GOLD analysis project Ga0114997, IMG submission 87045) | Marine microbial communities from western Arctic Ocean - ArcticOcean_MG_CB4_136 | ecosystem: Environmental > Aquatic > Marine > Oceanic | place: Arctic Ocean: Canada Basin | collected...
AGAAATTTTTGGTGCACCAACTTTTATTGTTAATAATAAAATATTTTGGGGTCAGGATCGCTTAGAATTTGCTATTGACGAATATGAAAGATAATTCTTTTAATCATTCATAAATTCTGATTTGTTATTTTATTATATTTTTTTTTTATATTTCTATTAATTTATTTCTTAATTATTAGATGTTTCTTTTCTAACTTGTTCAATCTTAATTTTCTTATAAAGACTATTATTTTTATCATATAGCAAATCAAAAAAAATTTTTTTATTAGATTGAATCATAATTGTTTTTGCATTTCTAACTTCAAAATTATCTGCCACCGCACTAATTGGTCTTTTAATTCTATCTAAATTTTTAATAATTATTGAAGATTTATCACTAACAATAGCTCCCTTCCATCTTCTTGGACGAAATGGACTGATAGGAGTAATAGCAAGTTTATTTGAGTCTAAATTTAAAATTGGACCATGTGCAGATAAATTATATGCTGTGCTTCCAGCTGGTGTTGAAACTAAAACTCCATCTGAAACCAAATTTTTGATTATATTTTTTCTGTTAGCAGTGATAGAAATTGAGGAAGCTTGTTTACCTTGTCTTAAGATTGATACTTCATTAATAGCTATTGATCGTCTTACTTGACCACTTTTTGTTTTTATATTCATTTGCAAAGGATAGATCCTAATACTACTTAAGCTTTTTAAATTTTTAAGGAAACGTTCATTAGAAAACTTATTCATTAAAAAACCATAGTTTCCTGAGTTTATTCCATAAAAAGATTTTTTAAATTTATAAAGCTTCTTTAGTGTTTGAAGCATAAATCCATCACCACCTAAAACAATTATAATATTAGATTTTTTTAATGAAGTTATTTGGATTTTTTTTTTTAATAATGATTTAATTTTTAAAGAATTCTTGGTTTTGTCAAAAACTAAATAAATCTTATCCATCATTTAATGGTGCCCTCGGCCAGACTCGAACTGGCACTCCAAAAAAGGCACGGATTTTAAGTCCGTTGTGTCTACCAATTTCACCACGAGGGCATGTTGTTGTTGTTTATTTAGCATTATTTTACTTTTTGTACACCTAAAGATTATGTTAGGCCTGGTTTGTGACCCTAAAATTTTGATAATTTTCTTCTTATAGCACTAATAACTCTATCAAGATTATATAAAAAAGCATTAATTAATATGCCACTTTTAATACTTCCTTTTCTTTTTTTTCTTATAATCCTATCTTCCCAATTTTGTTGGGCAGAATTTATAATACGGTCATCTTTATCCATTTCTTCAATGACTTCTCTCATTCCTTCTTCTAGAGATATCTTGGGTCTAAATTCAGGTAAAATTTCAAATAATTTTTCAGCACTAAAATGTAGATTATGTGAAAAAATTTCACGACACATTCTGAATCCAGGTATCTTTAATCGTTCAAGATCGACGTAAGGCACTTCAATGAGTTCTACTTTTTTCCCAATCACTTCCATCGCTAGTTCATGATATTCTTTCCAAGTATAAAATTTTTTATCAACCATATTGTAAGTATGGCCGATACATTCTTTTTTTCCTAAGATTGATGAAAAGACTAAAGCTGCATCGTCAACATGCATAAATTGACATTTTGCACTTCCGTCATCACAAATCAAAATAGGTTTATTTTTGCGAATACGATCAATCCATGAAAAATCAGTAGATATTTGTCTTAATAACCCCATTTTTGGACCATAAGTAGTTGATGGTTTTATTATTGTTACTGGGAATCCATTTTTTTTGTGTGCATCTCTAAATATATCATCAGCATTAGCTTTATTACGTCCATTATCTGTTGTTGGTCTTATTGGATGTTCTTCTGTTATTGGGGAAAAATCATACTTTACACCATAAGTGCTAACTGTAGAGCACATAATAAAATGTTTGACATCTTTAAAGGCACGAATACTGCTTGATGCCTGACTTGCATTCATGCAAACCATATCGATTGCAAAATCAAAATTAGCATCTTGCATTACTTTTTCAAAAAACCTCTGATCGTTACGATCTCCAATAAGAGAATGAGCTCCATGTGAAACAAAACCATTAATTCCACGATTAAAACAAAAAACATCATGTCCTTGCTTAAGTAGTTGATTAACTATGCCTGTGCTAATATTACCTGTTCCCCCTACTACACATATTTTCATAATTATTTACGTTATCTTAAAAATTTTGTGTAGAATATAAAAAAATATTTTCTTACTTTTGCCTGTTATCATTAAATTTTTTTTCTTCTACTTTTATATAATAATTTGTTTTATCTTGATAAGAGAATTCATGTAATGTGCCAACTGAATTTAATTTATTTTTTATATTAATTGTATTTCCCTTTTCAATTTGAACTTTCCAAATATGTTTTTTTGGTCCATTTAATATATTTAAAAACCCAAAACTTGATATTTTCCAAACATCTTGAGAAATAATTTTTAAATCTTTGTACCTCTTGTAAATTGAATCTTCGAAATAATATGTAACTACACCATCACCTCTTTTATCATCAATAATAATTACATTATTAAGAATAAATTCTAAAAGTTTTTCTTTTTTTAAACTTTTTCTTGTTAAAGTTTTAAAAATATTTTTACTTTCATTTGAAATTTTATCAATAACCTCAACTGCAAGTGTGCTGGTATTAACATTGATACAAAAGAAAATAATTATAATTTTTAAGAAGAATTTCATAAAAACTAATCTTAACATATTATTTATTTTACATAAAGAGAATTAACCTTTTAAGGCATTTTTAAGATAACTTTTATCAAGATTACAATCTTGATATCCACGCTTCACTATATTTAAATAATGTTCGGTTGGAAAGGTGAATAAAGTTTTTTTTGTCATTGTATAGGTCATAATTTTTTTTCCATAGTAAGTAAAATAATACTTTTTATATAAAATGGGATAATCTTCATACATGTCTAATTTTTTTTCATCATTTTTTGAAATTTCAAATAAACCTCCTGGAACAGTTAAATTTTTATGAGGCTCAATATCAGCAGCTCTATATTTGCTTCGAAATGTTAATTTAAAATTCTTCAAGCTAATTTTTTTTAAAAAAATACTATCCTTACATCTTTTTTTCATTTGAAAATGATGTAGATTACTTCCATAAGCAAAATAAAGCATAGTATTATCTGTCAACAACCTCTATTTTTTTTTCATTAACAAATTCTAAAATTTGAGATCCACATCTATTAATTTTTGATTGATCTTCTGATCGTATTACAATTGAAACACCTAATTTGCCTGCTTGAAAAAAAGGGTAGCTTCCAATCTCTACATCATTATTATCATCTTGAACTTTAGAGAGTGATTTTGCAATTACACTTTCAACAGTTTGTAAGCTAATTGTATGACTTAAAATTGGCTCTCCCCCTACAATATCATTTTTTAAACCACCTAGCATTGATTTCAATATTGAAGGAACTCCTGGTAAGCAAAATACATTTTCAACATTAAACCCAGGAGCGCCACTAGTTGGATTTAAAATCAATTTAGCTCCTTTCGGCATCCAAACCATTTTTTGCCTCCCTTCATTGAACTCTCCAGGTTTATAATAGTCCTCTAAAATTTTAAAAGCCTCCTGGTGTATTTCGTAATTAAGATTAAATGCTTTTGAAATTGATACGGCTGTTATATCGTCGTGAGTAGGTCCTATACCACCAGTTGTAAATAGATAATCGTTTACTTTCCTTAGTTCATTAACAGTATCTACAATAGTTTCTTCTATGTCTGGAATTACCCTTACTTCTTTCACTTTAATGCCTAAAGAATTTAACCATAAAGCAATTGTGCCCGTATTAGTATCCTGGGTCCTTCCTGAAAGAATTTCATTACCAACAATTAGTATTGCGGCATTAACTTTTTTGTTTTTTATCATTTTTAAATATACAATTTAAACATGCAATTTACCAAATCTTTAATAAAAGGCAAACTTATCAAAAGATATAAAAGATTTTTTACAGATATTAAGATAGGTAAGGAAATAGTAACCGCTCACTGTCCTAACACGGGATCCATGATGGGATTACTTGATGAGGGTAATGAAGTGTTTATCTCTAAAAATGACAACTCTAAAAGAAAATTAAAATATACATTAGAGATTATTAAAACCAAAAAAAAATTAATTGGTGTAAATACTCATTTTGCAAATAAAATTGCCTTTCATGGGCTATCAAACAATCTTATTAAAGAGATTAAAAACACTGATAATATTAAACCTGAGGTTTTTTTTGACAAAGAGACTAGGTTTGACTTTTTAATTCAAAAAAACAAACAGAAAATATTTGTTGAAGTGAAAAATGTAACACTATTTAGAGATAAAAAAATTGCAGAGTTCCCTGATTCTATTACTTCAAGGGGTACAAAGCATTTAAAAACTCTTATCGAAGCTAAGAAAAAAGGTTATAAATCCTACTTATTATTCTTAGTTCAAATTCAAGGTGTTGAAAATTTTAAAATAGCCAAAGATATTGATAAAGAATATTATGAAAGTTATTTGCTAGCAAAAAAAGCTGGTGTTAATTTTTTAGCATATAGGTGTAAAATTAGTTCAAAAGAAATTAGAATTGAAAAAAAAATAAAAATTATTAATGCCTGATTATTTAGAAAAGTTTGAAAAAATGAGGATCGCAGGAAATTTAGCTTCCAGAACTCTTGATTTATTAACAGATAATATTAAGCCTGGTGTTACTACAGATTTTATAGATAAATTAGGCTATGAATTTATAAGAGATAATGGTGGCTACTCTGCCCCACTTTATTATAGAGGCTTTAAAAAATCATTATGCACTTCTTTAAACCACGTTGTGTGTCATGGTATACCTTCAGATAGAATTTTAAATGATGGTGATGCAATCAACGTAGATGTCACAGCTATAGTCAATGAGCATTATGGTGATACAAGCAGAATGTTTTGTGTTGGTAAAACACCAGTTAAAGTTAACAATCTAATAGACGCAACATACGAATCTATGATGTTGGCAATAAAATTATTAAAACCAGGATTAAAGCTTGGAGATATTGGACATACAATACAATCTTTTGTAGAAAAAAAAGGTTTTTCTGTTGTTAGAGATTTTTGTGGTCATGGCATAAGTACAACATTTCATGAACCTCCTAATATTTTACACTATGGTCGAAAAAATACTGGCATGGAACTTAGACCTGGTATGACTTTTACTATTGAACCCATGATAAATACTGGTGAATGGGATGTAAAAATGCTTAAAGACGGATGGACAGCCGTTACAAAAGATAAATCTTTATCTGCACAATTTGAACATACCCTGGGTATTACTGAAAATGGTTATGAAATCTTTACAGAATCTGTTAAAGGTTATTCCAAGCCTCCATATTTATAACTAATGATTGAAAGATATTCTAGAAAACAACTAACTGACATTTGGTCAGAAAAAAATAAATATCAAATTTGGCTTGACGTAGAAGTTGCTGCAGCAGAAGCTATGGAAAAATTAGGTCAAATACCAAAAGGTGTTGTCTCTGTTGTAAAAAAAAGGACAAAAATTAACGTTAAAAGAATTCACCAAATTGAGTCAAAAGTTAAGCATGATGTGATTGCATTTTTAACTTCTATTACTGAAAAGGCTGGGATTAAAGCAAGATACCTTCATCAAGGAATGACGTCCTCAGATGTATTGGACACAAGCTTAAATATACAGTTAGTCCAATCTGGTAAAATTTTACTGAATGATATTGATCAAATTTTAAAAGTCCTTAAAAAGCAGGCAAAAAAATACAAGTACACACCGTGCATGGGTAGGAGTCATGGCATACATGCTGAACCTATTACTTTTGGTTTAAAGCTTGCTTCATTTTATGAAGAATTTAAAAGAAATAGAAAAAGATTAGTTGATGCTATTGATGAGATTTCAACATGTGCAATATCAGGTGCTGTTGGAACATTTGCGAATATTAATCCAAATGTTGAGAAATATGTTGCTAAAAAACTTTCTTTAAAAATTGAGCCTATTTCAACTCAAGTAATCCCAAGAGATAGGCATGCATTCTATTTTTCAATTCTTGGTATTATAGCTGGGTCAGTAGAAAGAGTTGCAATTGAAATTAGACATTTACAAAGGACAGAGGTTTATGAACTTCAAGAATATTTTTCGAAAGATCAAAAAGGATCCTCAGCAATGCCTCATAAAAAAAATCCAATTTTAAGTGAAAACTTAACTGGCCTTGCTAGAATGGTTAGGAGTGCAGTTGTTCCTGCGTTAGAAAATATTGCCCTATGGCATGAAAGAGATATTTCTCATTCAAGTGTGGAGAGAAACATTGCTCCAGATGCAAATATAACTTTGGATTTTGCTTTAGTTAGACTTGGAAATATTCTGGATAAAATGATTGTGTATCCAAAAAAAATGATTGAAAATTTAGATTTAACAAAAGGGCTAATTTTTTCTCAAGAAGTTATGCTTGAATTAACAAAGTCTGGCTTAAGTAGAGAGCAATCTTATAAAATGGTTCAGAATTATGCAAAAAAATGTTTTGCTGAAAATTTAAATTTATTTGATGTGATATCAAGTGATGAGTTCATTATGACTAAAATTTCATCAAAGAAATTAAAAGCTATATTTAATTATACATCACATTTTAAAAATGTAGATTTAATCTTTAAAAGAGTTTTTAAATAATGAAAAAAGGTAAAAAGTTATACGAAGGTAAAGCAAAAATTATTTACGCAACAACAGACAAAGATTTAGTTATTCAATATTTTAAAGATGATGCCACGGCTTTTAATAATTTAAAAAAATCAAAAATTGAAGGTAAGGGTGTTTTGAATAATAGAATATCTGAACATATACTTACAAACCTAGAGCAGATTGGAATTAAAAATCATCTAGTAAAAAGGTTAAATATGCGAGAACAAATTATTAAATTTGTTGAAATTATTCCAATTGAATTTATTGTAAGAAATATTGCGACAGGATCTATAACCAAAAGACTTGGTGTTGAAGATGGTATGGTTTTAAAACAGCCACTATTAGAATACTGTCTTAAAGATGATAAATTAGGTGACCCACTAGTAGCTGAAGAGCATATTTTAATATTTGATTGGGCAACCAAACAGGAATTAGAAAAGGTTAAAAAAATGATTTTTAGAATTAATGATTTTATGATTGGGATGTTTAGAGGTGCTGGAATTAGATTAATTGATTTTAAGCTTGAATTTGGAAGGCTAAAAACAAACGGAAAAACAGAAGTTATTTTAGCTGATGAAATAAGCCCTGATACATGCAGGTTATGGGACGCGATTACTGATAAAAAACTTGATAAAGATCGTTTTAGAAAGGACTTAGGAGATCTAATTCCAGCTTATACTGAAGTTGCTAAAAGATTGGGAATACTTCATGAGCATTCTAATGTGAGTGCAGTTAATGTTACAAAATTAAGGCCTATCAAAAAGAAAAAATAAAATGAAAATATCAATAATTATCACACTTAAAAAAGACGTTTTAGATCCACAGGGCAAAGTTATTCATCAAACATTAGGTGGCATGGGATACGAAAATATTAAAGAGATAAGACAGGGAAAGTACCTTGAAATTGATATACAAGAAAATGACCAAAAAAAAGCTGAAGAAAAAGTGGAAGAAATGTGCAAGAAACTTTTAGCTAATTTAGTAATAGAAAATTATAAAATTATTGAGTCACAATAATAGAAAATGAATTCGTCTGTAATAACTTTTCCGGGATCTAATTGTGATAGAGATATGAATGTTGCTTTAAAAAAATTTGGTTTTAAAAATAAAATGATCTGGCATGATGATCTGGAGCTACCTAAAAGTGACTTGGTAGTTTTACCTGGTGGCTTTTCTTATGGAGATTACCTTAGATGTGGAAGTATGGCATCAAAATCAAAAATTATGAAATCTGTGCTCAACTTTGCAAAAGGTGGTGGTAACGTAATAGGTATCTGCAATGGTTTTCAAATTTTAGTAGAAGCAGGTTTGCTTCCTGGTGTATTACTTAGAAATAAATACTTAGAATTTATTTGTAAAAACATCTTTGTAAAAGTCAACAATAAGGACAACTTATTCTTTAAAGGCATTAAGAAAGAAACGCTTGAATTTCACATTGCACATAATGAAGGTAATTACTTTTGCTCGAAGGAGCAAAGCAAAGAAATAGATGACAATGATCAAATAGCCTTATTATACTCAGATAAAGCTGGGAATGTTAATGAAAATACTAACCCAAATGGTTCTATAAGAAATATTGCAGGTATTTTTAATAAAGAAAGAAATATTCTAGGTATGATGCCTCATCCTGAAAGAATGATTGATCCTGCTCTATCCGGCGTAGATGGATCAATATTTTTTGAAAACTTAATTAACAATTTAAAATAATGATAGTTAATGAACAAGTTGCAATTGATCATGGATTAAAAAAAGATGAATATAAAAAAATCTGTAGTTTGCTAAAAAGGGTTCCCAATATTACTGAGCTTGGAATTTTTTCTGCAATGTGGAATGAGCATTGTTCATATAAATCATCCAGATTTCACCTTAAAAATCTACCCACAAAAGGAAAAAATGTAATTCAAGGTCCTGGTGAAAATGCTGGTGTCATTGATATTGGTGATGACGACGCCATAGTTTTTAAAATAGAAAGTCATAACCATCCATCTTTTATTGAGCCGTATCAAGGTGCTGCAACTGGTGTTGGTGGAATTATGAGGGATGTTTTTACAATGGGTGCAAGACCTATTGCTAACCTTAACTCAATTCATTTTGGATCTCCTCAAAATAAAAAAACAAAAAATTTACTACGTGGTGTTGTTCATGGAATTGGGGGTTATGGCAACTGCATGGGTGTTCCAACAATTGCAGGACAAACTAGTTTTGATGATTCTTATAATGGTAATATTCTTGTAAATGCTATGACATTGGGATTGGTAAAAAAAAATAAGATATTTTATTCAAAAGCAGCTGGTTTAGGAAAACCTGTTATTTATGTTGGCTCAAAAACAGGAAGAGATGGAATTCATGGTGCTACCATGGCCTCCACTTCTTTTGATGAAAAAATTGAAGAAAAAAAACCTACCGTACAAGTTGGGGACCCTTTTACAGAAAAACTTTTACTAGAGGCTTGTCTAGAACTAATGGCAGGAGATTCAATTATAGCCATTCAAGACATGGGCGCTGCAGGACTAACTTCTTCAAGTATAGAAATGGCTTCCAAAGGAAATCTAGGTATAGAAATTAATTTAAATATGATTCCTTGCAGAGAGACAAAAATGTCTCCTTATGAAATAATGCTTTCAGAGAGTCAAGAAAGAATGCTTATTGTTTTAGAAAATGGAAAAGAAGAGTTAGCTAAAAAAATATTTGATAAATGGAATTTAGATTTTGCTATAATCGGCACAACAACAAAAAGCAAAAAGATTGAACTTTTTTTTGATCAAGAAAAAGTTGCTGATATTCCTATTAATATCTTAGTTGAAAATTCTCCAATGTATGATCGAAAATGGAAAAAATCTAAACTTCCAAAAAAAATAAAAGTAAAAAAAGAACAATTTAAAACTTTAAAAATAGTAAACGTTTTAAATAAAATTTTATCTAGTCCCAATGTTTGTAGCAAAAAATGGATTTGGCAACAATATGATCATACAGTTATGGGTGATACTATTCAAAAGCCTGGTGGAGATGCAGGTGTTGTTAGAGTCCATGGAACAAACAAAGCAATTGCTGCGTCAGTGGATTCTTCAGCTGTATATTGTTGGGCTCATCCCTTAAGTGGTGGTAAACAAATTGTTTGTGAAAGTTGGAGAAATTTAATTTCTGTAGGTGCAAAGCCAATTGCGATCACCAATTGTTTAAATTTTGGAAGCCCTGAAAATGAAGAAAATATGGGCGAGTTTGCAGAATGTGTCCAAGGTTTAGGAGAGGCAAGTTCTTATTTGGACTTTCCGGTAGTCTCTGGAAATGTGTCATTTTATAACCAAACAAAAGATATTGGAATAAAACCCACACCAGTAATTGGTGGTGTTGGACTAATCTCTAACTATAAAGATATGGTTACGATGAATCTTAAAGAGATAGGAAATATTCTTTTAGTGATAGGAAAAACTGGGGGACATTTAGACCAAAGTTTATTATCTAGAGATATATTAAATGAGAAAAATGGCCCACCGCCAGAGATTAATCTATTTAATGAAAAAAATAATGGTGAAACAATCTTAAAACTTGTTGATAAAAAATTTATCAAAGCTGCTCATGATGTGTCTTTGGGTGGTATCATTACTGCTTTGTCTAAAATGTGTATTAAGGGTAAAAAAGGTGCAACACTAAAAAAACCAAATTATTTAATTAGTCAATTTGAATATTTATTTGGTGAAGACCAGGGTAGATATATAATCGAAATAGATAAAAATAATCTTAAAGAAGTGGTTGAAGTACTAACTGAAAATTCTGTTTATTTTGATGAACTTGGGATTGTAAATGAAGATAATTTGATTATTGACGAAAAGTCAAAAGTAACAATTGACGATTTAATTAAATCACATACAACTTGGTTAACTAATTATATGAACAAATAATGGCAATGAACTTAAAAGAAATTGAAGTACTTATTAAAGAATCTTTACCAGATGCTATAGTCGAAATACAAGATTTAGCAGGTGATGGCAATCACTACTCTGCTACGGTGACGTCAAGCAATTTTTCTGGAAAGAGCAAAATTGAACAACATAAAATGGTTTATAATTCCCTTAAAGGAAAAATGGGAAATGAACTACACGCTTTAGCAATTAAAACAAAGGAGTAATCATGGACCAACAAACTAAAGATTTAATAAATGATGAAATTACAAAAAATGAAGTTTGCTTGTTTATGAAGGGAACACCTGATGCTCCACAATGTGGATTCTCAATGGCTGTATCCAATATGTTAAAGATTTTAGAAGTTAATTATAAGGGGATTAATGTTCTTGAAAATCAATCTTTAAGGGAAGGTATAAAAGAATATAGTGATTGGCCAACTATACCTCAACTTTATGTTAAAAAAGAATTTATAGGTGGATGTGATATTATTAAAGAAATGTATGAAAACGGTGAATTAAAAAAAGTATTACAAACAAAAAATATTAGCTATAAAAAAGATTAATGAAACAATACCTTTATAAAATTATAGTTTTTATAATTGCAACAATTTTAATTTATGAATTTACTATTGGTAAACAAATAAACAAATATACAGATAAATTAAACACTATAAGTTCCAAAGAAGGTCGAAAAGAAAGTGTTACCAAGCTAAGAGAAGAAATTAAAAAGGGTGTTAAAAAAGAACGATATTTATCTAAAGAAGATGCCAAACTAATAAATCAATTTTTAAAAAAAATTCAAAGAGAATTATCCGAAGCTAACAATTAATTGCAGTACCAAAGTTTTCCAACTACAATTTTTTGATTTGAAAAACTATATTTGTAACTCTCATTGAGGATTAAATCACAATCTTTAGGATCGGACCTTTTTAGATTACGAACATTTTGGTAAGCAAAAAAAGGTCTTATTTTAGCAGCATCCAAACTCGAATAATTATAAAAACATGAGAAATAAAAATTTTCTACATATGCAGGAGCATAAGTATTTCCATAAATGCAAGTATTTCTGCTAATTTTATTTTTTTTAGAATAATTTAGAATTTCTTTTTGCATATTTTTATTACTAATCCCCAAATAGTCAATTTCAAAATTTTTTTCTATGTTTGTAAATTTCGCAAAAGAATTTAACCACGTGTATTGATATTTTTTTAGCGCTACATTTTCAGAAATAAAAAAAAATAAAACTAATATTGAAAAAAAATAAAAAAATTTTTTGTTAAAAATGAAAATATTATAGAATGACACTAAAAATATAAGTGGAATTAAAAACATGATATGTCTTATCTCATCATACAAAGCTACATTTTTAAGTATAAAAATAAATAATATTAAAAGTACTGTTAAAGCAAAAATGCCATAATAGATTGTTTTAATACCATTGTTAAAAATTTTTTTTTCTATTATTGGATATATAAACAAACCTATTAAAACCAAAATTGGTAGTTTAAAAAAAAGCCAAATAAAAATATAACTAGATGGAAGATTCAAGGAAGACATACACTCACCTAGAGTTAAAGTACATATGTCATGATAATATTTTCCCATCCAAATGATTGAATTAAAAAATTCTGAGGGATCTAGCCAATAAATTGGGTTCAATATATAGATAAATAGAGCAAGCAAAATTACAAAAGTTACTAGAAAAAAAATGTTTTTTAAAAAGAAATTAAACGGTTTTAAATTTCTTGAATTAATTAAAATTATTATAGCAATCAAATATTCTAATAAAACTAGAATACCTGTAATTCTTATACTTATGAGAAATGCTGTAAAAAAAGAGATTAAAATTATACTTTTAATAGTAATCTTTTTATCTTCATAAAAACTCTCAATAATTACAAATAAATAATATGTACAAATTAACCAAAATGATAAAAAAGGAATATCTTTTCCATTGATTTGTGCATGACCAAAAAAATATGGGTATAAAAGAAATATGGCAGTTACTATTAAAGAAAATTTCCTGCTACCAGATATTTTTAAAGAAAGTAGATAAAAAAATATGCCAGAAATATTAAAAATTAAAAAAACTGGAAGGTGCCTAGATATATAATAAGAATAAATAAAATTAACATTGTCAATTTTTCCAATTAAGTTATGTGTTAAAAATTGAATTGGTTGTGAAAAATAATGAAAACCAATACCATGGTATTTATCTTTATAATTTAATAATTGTTGGTATCCATTATCATTATTAAAAAAACTCTTTATTGCATCAAAATTTATTTTCCAATTAAGCTGTTCGTGGTATTGATCATGTGCTATTCCATTGGTAATAGACAAATAAGCACCCACTAAAAAATAAGCAAGATAAACAATAACTATTAATGTGTTTCTTAAATTTAACATCTTTTAAAAACACATAATAATGATTTTCCAAATTTATTAAATGTTAAAAAATCAATAAATTTAGATATTGGCATTAATAAATTCCATAAATATATTTTATTTTTTAAATTAGTTTGTTTTAAAAAAAATATTTTATTTAAAACTAAAAATAAAAAACCCATGCTGTCATAATAAGCTAGTTTTTCAATTTTGAGATTCGTTTTTTTTTCTAACTTAAGGAAGTCTTGTTTGTTATATCTTTTATAGTGACCAACAGATTTATCAAAGCTGCTATAAAAAGCTTGATATGCTGGAACGCTAAATATTAAATACCCATTTTTATTAAGTTTTTTTGATGCATCTTTTATTTCTTTTAAATCATTTTTTATATGCTCCAAAACATCATAATAAATTATTGTATCATATTTTTTTTTAATATCTTTAATTGTTTTTTTTTCTATTTTTATTTTTTTATTAAAATATTTTTTTTTTAAAATTTTAAAAAGTTTTTTTTCTGGTTCTATAATCGTTATATCATTTGCAAGTTTTTTATAAAATGGAATCAAGCCACCCTTACCAGCTCCAACCTCAAGAAATTTACCCTTAATAAAATTTTTAACTAATGATATTTGATATTTTCTAAAATTAGAGGCTGAGTCAAAATGCTCTAATTCAAATCCATCATATTGGATTATTTTCATTTAATTTTTTTATCTAGAGTAATATTCAATAACTAGATTTGGTTCCATAACAACTGGATATGGAACTTCTTCAAATTTTGGAACACGAACAAACGTAACTTTTTTATTCTTTTCATCAAGTTTGATATACTCGGGCGTTTCTCTTTCTTTGTTTGCTAATGCAATATCAATAAACGCTAACTGTTTAGATTTATCTCTAATTTCAATCGTGTCTTCCTCTGCAACAATATAGCTTGAAATATTCACTTTTTTACCATTAACTTTTACATGGCCATGGTTAATAAGCTGTCTAGCTGAAAATACTGTTGTTGAAAATCTTGCTCTGTATACAACCGAATCAAGTCTTCTCTCAAGTAATCCTACTAAATTTTCACCTGTATCACCTTTTTGCATAGCGGCTTTTTTATAAATATTTCTGAATTGTCTTTCATTAATATTACCATAATAACCTTTTAATTTTTGTTTAGCTTGTAGCTGAATTCCATAATCAGAAGGTTTTCCTTTTCTACCTTGGCCGTGTTGGCCAGGACCATAATCTCTTTTATTGAAAGGACTCTTAGGTCTACCCCATAGATTAATTTTTAACCTTCTATCTATTTTATGTTTAGAACTTATTCTTTTTGTCATTTGATAGTTGGGGTTATAAACTTACTCCTTATTTTGTCAATCAACCTTTTTTGGCCAAACTAGCAAATACACTAGATAAAATACGTGTTTCTTTCTCAGATAGCTCCATTTTATAAAAAATACTTCTTAAATTTTCTAACATTTTGGGTCTTTTTTCTAATTGCTTAAAAAAATTTTTTTCATCTAATTTTTTTATACAAAGGTTAGTCATTGCCTGGACGTCCTTTTTGCTAGCTAAAGATATTTTTTCAGATTTATTGTATTTTCCACCTTTAAGTTTAATTATACGTGCCACCTTATGGGCAATGATAATGACACTATGGGATAAATTTAAAGATTTAAACTCCGAATTTGAAGGTATTTGCATGGTATAATTAGCATAACTGATTTCATTATTAGACAGTCCTGAAGCTTCTGAACCAAATAAAAAAGCGATTTTTTTGCTAAAATCAATTTTAATTAAATCGTCTAATTGAATATGTTTAATATTTTTGTTTCTGAATCTTGCAGAAGTCGCGATCACATAGTCTACTTTCTTAATAGCAGATTCTAATGTGTCATGAACCTTACTTTTAATAATAACATCTTTTGCACCAACAGAGGTTGCTAAAATTTTATCATTTGGAAAAATTGGTTTTGGGTTAACAATAACTAATTTTTTGAAATTAAAATTTTTAATAGCTCTGGCACAAGCACCTATATTTTCTGATAATTGAGGTTGATGCAAAATAAATGAAATATTATTAAAAGACATTAAAGACTTGCTGGAGCATTATCTTTAAATAATTTATAATCTAAACTATCTATCAAAGCTTTAAATGATGCATCAATTATATTTGTTGAAACACCAATAGTAAACCAATTCTTTCCATTTGAATCTGTACTTTCAATCGATACTCTAGTTACAGCTTCTGTTCCAGTGTTTAAAATTCTAACTTTATAATCAACTAACTTGAGATCTTTTAAATATTTTGTATATTTGTTTAATCTATCTACATTTTGTCTAATAGCGTTATCTAAAGCATTGACAGGACCGTTACCCTCACCTTCACACATAATTTTTTCACCATCAACTTCTAGTTGGGCCTTTGCTAATGAAATAATTTTTCCTGAGGCATATTTTTTTACAGAAACATCATATTCATTTATTAATATGTATCTTGGTATTTCACCTATGATTCTTCTAGCCAATAACTCAAAAGAAGCGTCTGCTCCATCATAGCTATATCCTATGAATTCTCGATCTTTTACTTCTTCTAAGAGTTTTTTAATTTTTGGATCACTCTCTTCTATTTCAATTCCAATAGTTTTTAATCTAGATAGAATATTTGATTTACCTGATTGATCTGAAACAACGATATTTCTGGAATTACCAACATCTTCAGGGTTTATGTGCTCATATGTTTTGGGATCTTTTTGAACAGCCGAAACATGTAGTCCACCCTTATGAGAAAAGGCAGCGGCACCGACATAAGGTAGGTGCTTATTTGGTTTTCTATTCAAAATTTCATCTAAAAGTCTTGAACATTGTGTTAAATTTTTAATATTTTTGGGTTTAATTTGTATTTGAAATTTAGATGAGAAATCTTTCTTTAAAAAAAATGTAGGAATTAATGACATTAGATTAGCATTACCACATCTTTCACCTAAACCATTAATTGTTCCCTGTATCTGTCTTACACCAGCCCAAACTGCTGCTAGTGTGTTTCCCACAGCATTTCCAGTGTCATTATGAGCGTGTATACCTAAGTTTATTCCAGGTATCACCTTAGATACTTCGAAAACTATATTTGTAATTTCATGAGGTAAAGTTCCACCGTTAGTATCACACAAAACTATCCATCGTGCACCTTGATCAAAAGCTGCTTTAAGACAGGATAATGCATATTTTGGATTAGCTTTATATCCATCAAAAAAATGTTCTGCATCAAACATAAATTCTTTTTTTTCTTTAACAAAATGTTTAGCACTTTCACTAATATTTTCTAAATTTTCCTCATTAGAGATGCCTAATGCAATATCAACATGAAAATCCCAAGATTTACCAACCAGACAAACTGCTGGTGTATTTGAATTTAAAAGAGCAGACAGACCAGGATCATTATCAGCACTACGACCAGTTTTTTTAGTCATGCCAAAAGAAGTTAGTTTAGCATTAATAAATTTATGTTTTTTTTGAAAAAACTCTGTATCTGTTGGATTTGCCCCCGGCCATCCACCTTCAATATAATCAACACCCAGATTGTCTAATGCGGATGCAATTTTCACTTTATCATCTACTGAAAAGTCAACTCCTTGAGTTTGCGCTCCATCTCTTAGAGTTGTGTCAAATATATATAGTTTTTCTTTACTCATTTTAATTTCCAGGTGGTTTTACCATCTTTATTTATAATTTCTATACCATTATCAAAAAGTTCTTTTCTAATTTTATCTGACTCTCTGTAGTCTTTATTTTCTCTTGCTTTATCCATTAATTTAATCCTTTCGTCTATTACTTTGCCTTCTAAAGTCATTGATTTAAACCTTGTGTATAACCAATCCTCTTTAGATTCCAAAAGCAGACCTACAAGGTTACAGGCAGAAATAAAAATTTTAGTATCATTTTCATTGCCATTTACTGTTTTTTCAAAAAGTTTGTGGAGATTTGCAATGTAGCCTGGTGTGTTTAAATCATCATATAACGGTTCTAAAATATTACCAGGAATTTTAACAGGCTTTTCTAAAAGTTTTTTTTGAATTGATTTAGGAGGAAAATAATTTTTTTTATCTACCCCATCATACCACTTCTGAATTGTATTTTTTGATGACTGGTAAAGGTTTTTATTCCAATCTAATGGCTGTCTGTAATGAGAGCTCATCAAAGCTAATCTCAAAACTTGTCCAGCACCCCAATCTTTAATTTGATTTATTGATAAAATGTTACCTTGAGATTTGGCCATTTTTTCATTTGATAGAGTAATGAATCCATTATGGACCCAATAATTTGCAAACATTTTAGTATCATTTGCACATCTCGATTGTGCTATTTCATTTTCATGATGAGGAAAGATTAAATCTATACCACCCCCATGAATATCAAATTGGTCTCCTAAATATTTTTTTGACATTGCTGAACATTCTAAGTGCCAGCCAGGTCTACCTTTTCCCCATGGTGAATCCCAAAATGGCTCATCATCTATAGATGGCTTCCATAAAACAAAGTCTTCAGCATTTCTTTTATTTTCAGAAACTTTTATTCTTGACCCAGCAATTAAATCTTCTAAATTTTTGTTTGATAATTTTCCATAATCCTTGAACTTTTTTACCTCAAAATATACATGGTTACTTTTTACATAAGCAAAATCTTTTTTTATTAAATCAGAGATCATTTTGATCATTTCATCTATATGATCAGTAGCTTTAGGCTCTTTGCTTGGTGACTCTAAATTTAAAAAATCACAATCATCTTTAAAATTTTTAATAAATTTATTTGTTAAATCTTGAATAGAAATTTTATTATCATTGGCTGATTTTATTATCTTGTCATCAATGTCAGTAATGTTTCTTACATATTTAACTGAATCATTACCATATTTGTGTTTTAAAACTTTGAATAAAATATCAAAAATAACCAATGGTCTTGCATTACCTATGTGTGGGTTATCATAAACTGTTGGACCACATACATACATTCCAATTTTTTTTACGTTTAAAGGAACAAATTTTTCTTTTTTATTACTTAAATTATTTGTTAAAAAAATATCTATACTCATTACTTAAGGATTATACTTTAATTATAGATTTGTGAATCTATAAGATTAGTTGGGAATCTTACAAACTGGGATTGGCTCCATTTTATGTAAGTTCATTTTTCTTATTATTTCATATTTTTCTCTATTTTTTGAATTTGTGTTATTCATTGCTTCCTCTAACTCTTTATATTTAAGTCCTAGTTGACCTTCATCTGTTCTTCCATCATCCCACAATCCGTCCGTGGGTGTGGCATCAATAATTTCCTTTAATATATTAAGCTCTCTACCCATATCCCAAATTTCTGTTTTGTTGCAATCTGCAATTGGAGATATGTCAACTCCACCATCTCCATATTTTGTATAGAATCCTACTCCAAAATCTTCTACTTTATTTCCAGTTCCAACTACGATACCTTTATTAGCAGCAGCTACTTGGTAAAGTGTTGTCATTCTTAGTCTTGCTCTTGAGTTTGCCATTCCTAGATCACTATCAAATTTAGATAAGCTATTTTCGAATGTTTCAAATAGCTTATCTAAATTCACTGTATGTGCTTCAACATTATCAAATTTTTTAAGTAACCACTCTTGATGTTTAATACTTAAGTCGTGTTGTGTAGACTTTTGTTTAATTGGCATTGATAAAACGATTGTTCTTATACCTGTCATGGCACTTAACGTGCTAGAAACTGATGAATCTATACCACCAGAAATTCCTATAACCAAGGATTGTGCCTTACTTGGCATCATCTCAGTATAATTTTTAATCCAATTACTTATGAATTGTGCTTTTTCTAAAGGTTTCATTTTTATAAAATTTAAACAAAATTGCTTTTAATACAATTTATTAAGATGCCACTTTAATATTTTTATTTGAATATGTGGTGTTTTTTTTAATTTCATCAGAAATTAAAAATGCCAGTTCGAGAGCTTGATTGGCATTAAGTCTTGGATCACAGTGTGTATGATATCTATCAGATAAATCTTGATCTGATATCTTTTGTGCACCACCAGTACATTCAGTTACATCTTGACCAGTCATTTCTATATGTAAGCCGCCTGCATAACTTCCTTCACTTTGATGGCATTGAAAAACATTTTTAACTTCTTTAACCACATTATTAAATGGACGAGTTTTATATCCAGAAGTAGCTTTTATTGTATTTCCATGCATCGGGTCACATGACCAAATTACATTTAAGCCTTCTTTTTTTATAGATCTAATTAGTTTTGGCAGATG
>Ga0114997_10001520_pt1 | contig 19260 bp, 16 predicted proteins | sample ArcticOcean_MG_C_2_FD_87045 | JGI IMG/M metagenome (GOLD analysis project Ga0114997, IMG submission 87045) | Marine microbial communities from western Arctic Ocean - ArcticOcean_MG_CB4_136 | ecosystem: Environmental > Aquatic > Marine > Oceanic | place: Arctic Ocean: Canada Basin | collected...
CAAAGCTCTCGTCTCCGTATTCACCTCGTACAAGAATTTCACATCATTCGAATTCAACCTCGGGAGAATGTGTTTGAAACAAATATCGTCGTTATTCACGATCAAATCCCACAAATCTCTCTCGCCCATCCGCCTCTTTTGCGCTCTCGTCCTCACTCCAAGAGTATAAGCAGTAGCAGAAGAAGACATGATGCTTTTGTGTCGCTTTGTGCTCTGATGAATCGCTTCTTCTTTAAACGCGAAATGCGATTTCTTTTCTTTTTTTTAAGGAAAGTAAAAGCGACCAAAAACACCAAAACAGATCTGTTTTTTCGGCCAGAAAACAGATTTTTGTCCAAAAACAACTCTGCACGAAAAGAACACATCAATACCTAATAAAGAGTATCAACTCAAAACGACTACGATCACTACTCGCTTTAAACGCGCAGTCAGTCGTGGTGGCAGCACACATGGCGGCAACAACAACAACAACAACGAGAACAATAAAAGAAGATGATGAATTCCTCAAGAAACAATCGAAACTGGACGAAGAGAAAACCGCGTGTTCGAACAAGAATAGGTTCGAGTTAGAATTAGAATTCGTCCAATCGTTGGCGAACCCGCGATATTTACACCATCTGGCGACGACGATTTCGACGACGACGACGACGACTTCATCCAACAACAACAACAATGAAGATGATGATGATAAAGAAGAAGAAAATATTGATATCCTCAACAGCAAAGAAATGATCGAATACTTATCCTACCTCCAGTACTGGTATCGAGACCCGAGATATTCGAAATACATCTTATACCCGCACTGTTTATACTTTCTGAAACTTTTGCAAACGGATGAGTTTCGGAAAGCGATGAGAAACCCACGAAGGGTGGAGGAAGTGCACGTGGCGCAGTTTACGTTTTGGGCGGAGGATTTGACCGAAAGAGTGAGGAAAGTGATGACGACGACCACCGCCACCAACAACGGTATCGAGGAAAGTAAAGAGTAGTAGTAGTGTAGTAGTATGTGTGTAATAGCAGAGAGAGAACCTCTCTTATCCGCGTGGCGCTCTCATATATAGCGTGATTCGTACGCATTACGTTTTTTCCATACGATTCTTTGCATGTCACCCGGGAGTTCGTTTGTCGCTTGCGCGCAACGCCCGCGCTTGCGGACTCGCGCCTGGTCGAATATTCGTCAACAACTTAACCACAAGTCACACATTGAGTTCTCACAACAAAAGTAATATATATAGAGTAAATGTCGTCGTCCACCTCCTCATCATCATTATCAAAATCATTTGCTTCGGCGGCATTACTGACCCCGCGTCGTCGGGGTCGTCGTCGATGCAACAACAGCGTCGGTGGTGTCGCAGCAAAGACATCCTCCTCGACGGCATCATCATCAACAAATGATGATGAGACGACGACGGGGAAACAACAACAACAACAACAGCAAGGACGCAAAAGCAACGGGGACCAAAAAACCGGTCGTCCTAAATCTCCTTTTTATTCGCAAGGGAAACATCAGCGACGACGAGACGACAAAATCATTCAACTGAGGAGAGGAGAGTTTAAAAACAGGGAGGATCCACCGCCGTGGGAGACGACGTGGTCCGTGGACAGTCGGTTGATGAAAATCGAAGGGAGTTTGTTCGAAGAAGAAGAAGAGGAGGACAAGGAGGAAGAAGGTGCTTCTTGTTTGATAGACATAAAAGGCTACGCGGAACCGAGTGGCCCGCACTCGTTCTTCCTAAAGGCGGAGATCACCGGCCACATACGATGCCACTGCGACGCGTGCGACGGGAAGTTCAACTTACCGGTAAAATCAGGATTCAAACTTTTCCTGGACGAACACGCGACGGCGTTCGGCGATGTCTCCGGAGACCTCGAAATCGTTCCATTCCCTCGCTCGACGGAACACGTGGATTTAACCTCGGTCGCTCGGAGTTGGATCGAGATGAACTTAAAGGAGGAATTTCTGTGCGACGAGTGCGGAGAGAACGACGGGATCGTGGAGACGTGGAGTTTAGATTACGACGGCGAGGTCAAGATCAGGAAATGATGATGATGATGATATGTAATCTAGTCTAGTCTAGTAGTAGTAGTAATAGTATGTGTAGATAGTGTAAATAGCAGTTATATTATTATATTCGTATTAGTATTTTAGTAAAATTCTCACTCCTCACAACAAAAAGGTATTCCTTTTTGTCACACAGCAACACAACATGGATAAAATACTGGCCAACGCAATGACCTCTTCGGTTATACCAGGACAAATTCAATCGGACATGAAACGCAAATTGGACGACATTCGAGACCTGCCGATGAATTCAACCATTCCTCTCACGGAGGAAGATTCTCATCTTGGTGCGAAGATGTTGGAAGCGTTTTCGGTGGACATTTCGCACCAAGAAGTCGAACGAATCCTCATCGAGTTGGAGGAGATTTACAAGACCCAACCGGGGGAGTGGCTCCCTATTCACGGGATCGGGTCGATTTTAGCCATGGATTTAGGGTACGAGGACGAAGACGAATTCGAAGACGCGTTGAAATCTTCGTTCGAAGAGTTCGTGAATAAACTACCCATGATTGAGTGCAAAGACGTGGAGTCGGAATTACAACCCGGTCTCGTTCGCAAGTGTTGGCGGTTAATACCGGAGTTGAAAGCGGAAAACCGGAAACCGAGGTGTTTGAAGTTGGAGTTGAAAGCAAAATCGGATTTGTGGAGGATATTAATGCGAGCGCCTGGGTCGTCGATTGAGATTCCCGAGATTGAGTTTTACGCCGGCGGGGATTTAAAGAGACAAATCGATAGCGTATATAATCACCTGTCGCAGGCGTGTTTTAACTTGGAGTCACACGTGCAACACATGGCGAGTTGCGCGGCGAACCCGGAGGAGCAACAAGGGATTTTAGAAACGATTGAAAGATTAAGGAGGATGTTAGATTTAGAGGAACCGTGCACGATAGTTATTCGGTGCCCGACTGGGGAGACGGCGTTTAAACCGATGGATGGAATCGAAGTTTTGCCATTGGATGCGCCAATCGAAGGCACGGTGTTGATGACTGACGACAGACAAGAGTTGGAGAAGTAAGTGCGCAGAGAAGAAGGCGAATAGTAAAAGAATGAAGCGAATAATAATGGAACCATCGAATCGATACTACATGTACCGTCGTTACCATCGCGTTGTAAAACACTACTAGTAGTACTGCTGAAAATATTTCTTCTAAAAAGCAAAAACTACCAAAGCGTTGTGCGCAAACAAACACGAATGAATTTTCATGAATCGAACCATTTAAAATCGACTCTCCCGCTCGTCGCTTCGTTCAACGCCGATTCCAACTCCTCGATCGCATCAAATTCGACGTTCAGCTCTAACGAAACTCCACCGGTATCTTCGTCCCATTCTTCGTCTTCCACTCGCACCCGCTCTTCGCTCGCAAAACGTTCCACCGTTCGATTGACTCTCTCCACGTCTTTCGATTCCTCGACGTTCGCAAACGCCACGACGACTTTCGCCGCTTTCAACTTTGTCTCGTTTTCTAAATCTAAAGTCTCAAACGCTTGATTTACCGCTCCACCGTAAGCTCGCATCAAACCACCTGGGCCTAACTTTATCCCTCCGTAATATCTCGTCACCATCGCGACGACGTTCTCGAAATCAAGTTTTTCTTTTCTCCCGTGGAGGACGTTCAGGATTGGAATTCCGGCTGTTCCAGATGGTTCTCCGTCGTCGCTCGATCGGTTGTTCGCGTCGCCTATTCTCCAAGCGAAACAATTATGCGACACAGAAAAGTCCGAGTGGTCTTTTACGAACTTCATGGCTTCGTGCGCGTTGGAAATCGTGGCTATTTTGCACACGAACTTTGACTTCTTCGCGACGTAAGTGGACTCGTGATACGGTTTTTTCGTTATGACGCGTATCTTGTTACGAGTGGTAGTATCAGATGACGAAACGCAGTGCGACGAGCGTTTCAAAACATATGTTCTTCTTCTGTTACACTTAGTATTCGCATTATTAGTATTCGGAGATAAATAACATCGGCGACAGAGCAACTCAACTCGACTTTGGTATCGCCCCAACATCATCATCAAAATCACCTTCGTTAAAATGACGAGAAAACGAAAACAAACTCGAAAAAGAAAGAGAAAATATGCCCGAACGTTGACTATGAATGTATTGTAAAGCGATACAAAAGTTTCATTCTTCCTCGTCGCTATCGACCAAAACTCGTTTTCTTCGATCACCAGCCGGCGTGTCCGCCTCCTCGTTCGTCTCCTTCTCGTCGTCGTCGCTCTCGTCCTCGTCGTCGTTATCATCTGGGACGATGAAGTCATCGTTCTCTTCGAGTTCGTCTTCCGCGCCTTCTTCCAAAAACCCCGCGTCCAACTCGGCTTCTCTTCTCGAGCGTTCGTCGTAGTACAACTCGTTCGCCACCCCACGAATACTTCGGTTACCACCCCCGTATCGTCCGTCTCTCCCACCATCCCTCCGCATCACCCCGTCGCCGCCATCTGCTCGTGATCGTATATCTTCGCTCATCATTTTCTTCCGTTTTCGTTGCAACTGCGCCTCTTCCCTCGCTCTCTGTTCGAACAATCGATCCGACGCGTCCTTCTCCTTTTCCGGATCGACGTTCGACACGAACCGTATGGTCCCTTTCGCTCTCGCCCCGTGCTTCTTCTCGATCGCGTCTCGTAATCTCTTGTGCGTGTGCGAATCCGTCGTCGCCGGTCGAAACTGCATCCGTTTGCTAATCTTCGCCTTCCCTTCCATCAAACCTTGATGTCTCGCAAAGACGTATTGATTCAGACCTTGCTTACTCGATACCGCGCTTTCCATCACGTTGAAAACCTCCTCTCCTAAGTGTAACGTTTTCGATCCATCCGACCATTCCACAAACTTCGCGTTCGATTTTAACTCATTCGTCGTCTCGTCTCTCGTCCACCTCGCGACGTTCCCTTCTTTCGCTTTTAATCGGGATCGGCCAAATTCATCCACGATAGTTTTGTCCTCTTCTTCTTGGAACGTGTTTTCGTCGAATTTCTTCGCGTTTACGTCAAAAATGTTCGTCGCTTTGCTCACGATCGGGTTTAAGTAGATTTCTTTTTCGTTTTCATCTTCTTCTTCTTCTTCTTCGTTCAAAGCGGCGATCAGATGCATCGGTTCGCCTTTTCTTTCCTCTTTCTCTCCTTCCCCGACGACTGTCAAAACTTCTTCTTTGTCCTCTCCGGCGTATTCATCTAAAACAGAGTTGCTCACTTTAGTTTTTGCTTTCGTTTTCACGACGCCTTCGTCCTCCATCTCCACGTCTTCTCTTTCGTCGTCATCTTTGTCTTTGTCTTCTTGTTCTTGTTCTTCGTCGTTTTTGTCTAATTTTCGATCGCCGTCGTTTTTGTCTAATTCTTCCCCGGCAGTGGTGGTGGTTATGGTCTTCTCTAAAGGCTCTTCGTCCGAGTCGTCCGAGGAATCGCCGAAGATGTTCGCCACGAGCGCGTCCGCCATCTTTAGGTCACGTGTGTGTGTTTACTCTACTTTACTCTTTAATAATAAGAATAAGGTAATACTAATTTGTGGGGAACGGAGACACCGCGAAGAAAGTCTAAAAATACGAATAAGAGAGAAAAACAAAGAACGATAGAACAACAAAGTCTATTGAGACACGATGTGCTTTAAAAGCGTCGTCAAAAGAAGCCATCGTCATATTCTTGGTATCCTCACAGACTTTCAGTTATACTGTGTTTATATCAATACTCTAGTATACTATTCTTTGTTGTCTTCTAAAAGTTTAAACTCGCAGTCGAACCACGCGTCTTTGCCGTGTTTTACTTCGCTTTCGCCTAACAGCGTAAACCCGCCATTCTCATAAAACGGAATCATGTTTTTCTTACACAACAAGCGAGCAGATTTCAACTCCGATTGGTTTTCTCGTTTCCTATCGTTATTTCGAGCTTTTAAATACATTAAATACGTTTGCAACAGCTTTCCTCCAACGCCTCGTCTTCGTTTGTTTTCTTTGACGCAAACGGAGTGCACACATAAAATCACTCCGTCTGGTTCGTGTTTACTTCCCATGGTTTCCGCAGTTAACGTTTCGTTTTCGTGTACGCACGTCCCACACACGTATCCAATAATTTCATTCTCACTTCCATGATGTTCCGTGGCGACTAAGAACATCTCTCCTGCGTTTATGCATCTATACCGTAACGTTTCTAAAGATGCTTTTTCATCCTCCGGGTACGAATTGGATTCAATCTCTGAAATTGTCTCGATGTCTTCCATAGAAACCGGGCGGTAGGAGACGAAACCGGCCGGGACGCGAGAGTACGGCATCATAGACTCGGACGATGTTGTTTGTGACCCATGAGTGTTGTTGTTGTCCATGACTCTAACGTGCAAAAGGCGTTGGTGGTGTGTTCTTTATGCGTATAATGCTTCTGCTTCTTGTTGTGAAAATGAATGGGTTGTTGTGTGGTTGTTTAATGGTTGTTTTGTGGTGAAAAAAAAATGTAAAAAACACAGACACTTTTTGTTGTCGTCGTCAGTCAGTTTTTTTTGTGCCAACGAGGAATTAAAAAATACTCGTACTGTCAGTCCGGCAAAGAAGACGTTTTGAAGAAAACGCAACGTATTATTATTATCAGTATTTAATAAACGCGGAAGAAGAAGAGAATAACATCAATAAAATGCTCGCCTTTAACGCGACGACAAACCTCAACAACGGAGATGCGAGCAATGGTGGGAGAAAGAATTTCGGGTTTTTCGCCTCGGGGTCTTCGATTCTTCCGAGACGAAAATCTTTCGACGGTATGAATAAAAAGTCATCATCGAAGGGCGGCGGAAGAAGACAAGCGATTTTCTCTCCTCCTCCTTCTTTTTCTTCCTCTTCTTCTTCTTCTGTCCTGGTGTTCCCAGAGCAAGAAGACGAGGCGTACCCGTACTTATCCAGACGAAGAAGAATCGCAGAGAGCGAAGGAGGAAAGTTTGTGAGACGAAATATTTCCTCGGCTTTGTACGAACACGAGTTGCAGTTGAAAGACGACGGGGTCGTGGAGTACGCGGTGAGAAGGAGGATTGAAACAACGATTGAAACAAGCGGCGGCGGAAAAGACGTGTTAAATACGGTGTATTCGCGATTACAAGAAGGGATTTTGGGTGGAAGTAACACTATGGACGATTCCATTCGTTCGCGCGAGGCCTCGGCGAAGGAGGTGCGCGAATTCTTGTTCGGATCGGACGAAGCCCTCGAGACGAGACGACGATCAAAAGGCCCCCCGTTATATCAAACCCTCGACAATCATCGCGCAAAAACGTTTCACGTTTGCGAGACAAAGTCGCAAAGCGCTTTCGGCAAATCGATCATGAAAACTTTCGTCTCTTCCGATCGATCGACCGGTTCAATCGCCTTTAAAATGATCGAAGCGAAAAACTCGAGAGTGTTCGAGGTGTACGAAGGATCCAACGCGATCGAAATAGACTCGGACGGATCAATATATATCGTTGCTCGTGGAAAGGCGAAGATGAAAGGATTGTTGAAGAAATTCGCGCACAAACAAGTTGCCAACGTGTTGGTTTCGAAGATCCGCGCAAACTTGGAGAGAACTCGAGACGCGATCGACGGCGGCGCGAGTAACGCGAAGAATAACAATAACGGCGACGCCGCGTTGTTCGCTTAATTTCTCGAGAAAGAGCGACACGAAAGAGAGAGAGAGATGACGTCCGTCTGTATATATCACGCAAAACGATCGTTGTATTCACATATATGATATTACTACATATAATTTTTTGTAAGATACACGAAAGAGAGAGAGAGAAAAGAAAAAGAAAAACACCACAAAAACTGAAGATACACCCACCCCGCGCGCAATAAAAGAGATACAAACAAAATGTTGAAAGGACTTTTTACTCCACCGCAAGACGAAGAGCATCTCACTCGAGACGCTTTGCGAGAGGAAAGTTTACCCGAGCATCCGGAAGGCGATGATGATGGTTCATCATTACCAGTCGTCGTCGTTGAGAGCGAACAGCAACACGAACGACAAAAGAAACGAGAAGAGGGAACTTCGATAGAACTTTTCCTCGCACAGAACAAAAGCTTATCCGAGATGAAGGTGGAGAGAGACGGACAGGCAGGTATAATGCTGTGGATAAATGTTGGCATATTTTGTTTCCTTTTATTTTCGCCGATAATCGCGTTGATTCCAACCATGTCGAACGCGGCGTTCATGGCCATAGAGTTGTCTCTGATAATATTAATTGGGTGGTCAAAAATTGAGTACGCGCACCGAGCGACGGTGTGGAACGTGTGTCTAACGAGAGGAATTATCGTTGATTTTCCGAAAACACATAAAGTGACGATGTGGTTGCGTCAACTGCCGATGTTTTTCGCGTACTTTTTCTTGTTTTTACACGCGTTTACGGTGTACTTGACGCTCGATCCAGAGTTGGAAAAAGGCGAGCTCAGCGATATACTTCAAGCGATCTTGTCGATTCTCGCGGTGTTATTCGTTCTTCTCATGACTAAAGAGTTCGTGGTTATTGAAGGCGCGAACTCATTGTTGACGCTGAATATGGTCGTATATTTGTTTCAAGACGAAAATTTGCTCCGTGAGAAAGGTTTTCGCGTCGTCCACATGTCTCGTTTACAGGACTTTGTCAAGGGGCGTTCGAATAGATTCGGGTGGGAGAAGACTGGGCACTTTTCTTGGAAGCGAGACTGAGGAATGTAAACTTCGTGGACTCTCTTTAATATGCGGATCGGTAACTGCGCGATTCCTCTGGCCCTTCCGAGACTTGGACGCGTAAAAAATTCAAGCGGGTAAAGCGCTTCCTCGAATATATTGGTTCAAGTAAAGAGTTCTTCTCTTTTTAATTACAGATTTACAAAACAAACACGCACTTTTTAATAATAATAAGACTTCTTTGATTACTTCTTCGCCCCAGCAGCAGCTTCCGCGGCTGCCGCTTTTGCCGCCTCCGCCGCAGCCGCTTCCAATTCTTTCTTCAACTTTGCCAAATCTCGGCAATTGGGCCCAGTCGGCTCGGTGTTCAAGGTCGTCGTCCCGGTTATCGGCTCTGCTTTATTCCTAATCTGACTCCCAACCTTCTCCGGCATTTTCCCCTGCGCTAACGTTTGGACGATCGACACCGCACTTTCCGGCGTCAAATCCTCGTAATAATTATACGTGTATTTCTCCACGCCTCCCGTATAATCCGCCACCGCAATCATCGGCGCGTTTACGCAACATCCCATGCACTCCATCTCCCCCAACGTGAATTTTCCGTCCCTGGTCGTTTCGAATTTCTTCACCCCTAAATGTTCGCTCAACGCCTTCTCGATGTCTCTCGATCCTCGCAACATGCATGGGGTCGTCCCGCACACCATCACGTGGTAACTTCCAACTTTCGACCGGTTAAACATGGAGTAAAACGTCGCCACTTCGTACACGCGAATCTGCGCCACTTCCAACAACTCCGCGATGTGATTCATCACCGAAACGGTTAAATACCCGGCATTTTGTTGTTGCGCGACGTCTAACAAAGGAATCATCGCCGATCGTTTGTAATTCGGCGGATATCTCTTCAAAATGGTCTGCACTTTGGTCTCGTTTTCCTTCGAGAACTCCCACTTCAAAGACGAATTGTTCTCCGCGGAATCTCTGTGGACCATGAGACCGACGGAGTATAATCGCTCGTTGATGACATGCGAAAACGTTTGATTGTTGTTCGTTTTGCTCGTTTGTTGCTTGAAAATGTTCTTATTATTATTACTATTATTATTATTATTCCTCTTGTTGTTCATCATCATCCCGTTCTGAAACAGATCGGAAGACGTCGTCGTCGTCATATAAGAGGCGGAAAAAATCGCCCTTCCGCTGCTCGTGCTACTGCTAAAATATTTTTGAGAAGCGGTGGCGATGGCGGCAATCCCGCCGTGAGTCGTCGTCGTCGCCGCCGTCTTCTTTATCGCTTGTCTGATGAGCATGATGATATGATGATGATGGATGATGATTTTAACGACGACGAAAAGGCAGAGAAGAGGTTTTGTCGAGCAAAATTTTGATAGAAAAAAATTTGGTCTTTTTTTGATCGCAAAAACGACGATCGATTCATTTTGGTCATCAAATACAAACAAGAATATAAATTACAACAACAACAACGATAGATTATCAAACATCAATCAAATCTAAACGTCTCTTTGCGCGATAGAGATGTAATCACCATAATCCGGGTTCACGTCCGAATACATGGGCAACTTCAACCCTCTCTTCCAAGCCTTCCATCGTAAAAAGACGGTGGTGGAAGCGGCGAGGAGGCATCGGAGGTTGTGCGAGACTCCCGGGAACCAACAGGCGAAGACCGTGTACACGGCGGCGCCGGCGATAGCCGTGGTGCCGTATAACTCCGCGTGCGAGTGTAACACTCGCACCGGTTGGCGTAGGAAAACGTCGCGCACGACGCCACCTCCCGTGCACGTGATCGCGGATAATGCGACCGCGAGGAGAGGGCCTAAGTTTCGGACCAACGCGGCGTTGGCGCCGATGATGCAAAAACCGCCTAAACTTAACGCGTCCAACCAGTTCAACGCAGTTTCCATCGCTTTCGATTCACGAACTTCTTTCGATAAGACTTTCGGCCAGAAGAAAAACGTGAAGAAAGAAGCGACCAAGGCGACGATTAGATACTCCGGCTCGGCTATCCAAAACACCGGGTGCGCGCCTTCGATGCCAATCAACGCTCCTCGAATGGTCCCTCCGCCCATAGCGGTCACGCACCCGACGACGACGCACCCGAGCAAGTCCAAACCTCTCTTTCCCGCTGCAATAACTCCGCCGTGCGCGAACACGCCCGTGCCGAACAAATCCACAAACCTCAACCACTCCGCCGCTTGCAGCGTCGATAAAGACTGAAACGTTTTCACCATCAGGTTTTCCGTGTTTGGAGGATGCGCGGTGGTATACCCGACGTGCGGGAGCAACGCGTACGCGATGTAGAGTAAACCGGTAAAAATCACGCCCAGAGCGCAAAAATGTTTCAACGCGTGCACGTCGAAAAATTTCTGCTTTTCTTCGTCTCCGTATGATTCTTTCGCATCATCATCGTCTGTCGTTTTGGCTGCAAAAACGTTGAAATCAGAAGAAGAACCTCCTCTTCCTCCTTTTCCCGGACACACTTTTAGACGACGATAAAAAAGACTTTTGCGAGAAGAACAGCCGGTCCAAAACGCGTCTTCTGTCCGAACTCGATGAAGAGTGGTATTCGTCGTCGAAGCAGCGACCCCCAGCTTGGCATCATTTTTGGGCTCGTTGGAGAGTGCGACTTTTGTCGCTGATCTTCTTCTTCTTCTTTTTTCTCTTCTCATCAGAACGACACCTTTAGATAATCCTCCTCCTCGCACGTAATAACGACGATCATCGAAACAACAACAAGCAGACAAAAAGCTACTACTACTCCTGTTATTATTATTATTGCTTTTGCTGCGAATCGACGATGATGATACTACTTTGAGGAATGGTTGTGAAAGCATTCACGACGTATTAAACGACGTAAACGTAAACGAAGACTTATGAAGGCTTATGATAGATAGAATGTGTGACGATTATAATCCAGGGGGGTCGTCCCTTATAATAATCCTCTCTCGTTTTCTAACTGTTTTTTTGTGTGATTTTTGGGCAAATTTAGGCGCCTCCTTGGAGGAGAGATTTTTCAAAAACATCTCAAAAAGACACAAATTTCACTCTTTTTTTTTCTCTTCTTCTCTTCTCCGATAAAAATACTTCTTTGTTGTTGTGTACACAAAAGAGAGAGTGTTGAAGAAGATGGTCGCGACGACGAGGACAACAACGAGGAGCGCGATGAGAAGCAGCGGCGTTGAAAATTCTTCCTCTTCTTCGAAATCTTCTTCTTCGAAAAGTTGGCAAAACCCGGGTTTGAGAAGAGAATTCCTCTCGGCGTTTTCGATGGCGTTCGGGATGTTGTTCGTCCCGATGCAAAAGAATCTGTTTTTGTTTCTCACGGAAAAGTTGATCACGACGGAAGCGAAAGAGATGTTGAAGACACACCACGGGAACGAAATTATCGTCGCTTTATTGTTCATCAACTTGCAGTTTTATTTCGGACCAACGTATGGGCGGTTTTCCAGAGGGTCGTGCAATAATCCAACCGTGTATGTGCTCAGAGGATTCATGGGAGAAATATCGTTCGCGGAGGCGTTTAATGGCGCGATGGTGGTGGTTTTAGCACACATCTTCGCGTTTATGGCATATTTCGTTCTTCACGTGCAATTGGGAGAAGCGATTTTACCAGCCGGGTCGCCGGTTATCGCCGTTGGATCGCAACGCGAAGCCGTAACGAGCGAAGCGTTGGTCGCGTTTCTGAACTTTCTGGCGTTTGATTTCGCGGCAAAGACGATGCCGAAAGGCGTGCAACCGGCGTTTGGCGCTTTGTTTTACTGCATCGTTATCACCGTAGAGAAGTGTAAGTATTCTTGCGGGTACATGAATCCGGCGGTGGTTTTAGCCTCGCACGTCGTGTGGGGGGAAACGATGATGAAGAGTAAGAAAATCTTTTCAATCGAGCGAATACTCGAGGCTGCGCAACACGAAGCAAATAGGCCGTACGTGTACGGCGCAGTTTTGGGGTCGTTGATGACTGCAGTCGTAGCTAAAGCGATCGATATGGCTACGTCAGTATCATCATCTGGAGTAGTAAGTAGTAGCAAGAAAAGCTCCTCTTCTTCGACGACGACAAAACAGAAGAAGAAGAAGGCTGAAACGACGACGAAAACAAGAAGCGCGGGGGGCGGCGCGGCAAGTTCGCTGAGGAAGCGGAAGTAAATAGATTTTGTTGAATATTATTACGTATTGTGTTTTACGGAAACTAATTCTTTCATTGCTACCTCACTCCGGTTACTTATTATTAGCTTATCTCGCGCTAGCCAAAATCATTTCCGCTCGAAAGATTAGGGAGTCAAACCCACGACTCCGCAGGCCAACCTTTGAAAATAAATGAGTAAAATAGATAAGAGCAAAAAATACCAACCTTGCGCCCGCGTTTCCGGTCGTGGAACTCGTCTTGCCTTGCGTGCCGATTTCTGAGTTATCCCCTTTACCCAAATCATCTTCCAACTCGTGAATCACGAACGCTCTGCCGACGATGGAGTTTGCCCCGGATAAAGGAATTTGCATATCCTTAATGGTAAACTTGCACCCGCCGGCATCCGCGATGACGTTACCCAAATCCCCGGCGTGTCTGGTCGCATCCGTCGGCGCGCCGTGCGTCATCTTGTTCGGGTTAAAGTGCGGGCCAGTGGACATGCACCCGTTGGTCGTGTCTCCGAATTCGTGGACGTGCAAACCGTGTTTGCCCGGCGCCAAACCGGTGATGTCGCCGACAACCGTCGTCGCGCCAGACGGGTCATCTTGCGTCAAAGTTAACGTGCCCGCGACGCCAGCCGTACCGGTGAGAACGACGACTGCTTTCTGTTTGTTCGTTTCGGATAATATATAAATAATAATATATATTTGTCAGTATTTAAGCCGCAGATTCTTCTACTCAATATGTGTTCTTTTTTCCCACCATTTTCTCGTCGTCGTCGTCCGAAGCGCAAAAGAAGAGGTAAAACGTACTTGTTCGGCGTTGACGGCGAACGCGACCGGGGTCTTTCTCGCGGCTTTCGCAGAGACAAAAGTTTTCAACCTGTTTATTGTTGTTGTTGTTGTTATATTCGCAGAAGAGAGAGTCGTTATTATATATGTGGTTACTCGTTTTCACGAGAAGTAAAACGAGTCCGTTTTAGCGGAACTCTAGGTTAGAAAAAAGCCATCATCACATCGTCATCAATAACAACAACAATAATACTACTAATAAAACGTACCCTCGTCGGCCAGCGCACGCGCATCGAGAAGAGCAATTGGCGTGTTGTGCTTGGATTTGGCACTTATTCATAGTTGTTGTTGAAGAAGAACTGATGGCAAACATAATTATATTATTAGTAATGTGTGTGTTCTTCGTGTAGTAATATGTGCTTTTGATGAAAAGTGACGAGAAAAAACTCGAGAAAAAGAAAAAAGTGAAAAAAAAAGTGAAAAAGCAACTTTTCTTTCTCCATGGAAAACACGGGAGAGTTTTTTCCACATGAATAACCACATTAGTAGATAACCACATTATTAGTATTTACAATAAAAAGATGATGAGGATGACGACGATGCAAACGCCTCCTCTTTCTCCCACTCCTGTCGCTCACGCTTCTGCCGCTAAAAGCAGCAGTCGTTTTATCGCTCCTGAAAACGCTCCTTTTATTCGTCGTCGTCGTTTTATTCCGCGACAAATGCGACAACAAAAACAACGACCCCGTCGAGTGACGACGATGACGAGGAGTTCTTCTTCTCATCGTCATCATCATCATTCAGTAAAGAAGGATGCAAAAATCCGCCGCCGCACTGGTGCGACATCATCCAAGAACGACGACGAACTCGCGAACAACAACGGAAGTGAAGGAGTAGCGAGAGAGATTGAATTTATGGTGGAAATGCGCTGCAGTAAGTGCGTGGAGAAAGTCGAAAAATCCGTCCTTTCTCTCCCGGGTGTTATTCAAGTCTCCGCGTCTCTGGGGACGAATACGGTGCGAGTGCTCGCGACGTCTTCGGTGAAAACGGTGGAAGAGAAGATCGCGTCTACGGGATATAAAACTCGTTTAGTTGGGCAAGGGAACGTCGAGTTGTTCAACGAACGACTCGCGGAACGATTAGGTATGGATTTGAGAACGTTGATGCAGTCCTTAGCCGCCGTCGCGGAGTTTAAAGGAGAGGCGTATCAACACGGGAGTTGTAAAGGCGTCGTGCGGTTCGTGCAAGTGAACGAAGAGACGGCGACGTTTGAGGCGGATGTGTTAGGATTAGAAAAGGGGAGGAAGTACAAATTGCGAGTGCGGATGTATGGAGATACGACGAGAGGGGTGGAGAGCTGCGGGGAAGTGTATCAAAATACGAACGAAAATGAACAAGAAGAGGAAATATTATTAGGCGAAATGTGCGCCGTGCAAGCCATGGAGGACGGGTCGATTAAAGCGAGCTTACAGCTTCCGAACAAATTTTTCGTTTGGGATATTATTGGAAGAGCTTTGTGCATCGAAGAGGTGGTCGCCGGGAACGAAGAAGGAGAAGGTTTGCGAGTAGCCGCGGTGCTCGCCAGAAGCGCCGGCGTCGGTGAAAATCTCAAGAAGGTGTGTCAGTGCGACGGGACGGTAATTTGGGAGTCGTCGCCGGATGATTTTACGCCGCAAATCTCAAAAGGAGGAGGGTCCCCTTTGTTCGAGAATGGAAAGGTTTCGGTAAAGCGCATGTAAATAAATTACTGCGACGGGTCGTGGTCCGGCGTAGAAATATTGTAATTGTATATAGCTGTATTAAAATGATCTTTATGTGTCTCTCGCTTTGTACCAGTAAAAAATAATATAAAGACGCGCGCTCTCTCTTTCACTTTTTCACGCGACTTGACGTTGCATTTGATGGTGTTGCTGCGGTAGCGACGGTGGCTTCATCGGCGACGACGTCAACGAAGGTAAACTCGTGCCCTTCAACTCCATCTGCGCTTCCGCCCACGACTTGTTCGATTTCGCGAGCGACATGACATTTGACGCTTTTCCGCCGTTCTTATCCTTAGAAAGCGCTGGAAACTCTTCTTCTCTTTTCGAATTACTATTACGATCGTTGGAGTCGTTTCCGTGATTATGCTGATGATTGTCTCTCCTATACTCTCTCGATGATCGTCGCGGCTTTGGAAACGCCGCAGATGAAATTCTTGCCAGATCGATAGGACGAGGCGAAGGAATGCGAATTGAAGACGAAGATGCACTTGGCGACATAGAAGGCGAAGAAGAGGCGGATTTATGATGCTGAATCATCTGTTGCTGACCTTTTGGTGGTGGCGTTTTAGGAAGTGGCGGTGAAGTAGAAGAAGAAGAAGAAGAAGAAGAGGAAGAAGACTTCACCGCGGCTGCGCACGGGTGGTCGTCTGACGCGGTACTCGCCGTATCGCTCACCGCTTCGTTCGTTGCTGCTCCAATGTTCGACGACGACGATCTTTGCGTTGGTGGTGGTGGTGGATACTGCTGCTGCATCATGACGTCGTGGTAGAACTTGTTGTACATCGAAACAACCGCTTCGGAGGTATCCGGAAGCCGAGGCATCGGCGGAGGAAGCGGAGGCGCCATCGAATGATGATGGTGCATTCCAAACGGCATCGGATGCGGCATACTCCCACTATCGGGAATAATCATCGGCACAAAAATGACTCTTTGACCGTCAACCATCTGTGGGGGTGGCATTTGCGGAAGTGGTGGTTGGTAGTGTTGATGATGATGATGGTAGTGCTGTTGTTGATCTGGTGGAGGATTTGACGCGGCGCAGAAAGACTGTTCAATGTCCGAAACGCTTCGCACGACGTACGTATCGTTGCTTTTTTCTTTGTCGTCCGCAACTTTCTGCTGCTCTTCTTGTTCTTCTTCTTCTCGAGCTTCTTCTTCTTTTTTCTCTTTCGTCTCTTCTTCGACTACAACAGTGAGAGCCGGTGCTGTTTCGTTCTTCTTGAGAGTATCGACAAACAGCGCTCGTCTCGTCACCTCTCTCTTCTTCTCGACCGCGGCGGTGACGACTTCTTTCGGCGGTGGCGACTTTGGCAACGGAGGCGATGAAGATAATTCGCTCCTCTGCTGTTGCTGCTGCTTTGCCGCAGGTATCTTCTTCACAGGCGAAATCTTGACTTTCGATACAACGAGATCTTTCGGAGCGACGATGACAGAAGAAGGGGAAGTCTTGGCGCCACGCACTTTTTTCACCTCTTGCCAAGCCTCGAGGTTTTCTTCTTCCATGCATTCTTCGGACTCTTGCAAAGCGACTGGAACAACGAGAGTAGGAGTAGGAGTAACCTCTTCTTTTCCTTGTTCTTCTTCTTTTCCTTCTTCTCCTTCTTCTTCTTTCTCGTCGTCGTCTTCTTTATCCGAGACTTCTTCCTTCTTCTCGGAGACCGGCGCCGGCGTATCTTTGCCCGCCTTGTTACTTTTCTTCTTCTTCTTTTTCGACGACGAGGAGGACGATTTCGCGGCTTTCTTCTTCTTCTTCTCCTCTTCTTCCGTTTCTTCTTCAAACAAGAGCTCCTCGATGAACTTTTCCGTCTTTTGCCTCGAAAACTGGTCAAATTTCCCGCTCAACATTTGTTCCAAGCACGCAGATATCACCGTTTGATGCGCTCTTTCTCCCAAAGCGCTATCGATTTCCATCGCATTCGTCACGCGCATGCGCACAAACATTAAAAGCTTCGTCTCGGCTCCGTAATCGATTAACGTATCGTACGGATCGAGTATGTTGTTCAACATGTTTGAAAATTGGCGTCTATACGTCTGTTCGAGCGTGGACGAGAAGAGTTGCGCCGCTGACTTTTTGAAGCCGCCGACGACGAGATCTTTGTCGACGAAATCCGAGAGTATCTCGAACGCTTTCTTCAAAACCGATACGGCGCGATACAAAACGTGGCGATTGATATCGTCCGCGGCTTTACACGCCTTTTCATTCGATGGAAAATACGCGTTGTCGCACAGTAAAATGAGATCGTCAAAGACCATGGTTTGATCCGCGGACCATTTCGTGGACGCGAGTAACCGGTCGCGGTCGTGCGAGGTCTTCGTACTCAGCGACGGAGAACGGAGAACTTTTTCGAGCGCTTTTTCAAGTTTTGCGGTCGCGTCGCTAAACTCCTCCCCGGCCGGCGTCACGTGCGCAAGATGCCCTTTGATGATCATCTGGTTAAACGTTTGCTCTTGCCCGTACGTCTTGATCTCGCTTTCAAGTTGATCTTCAATCGTGAGCACGTGCTGGTTGTCGTCGTCGTCAATATCGTCGTCGATATCGTTTTTCTCGACGTATTCATCGTCGAGAAGCGCTTCGTCGTCTTCATTGAGGAGAATCGACCACGACGATAACGAGCGGTTCGCGATGCTGTACGTTGGAATCTCTTTCAAAATCGTCGTCGTCGTCGCGTCCGTTGCTTTCATCTTCGAAGGAGCAACAACAGTCGTCGCTTTTTCCGTCGGTACGAATACTTTTGACACCGCTTTTGTGTCTTTACGATAGTCTGTAGCAAATTTTGTCATCGCTTCGCAGTCTTTCAAGAATTTCTCTCGCTCGATCAACGCCAGTCGCGCGGAGACGACCATCCCGCGCATGTTAATCCAGATTCGAATGCACTCGAGCACGTTTTCGCGATCGTGACTTTTCTGATTAATATCGTCGTCGCTAGAAAAATCCATCTTCTCGACCAACGAGCGCAACCGATACGTTTCGTACACTTCCTTCTTGAACTCTCTCAAAAATTTGAACACCTTATCGTCTGCGATGGCGCCGTGAATCTTCTTGGATTGGTCCAACTGAAACTTACCAGAGTTGAAGCGTCTCGTTGCCGCGCAGCTTCCAGAGAGAACGTCGTCGCCGTCGGGGAGGATTTCATACTTTTCTTCTTGTTTGTCCTCGTCTTTGTCTTCTCCGCCGATTTTCATCTCTCCTTCGTCGTCGTCCTTCTTCTTCTTTGTCGCCGCCGCGCTGCTCTTCGTCCCAGCCTTCTTCTTCCCAACGCCACCACTCGAAGTCGTCTTCCCTTTCGCCGCCGCCGTAGTGTTTGCTTGGCTCACCAACTTTTTTTTCGCCTCCAACAAATCTTCTCTTCGCGCTCTCTCCTCGCGTTCGCCAATCTCTCGATTTTGTTCCGATATCTTCAACGTGTTCAACAAAACGGTCCTTTTCGTCGCCGCCGCGCCTTCTTCTTTCGACGACGGTATCGTCAACAACACCGTTCTCGCTCCAGTTGTCTCATCGATCATCTCCTCAAAGTCTTCCAGCTTCAGAAAGTTTTGAAGACGACGACGAGGTTGCCTGAGCTCATTTTCGTTTCCATTATCGTCATCTTCTTCTTCTTCTTCTTCTTCTTCTTCGATAAAAAAACCGCCGCCTCGGTTGCCGCCGCCGAAAAACGCCAGCGCCGCTTCCGTATCTTCCAACAACTCCTTGTTCAGTTTCACTCCTGGATATTCTCTCACCGCGTTCCGGACGAACTGCATGGAAACTTGGAGAGTCATCGCGTCTTCTTCTTCTTCCTTAAGAAGAAAATTGACAAACTCTTCTTTATCCTCTTCGCTCGTCTGCAGACTTTTCAGAGGATCTTTGGAATAAATACTCGGAAGACACGTTTTTGTCGTCGTTGATGTTGTTTTTTGAGACGAAGAAGA
>Ga0114997_10001521_pt1 | contig 19249 bp, 19 predicted proteins | sample ArcticOcean_MG_C_2_FD_87045 | JGI IMG/M metagenome (GOLD analysis project Ga0114997, IMG submission 87045) | Marine microbial communities from western Arctic Ocean - ArcticOcean_MG_CB4_136 | ecosystem: Environmental > Aquatic > Marine > Oceanic | place: Arctic Ocean: Canada Basin | collected...
AAGATCATCAGAAACACCAGCTAGTATAATTAATATAGCATCTGCTCCATAACTTTTTGCAAGGGGTACTTGAAATTTATCTATAAAAAAATCCTTACAGAGAATAGGAAGATTTATTTTTTCTTTAACTTTACTCACATGTATTAAATTTCCAAGAAAGAAATCCTCCTCAGTCAAAACCGATAAACACGTTACTTTATTTTTGTAATAAATTTCTGCAATCTTTATAGGGTTGTATTCCTTTATAATGATACCGGCAGAAGGACTAGCTTTTTTTATTTCAGCAATAATTGAAATCTTTTTATCTTTGATATTATTTTGTATCTTTGCCTTAAAATTAATAAATGATTTATTCTCATCAATTTTTTCAATTAATAGTTTTAATGAAGTAGATCTTTTTAATAAATCAACATTTTCAATTTTTTTTTTTATTATCTTATTTAAAGTGTTTTCAGACATTTTGTAATCTTTTTAAATTTTCATATGTATTTCCTGACAAGATATGCTTTCTAGCATCCTCATAGGCATTATTAAATGAAGAATATTTGTTTGCAACAATTAGTCCAGCAGCAGTATTTAGACAAACAGCTTTAGAAAAATCACTATCTTCACCTTTAAATATATCAACTATTTTATTTGCATTAAATTTAGCATCGTCTCCTAACAAATCTTTAAATTTATTCGCACCTATGTTTAATTCCTTAGGATCAATAGTAATTTCTGAAATTTGACCATCCTTTAATTGAACAACATTAGTTTTTGAATATGGTGATATCTCATCTAAACCATCTTCACTATTTACAATCCAAGCAAATTTTATATTTAAGTTTTTCAAAGCTTTAGCAAAAATTTTAAGTAATCTTTTATCATAAACACCAACCACTTGTCGATCAACAAGGGCAGGGCTACTTAAAGGACCTATCATATTGAATATTGTTCTCTTACCTATTTTTTTCCTTGTTGGTCCTACAAACTTCATTGCACTATGATAATTTGGTGCAAACATGAACCCAAAGTTATTTTTGTTGATTTGTTCCTCTATATCTTTTGGTTCTAAATCAATCTTGATATTTAAAGCTTCCAAAACATCACCAGATCCACATTTAGATGAAACTGCTTTATTACCATGTTTTGCTACCTTAACTCCCATACTAGCTAATAACAGAGCTGAAGCTGTTGATATGTTGAGAGTATTCATTCCGTCACCACCAGTCCCACATGTGTCAACACAGTCTTTAACGTTAACCCTTTTAGACTTATCTCTTAAAACATAAACACCACCAGCTATCTCATCCGAAACCTCACCTTTTGCTGAAAGTAGAGTTAAAAAATCAAATATTTCATCATCTGAAGCTTTACCCAGCATTAGCATTTCAAAAGCATCTTTACTTTCATTAAAGGATAAATCTTGTTTTTTTTTTAATTTTTCTAAAAATTTTTTCATTAGTTTTTATAATGGATAAAATTTTTTAATATTTTGATGCCGATAATAGTTTTTATACTTTCGGGGTGAAATTGAACACCATGAACATTATATTTTTTATGTTTTACAGCCATTATAAGGCCATCCTTAGTTTGTGCGGTGATTTCAAGTTCTTTAGATAGTGTTCTTTTATCAATAATTAAGCTGTGATATCTTGTAGCTTCAAATCTTGAAGGAAGGTTTTTTAATATCCCAGTTCTATTCGATTGAATTATACTAGTTTTCCCGTGCATCAATTTTTTAGCTTGAACAATTTTTGAACCAAATACTTGTCCAATAATTTGGTGACCTAAGCAGACACCAAGTATTGGAATTTTTTTATAAAGAGATTTAACTATCTTAATACAATTCCCTGATTGATCAGGGTTACCAGGACCAGGTGATATTACAATTCTATCATATCCATTTTTAATTATTTTTTTATCGGTAATTTTATCATTCCTTACAACATCAACTCTAATCTTTAAAGAGGAAAGGTAGTGGTACAAATTGAATGTAAAGCTATCATAGTTATCGATTAATATAATTTTCATTACTTAAGAGCACTCAGTAATGCTTTTGCTTTATTAATAGTTTCTTCATATTCCTTAATTGGATTACTATCAGCAACAATACCTGCACCAGCCTGAATGTAAAATTTTTTATCTTTTGCTACTGCAGTTCTTAAGGCTATACAGGTATCAAATTCACCATTTGCTGAGAAATATCCTATGCCACCTGCATAAACCTTTCTTTTAGTTGTCTCTAATTCATCGATAATTTCCATAGCCCGAATTTTAGGTGCACCTGAAACAGTTCCAGCTGGAAAACCTGCGAGTAACGATTTAAATTTTGAATATCTTTTATTATAAACTCCCATTACATTAGAAACTATATGCATTACGTGTGAATATTTTTCGATCATAAAACTTTCTGTAACTTTAATAGTACCAATTTTAGAGACTTTACCTGCATCGTTTCTTCCCAAATCAAGTAACATTAAATGTTCAGAAAGTTCTTTCTGGTCTTTCAATAAATCTTTTGCAAAAAAATTATCTTGTTTAGAATCTTTACCTCTAGGTCTTGTACCTGCTATCGGTCTAACAGTAATTTTGTTATCTCTTAGTCTAACTAGAATTTCTGGGCTAGCCCCAATTATTTGAAAATCTTTAAAATTGAAGAAGTACATAAATGGTGAGGGGTTGGTAACTCTTAATTTTTTATAAATGTCTAGAGGTTTTTTAGATAATTTGGCTTCAAATCTTTGACTTAAAACTACCTGAAAAATATCACCAATTTTTATATATTCTTTGGCCTTATTTATCATTTTTAAAAATTTATTTTTAGAAGTATTGGATTTAATCTTAATATTTGTTTTTATATTACTATAAGAATTATTTTTCTCTAAAGAAGCCTGAACCAATAAATCATTTATTTCACTTTCAACTTCTAAATATTTTATTTTATAATTTGAAATTTTTTCATCATTGAAGATGTTTACAATATAAAAAATCTTTTTTTTTAAATTATCATGAATAACCAATGTTCTTGGTCTTAAGAGTCTTACATCGGGTATTTTCAAATCATCTTTACAATTGTTAGGAATTTTTTCAACATATCTAATAGAATCGTAAGAAAAATATCCAGATATTAACGAGCAAATAGGTGGTAGTCCGGTCGGTGTCTTGAATCTAAAATTTTCTATTATTTTTTCAATAATTTTTTCTGGATTCCCCTTAATTTTTTTTTTAGATTTATTTGTAAATAAGTAAGAATTTTTATTGTTGAACTCCCAAATCTTATCAGGGTTTTTACCAAATATAGTGTATCTCCCTCTGATTTTTCCTTTCTCAACAGATTCAAAGATAAAGCTATTTTTTTCACTAAGAAAATTATCAATTAAATTTAAAACCTCACGATCATTTAGTGTTTTTCTAGAAGTGTATAAAATTTGATTTTTGTTTCTTTTGTGCTGAAACTTAAAATCACTAAAGTTTCGATTTAACATTATTTAAAATAATTTTTTACTCTATCAAGGGTTTTTTCGTTAATAACAACTTTATATTTACTGCTTAAAAGATAATCATAGGATTTTAACATACTATTTTTGTTTTGAGCACTTGCTTCATTAGTAATTGACTTAAATTCTTTTGAATCTGGAGATATATTTTTATCTTCATAATTTATTGTTTTGGCAATAAATATGTTTTCTTTATCATCAGTAATTAATGTGAATTTATTAATTGGCAGTGAGTATAAAACTTTAATAGAGTTAATATCAAATTTTTTATTATCATTAATTGAATTTAATTTTATTTTTTTAATATCATTGATCCCTAATTTATTAAAAGAAATTTGATTGAATTCTTTTTTATTTATTTGATCTAAAATTTTTTTATTAAATTCATACTTTTCTTTTTGAAATAAAAGATTTAAAATTTGTTTTTTAAATCTATCATCATTTAAATTCGGTATCTTATTGTTAATTGCATCTATTTGATAAAAAATAAAAGTTCCCTTATCTTCAAAAATTTCGATTTTGTCTTTTCTGAAATTATAAATCTTATTTTCAATTGTTTCTTTATTTTCCAAGTTTATGTAATCTTTTTTTACAGTTGGTTTAATATTAAGATCATCAACTATTGTTTTAAAATTAATATTCTTAGATATTTTATTTTCTATGTTGTCAATTTTATCAAAAAAGGTTTTATTGAATTCATCGACACCTATTAAATTTTTTGGGGTAATGATTACATAGGAAAAATTAATATAATCTTGTTTTAATTTTTCTGAGTTTTGACTTACAAAAACTTTGATCTCTTGTTCTGAAAATTCATTAGTTTTCTTATAAAATTTATTTAGATTTATATAATTAATATCTAATTTTCTATTTTTTTCTTTATAGTGCTTGTTTACTAGAAATCTAGGAGATTTAGTTCCACCATTTATGTATGTGAACAATTGTTTTTGAAGTTCATTTTTTTTTAATTTTAATTCAAACATTGGAGCAGTAGTATTATTTGTTAGTAAAAACTTTTCATATAAAGTTCTTTGAAACACGCCATTTTCATTTAGAAAATTTTTATTTGTTTTAATTCTTTTAATTAGTGTATCTTCTGACATAGAGAGGCTTAAATCTTTTATTTCAAGATTAAGAAGAGTCGTTGAAACCAAAGCGGATAATAGCTCCTCAATTATATTTTTATCAATATTTTCTTTAATGACTTGCTGACTTAAACCTGATTGATTTAAGTATTCCATAAAATCTTGTGTTGAAATATTAGTGTTATTAATTTTTGCTATATTGTTCTGATTCCCAGTATTGAATCCACTACCAAAACCACCAAATCCAAAAGCTATAACAATAACAATAATTAGTATCAGTCCACCAAATTTTTTTTTTGTTAAATTTCTAAAAGGATTATTCATAGTGTCATTAATATATTGATCTGTAAAATACAAAGCTATAGATTAATTTTTTCGTTATGACAAATAAATATATGTATTTTATAGCAAATTGGAAGATGTATGGGAATTTATCCTCTTTAAATACATTGAATAAAGTTATTAAATTTTCAAAATCTAAAGAAATAAATAAAGGTAGATTAATTTATTGCCCTCCGTACACTTTAATTAGTTCTTTTTCTAAAAAATTCAAAAATTGCCAAATTGGTATTGGTAGTCAAAATTGTCATGAGAGTGAAAACTATGGTCCTTATACAGGTTCTGTTAATTCTCGTATGTTAAAAAATATTGGTGCGCATTTTGTAATTATTGGACACTCAGAAAATAGAGAAAAAGGTGAAAATAATAAATTAATTAATTTAAAAATAAAAAGCGCATTAAAAGCAAAATTAAAAGTTATTTTTTGTATTGGTGAAACTTTAAGTGAAAAAAGAAAAAACAAGACTCGATTAATTTTGTCCCAACAAATTAAAATAGGCTTAGGTAATATTAAAAATACATCAAATATCTTTTTAGCATATGAGCCTATTTGGGCTATAGGTACTGGTATCATACCAGAATCTGAAGACCTTTTAAAAATAGTTCAATTTATTAAAAGTAAATTTAAAGATAAAACACCAAAAGTTTTATATGGTGGCTCTGTTAATCCTCAAAATATTAATAACTTGAAAGAAATTAATAACATTGATGGTTTTTTGATTGGAGGAGCCTCTCAAAATGCCAAAAAATTTATTGATATAGTCAAAAAAACATATAGTTAATCGTCATGGAAAATATTTTATTAGTAGTCAATTTAGTACTTGCTGTAGTACTTGTACTTTTGATACTTGTTCAAAAATCTGAAGGTGGCGCACTTGGTATTGGTGTTTCTCAGGATAATTTTATGTTTTCTAGAACTGCTGGTAATTTTATGACTAAAGCGACAGCTGTAGTGGCAACATTATTTATCATTTGCAGTCTTGCTCTTACAATTATCTCTAGAGGCGAGCTAATCCCTACCTCTTCAGTTTTAGATGCAATTGAAGAAAAATCAGGCGATACTCCTGCTATTCCAGAAAATAATAATTAATACTTTTCAATTCATTAATTAATCGCTATAAGATAATTCCATGGTGCGATACATCTTTGTAACTGGCGGCGTGGTTTCATCTTTAGGAAAAGGTCTTTCTTCAGCTTCCTTAGCATATCTACTTCAATCAAGAGGTTTTAAGGTTCGTTTAAGAAAATTAGACCCCTATCTAAACGTTGATCCTGGAACGATGAGTCCATTTCAACATGGGGAAGTTTTTGTTACAGATGATGGTGCGGAAACAGACTTAGATTTAGGACATTATGAAAGATTTTCAGGTACATCTGCCAAGAAATCAGACAATATTACTACAGGAAAGATTTACAGTGATGTTTTAAAAAAAGAACGCAAAGGTGGATACCTTGGCAAAACAGTTCAGGTTATTCCACATATAACTGATCGTATCAAAGATTTTATAAAAAATGATGCCGCAAAAGAAGATTTTATTATTTGTGAAATTGGTGGAATAGTTGGGGATATTGAAAGTCTTCCTTTTGTCGAGGCCATTAGACAATTTTCAAACGATGTTGACAAAAAGAATGCTTTATTTATTCATTTAACATTAGTTCCATACCTTAAAGCATCTGATGAAATTAAAACTAAACCAACTCAACACTCAGTTAAAGAGCTTAGAAGTTTGGGTATACAGCCAGATATTATTATTTGCAGATCGGAAAGATCAATACCACTAGAACACAGAAAAAAAATATCCTTGTTTTGTAATGTAGATATTAAAAATGTGATTCAAACAGTTGATGTTAAAACTATTTATGAAGCACCAATTAGTTTTAATAGAGAGCATTTAGATACGCAAGTTCTTGAATATTTTAAGATTAAATCAAAAAAAAAAGTAAATTTAAATCCGTGGAAAAAAATTACAAAAATTATTCTTAATACAAAGAAATCATTAAACATTGCGATTATAGGTAAGTATATTGACCTTAAAGATGCTTATAAGTCGTTAGATGAAGCTTTAACACATGGAGGTATCGATAACAATTTAAAGGTTAACTTAGTTAGAATAGATTCTGAAAACTTAAAGATTTCTGAAATAAAAAAAAAATTAAAAGAAGTTTCAGGTATTTTAATACCAGGAGGTTTTGGTAAAAGAGGAACTGAGGGAAAAATTGAAGCAATCAAATATGCTAGAGAACAGAAAATCCCTTTTCTTGGAATTTGCTTTGGAATGCAAATGGCAATTATAGAATTTGCTCGAAATAGACTAGATATAAAAAAAGCTACCTCAAGTGAATTTGAAACAGGTGGTATACCAGTCGTCGGTTTAATTAGTGAATGGAATAAAGAAGGTAAGGTAATTAGGGGAACAGATAAAGATTTGGGAGGGACTATGAGGCTTGGTCTTTATGAGGCAAGATTAAAAGAAAATTCATTAGTAAAAAAAATTTATAAATCAAAAACAATTAATGAAAGACACAGGCACAGATATGAAGTTAATATTAGTTATAGAGAAAAATTTGAAGAAAATGGAATGATTTTTTCAGGATTATCCCCTGATAACAAGCTACCTGAGATAATAGAGTTAAAAAACCATCCTTGGTTTGTAGCTGTCCAGTTTCATCCTGAATTTAAATCTAGACCTTTGGCACCACATCCATTATTCTCATCATTCATCAAGGCTGCCAAAAAATATAAATGAAAAATATAAAAGTTAATTGTGGAAATATAGAAATTTCAAATAATAATAAAATTTTTATTATTGCTGGACCATGTCAGCTTGAGACAGAGCAACATGCTATGGATATGGCAGGTAAAATCAAAGAAATTACCTCAAAGTTTAATATGGGCTTTATTTATAAAACCTCTTTCGATAAAGCCAACAGAACTAGCCTAAAAGGAAAAAGAGGTGCTGGGCTAGAACAATCTTTACCTATTTTTGATAAAATTAAAAAAGAATTGGATGTCCCAATACTAACAGACATACATAATGCTGAACAGTGCTCTCTAGTGGCACCTCATGCTGATGTATTGCAAATACCTGCATTCTTATGCAGACAAACGGATTTATTGATTGCTGCTGCTAAAACAGGAAAAATTATAAATGTAAAAAAAGGTCAGTTTCTTGCTCCGTGGGATATGGTTAATGTTACTAAAAAAATAGCTGACTCTGGGAATAATAATATTTTAGTTACCGAAAGAGGTGCAAGTTTTGGATATAACACACTTGTCTCTGATATGAGATCTTTACCTATAATGGCAAAAAATGGTTACCCTGTTATTTTTGACGCCACACATTCAGTACAACAACCAGGGGGATTAGGTGAAACTAGTGGTGGACAGAGGGAGTTTGTGGAATACTTAGCAAGAGCGGCAGTTGCAGTTGGTGTTGCGGGAGTTTTTATTGAAACACATCAAGATCCAGATAACGCTCCATCTGACGGACCTAATATGGTTCCTTTAGATAAATTAGAAAAATTATTGTCTCAATTGTTTGAAATTGACAATTTAATTAAGAAATAAATGAGTAAAATCTTAAAGATAAGAGCTCGTCAGGTTTTTGACAGTAGAGGTAATCCAACAATTGAAGCAGAGGTATATAGTAAAAACTTATGTGCATCTGCAATTTGTCCATCAGGAGCATCAACTGGAACATATGAAGCATTTGAAAAAAGGGATAAAAATAATAAAAAATATTTAGGCAAAAGTGTCTTAAGTGCCGTTAACATAGTTAATACTACAATTTCAAAAAAACTAAGTGGCACAAATATTCATGATCAAACGCGTATAGACACAACCTTAATCAACCTTGATGGTACAAGACAAAAAACAAATTTAGGTGCAAATGCTATTCTAGCTGTATCTATGGCTGCTAAAAAACTCTCTGCAAAGATTAAGAATATACCCCTATACAAAACATTTTTAGTAAAAAATAATTATAAATTACCCTATCCTTTAATGAATATTATAAATGGTGGGGTGCATGCAAATAATGGATTGAGAATTCAAGAGTTTATGATCAGACCTGATAAAGCAAAAAATTTCTCTGAAGCTATGAGAATCTGTTTTATTGTAATTAATAACTTAAGAGATCTTATTAAAAAAAAAGGTTTATCGACATCTGTAGGTGATGAAGGAGGTTTTGCACCAATGATTAATAGTAACGAAAAAGCATTAGATTTAGTTGTTGCAGCTATCAATAAATCTGGCTTTAAGAATGGCAAAGATGTCTCAATCTGTCTAGATGTTGCGGCTAATGAATTGTTTAAGAAAGGTAAATACTCAATACATTCAAAGAAATATATTTCTGCTCACAGATCAATTAAAGAATATAAAAAAGTAATAAATAAATATAAGATTAAATCTATAGAAGACCCATTTGGTGAGAATGACTGGATGTCTTGGAGTAACATGATGAAGTCAGTTAAAAATATACAAATTGTTGGTGATGATCTTTATGTTACCAATTTAGAAAGACTTAAAAAAGGTTTTTTAAATAACTCCTCGAATTCAATATTAATTAAACTTAACCAAATTGGTACAGTTTCCGAAACACTTGAGGTTATTAAATTTGCTCAAATTATTGGTTATAAAACAATAATTTCTCATAGATCGGGAGACAGTGAAGATACTTTCATTGCTGATCTTGCCGTAGGCACAAACTCAAATCAAATCAAAACAGGATCTTTAGCTAGATCAGAAAGAGTCGCAAAATATAATCAATTACTAAGAATTGAAGAAGAGCTTGGAAAAAAAGCTTTAATGAATAAAATCAATTAATGCTGAGTATAATAAAAAAAAATTATTTTTTACTGATTTCTACTTTTTTGATACTTTATTTTTTCTTTAATCTTTTAGATGGAGAAAGAGGTCTTTTTTCTTATTTTAAAAAAAAAGAGATTTTAATCAGCTTACAGAATGAAGAGAGTTATCTTAAAAGTAAGGTTAAAGACCTTGAATTTAAAAATTCTTTATTAAGTGACAAATTAGACCTAGATTATGTAGAGACATTAATTAGAGAAAAGTTTTTATTTGGAAAAGAGGGTGAGACCCTTTATATAATTAAAAAGTATGACAATTAAACCAAGACACCCAGAAAAAGTAAACAAACCCATAAATCCAATTAAAAAAAAACCTTATTGGATCAGGTCTAAATTAACAAATAGTAAAGAATTCTTTTTAACCAAAACTATTGTTAACCAAAATAATCTTGTTACTGTTTGCCAAGAAGCGAACTGCCCAAATATTACAGAATGTTGGAGTAAAAGACATGCAACATTTATGATTATGGGCGATACCTGCACAAGAGCTTGCGCTTTTTGTGACGTAAAAACTGGTAAACCAGAAAATTTAGATCCATTTGAGCCTATTAAAATTTCTAATGCTGTACTTAAATTAAATCTAAAACACGTTGTTATAACCTCTGTTGATAGGGACGATCTAGAAGATGGGGGTTCTAACCACTTCTTTGATGTGATTACAGCTATTAGAAAAAAAAATCCACAAACATCAATAGAAGTTTTAACTCCAGATTTTTTAAGGAAGGGTGATGCGTATAAAAAAATTTTGGAAGCAGACTTTGACGTTTTTAATCATAATATTGAAACAGTACCAAGACTCTATTTAAAGGTAAGACCAGGTGCTAGATATTTTGGCTCCTTAGAGTTACTTAAAAATGTAAAGAAGATTAATAAAAAAGTTTTTACTAAATCTGGCTTGATGGTTGGTTTAGGAGAGAACAACGATGAATTGATCAAAGTAATGGATGATTTAAGGTCAGCTGATGTAGATTTTTTAACTATTGGTCAGTATTTGCAACCTTCAGTTAAGCATCATCCTTTAGAAAGATATTATCACCCAGACGAATTTAAAGATCTTGAGAATATTGCAAAATCAAAAGGCTTTTTATTAATATCATCATCACCTTTAACAAGGTCATCATATCATGCTGATGAAGATTTTGCTCAATTACAAAAAAATAGAATAGAAAAATATAATGCCCAAAGCTTCAGTTAAGAGATTAATTGAATGTAATAAAAAGCAATTAATTGATTTAGTTTTAGATATCGAAAATTATCCATCATTCATACCTTATTGTCTAGATTCTAAAGTTTACGAAAAAAAAGAAAAAGAAGACTTAATTTCAATTATTGCTGATTTAACAATTGGGAAGGGACCATTCAAGGCAACTTATAAAAGTGATGTAAAGTTTTATAAAAGCTCAGACACCATTCATGTAACCAATATTGAAGGACCTCTTAAACATCTTGATAACAAATGGACTTTTATTGAAAAAAAAAAATGTACAGAAATATCTTTTGATATTGATTTCGAAATCAAAAATAAATTTTTAAATATTGTAATGAGTAAATCTTTTCAGTATGGTTTAGATAAGATAGCTGACTCATTTCAAAGAAGAGCAAATGATTTATTTAAGGATAAATAGAATAAATCTATTCATTAATATATGTGCTGAAAGGTAAATAATGTCTGTAGAACTTAAAAAAAGAACTTTAATAAAAACAATGACCTGGCGTGTTACTGCCAGTTTAACAACTTTCATAATTGCATGGATATTAACAGGAGATTTATTAATAGGAGTATCTATTGGAAGTATTGAAGCAATAGCCAAAATTTTCTTGTATTGTTATCTTGAAAGAATTTGGAATAATATAAATTGGGCTAAAAATTAAATAATTTTATTAATTATTTTTAATGAGGCAGTAACAGTTGCTTCCTGAATTGATACTCTATTCTTATTTTTAAAAAGATATTCTTTTGCTATTATTTTATTTCCTTTTTTAATCCCAATATAAACTAATCCAACTGGTTTTAGTTTAGTTCCACCACTGGGACCTGCAATACCAGTTATTGATACTGATATGTCGGCCTTACTAATTTTGCTTAAGCTTTTAACCATTGATAGACAACATTCACTGCTTACAGCTCCATACTTACTAATGATTTCCTTTGGAACTTTGAGAATATCTATCTTCACTTTATTAGAATATGTGATCAATCCTAAATTGAATACCTTAGAGGAACCGCTTATAGATGTAATTGTGCTTGATAGCATTCCACCCGTACAAGATTCAGCAAATGAAATTTTAAGTTTTTTTAGTATTAGATTTTTAACAAGTTTATTGGCTAAATTTTTCATTACAAAACATAACTTTTAACAATCATGAAACAAACAAGTGTTAGAACAACATATAGCCCCGCACAAATATCGTCCATAATCACACCAAAGCTATTTTTAAAATTTTTATCAAAGAAACTTACTGGAAATGGCTTCATAATATCAAAATATCTAAATAGTATAAAAAACAATGAATAATAGATGATTGCCTGACCACTTTCTTTGGTTGTTCCATGAGATATTTCATAAAGATAAATTGGTATTGATTGACCTAAAAATTCATCAATAATTATTTCTCCCGGATCTTTATTTTTACTGGCACTTATATGCATTGACACTGCATAAAAAGAATAAATAAAGATAATTATCCACCCAGTTAAAATTATATTTGGTGAAATGTTAAGTATATGAAATAAATAAAAAAAAAAAATAGTTGTAGCAAGAGACCCAAAAGTACCTGGCATAAATTCAATTTTACCCAAGCCAAACATTGTTACTAAAAGAGAGTTAAAAGTTTTAATCATATTTAATTACTGAAGCAATAACTTCACATGCTATAGCTTTTTCCTTGCCTATTACACCAAGTTTTTCAGTTGTTTTAGCTTTAATATTTATTTGTGTTGGTAAAATTTTGCATAACTTTGCAATACAATTTGTAATTTTGTTTTTATATTTTTGAATTTTAGGTTTTTGGGTAATAATATTAATATCAAGGTTATTAATTAAGTAGCCATTATTCTCAGTTTGCCTAATTATCCTACTTAACAGAATTGTAGATCTAATATTTTTAAATTTTTTACTTTTATCTGAAAATTTTTGACCAATATCACCCATAGAACAGGCGCCAAGAATTGCATCTGTTATGGCATGTAACACTGGATCACCATCTGAATGTCCAAGGGTGCCGATAGGTGAGGGTATTTTAACTCCACCTAAGTAAAGTTTTTTATTTGGTACCAATCTATGAACATCAAAGCCTAATCCATATTTGATTAAGTTATTGATTTTTATATCTGAACTTATAGTAATTTTATTGTTATTGAGTTCACCTTTAATAATTTTAACTTTTCTGTTAGCTCTTACAAATAAAGTTGCATCGTCAGTAATTTCAGCACTACTATTATTTTGAAGTTTATATAGTTTTTTATAATTAAATGCTTGAGGTGTTTGAATTAAGTAAATATTTTCTCTTTTTAAATTTGTAATAATATTTGAGGATTTTTGTTTAATAGAATCTGCTGTTTGTATTGCTGGTATAATGCAATCATTAGATTTGACCTCTTTATATAATCTATCTAAAAGTTTTAATGAAAAATTAGGTCTTGCTGCATCATGAATTATTACATTTCTAATATTATTATTCTTAATACTGTTTAGAGCATTATATGCTGATTTAGCTCTAGTGTTTCCACCAATGATAATCTTTATATTTTTGATTTTTAATTTCTTAATATGTGCTTTATGTTTTTTATTAATAACCAGCACAATTTTATTAAATTTTTTATAACTTTTTACCTTATCAATTGAGTGTAACAATAAAGGTTTCCCCCTGTATAAATGGTATGGTTTAGGAATTTTTGAATTAAATCTTTTACTTTCCCCACCAGCTAGTATTATAAAGCAGTTATTCATGATAAAAAATTTATTAGTTTAATAGTTTCACAATGATTGATTTTATCAAAAAAAATATATTTATAGTTATTTTATTTATAATTACATTATCTATAGGCTTTTTAACATTTTTAACATTTATAGATAAAAGTTTTATTAAATTAAGTGATCAAAATCTCCAGCTACTTCTAATTTTTAACACAGTTTTGCTGATAGTTCTGTTTTTCATGATTTTTGTTGGAGTTAAAAGCTCTTTAAAAATTGATGTAGATTTATCAGGTTCAAAAGCAAATAGAAAATACATAACTTTCTTTACATTATTTACCTTAATTCCATCAATATTAATTTCTTTATTTTCACTTTTTTTACTTTCATTTGCTTTAGATAAATATTTAGATGAGAAAATTTCTACAACAGTCAATAATTCATTAGAAATTGCCAAAAGTTACACTGTAGAAGTTAGAAAAAAAACCCAATCAGAAATTATATTAATTGCCTATGACTTGAATAAAGGTGCAAACTATTTAAATATTAACACCAATCAATTTAAAAGTTTTTTAAATACGCAAAAATTGATTAGAGGCATGGATGAAGTTCACATTATTGAAGGAACTGGAAAACTTTTTTTAACAACTTTAAATGATGTAAGAAAATATGTTCCTCCCTCACTTGAGGCACTTGAAATGGTTTCGAATGATGAAAGACCACTCAAAATTCTTAATGCATATAAAAATCAATCAGCGTCAATTATTAAACTTGAAAAATTTGAAGGTAAATATCTTTATATAGTTAAATATTTAGATAAAAAAATATCTAAATATTTGATTGAGTCACAGGAAGCGGTTAATTTTTATTATACAGTTCTTAACAAACAAACGGGTATAAAAATTTCATTTGCTTTAATTTATCTAATAATTGTTTCACTTCTATTATTTTTATCAATTTCTATTGCTATACGGTTTTCTTCTAGGTTTTTTAGATCAATTAATAATTTGATTATTGCATCTTCAAATATTGGAAGAGGCAATTTAAATACCAAAGTTCCTATGATTAAAGCTGACAAAGATATGGAAATCTTAAACTCAAATTTTAATTTGATGATTGAACAATTAAAGAACCAACAAGAAAAATTAATTATCAATGAAAGACATGAGGCTTGGGAAAGTTTGGCAAGAAAATTAGCACATGAAATTAAAAATCCTTTAACACCAATTCAATTAACAATAGATAGATTAAAAAATAGATATTCTGGAAAATTAGAAGATGTTGACAAAGAAGATTTTAGCAAAAACCTAAAGATTATAGATAAGCAAATTAAACAGATTGAAAATTTAGTTAATGAGTTTTCAGATTTTGCTAGAATGCCTAAACCTATTTTTAAAAACAATAACTTGATATCAATAATTAATGAAAATATTGATTTATTAAAGACATTTGATATTAATATTCAAATTGATTTAAATTATGATAAAGATGAAATCATACTTAACTCAGATTATGAACAATTAAGCAGAGTCTTTTTTAACTTAATTAAGAACTCCATTGAGAGCATTCAAGAAGAAATGCGTGTTAATAAAAATCTTATTGGCAAAATTGATATACAAATACATAATAATATTGATTACATTAACTTTATTATTGCTGATAATGGTGTTGGTTTTGCTATATTTGCTAATAATTTAAAAGATATATTAAATCCCTATTTTACAACTAAAAAAAAAGGTACAGGTTTGGGTTTGGCTATTGTAAATAAAATAATAAATGACCATGATGGTTCGATAGATTTTATTCCTTTAGACAGAGGTGCAAAAATACAAATTAAATTTAAAAAAAGATAATAATGGAAATATTGATTATTGATGACAATTCTGACATTAGAAACATTATCAATGATTTGATAATAGATGTTGGATACAAAACAAGATTAGCTGCTAATTATAATCAAGCACTAATTGAAATTGATAAAAAACTTCCTGATCTTGCAATTATAGATGTTAAGCTAGATAAAGGTGATAATGACGGATTAGAATTATTATCACATATTAAAACAAAAAATAAAGATATACCGGTAATTATAATTACTGGCCACGCCAATGTAGAAATGGCAATTAAAGCTTTAAAATCTGGAGCCTTTGAATTTGTTGAAAAACCCTTTAACCAAGAAAGATTATTAAACTTTATAAAACGTGCTGTTGAAAATATTAATTTAAAAAAAAAGAATAAAGAATACGAAAGTAAACTTTTTTATTCATTTGATTTAATTGGAAAAAGCAAAAATATTCAAAACATTAAAGAAAACATTGAAAAAATCTCAGTCTCAGAAAGTAGAATTTTTATTAATGGACCAACAGGATCTGGTAAAGAGTTAATTGCAAGAAAGATTCATAAACAATCAGCTCGTAAAAGGGGACCTTTTGTAGTTTTAAATGGAGCATTACTAGATATCAAAAAATATGAACTTGAATTATTTGGTGAAGAAAAAGATAATGGTGTAATATCATATGGTGCTCTTGAAAAAGCAACAGATGGAATTCTTTTAATTGATGAAATTTATGAGATTCCATTAGAAACACAATCAAAAATTCTGCGTGTTTTAATAGACCAAAAATTTAAAAGAATTAATGGAAATCATGATATTAATGTAAATGTTAGAATTTTTTGTTCATCTAGCAAGGATATTAAGAAAGAAATTGAATTAGGTAATTTTAGGGAAGATCTTTATCACCGACTTAATGTTTTTGAAATCAATATAGTACCACTTAAAGAAAGAATTTCTGACATCCCACTTTTAGTGGAATATTTTTCTGAAAAAATTTCATCAAATTATAATCTCAAGAAATTAAATATAGATAATAATAATACTTATTTACTTAATTATGATTGGCCTGGTAACGTGAGAGAATTAAGAAATTTAATTGAAAGAATTGCAATATTATCTCCTGATAGTGATGCTAAAATTTCTAATATAATCAGAGAATCATTAAAAACTGTCGATTCACAAGGTTCGGCGCTAGAAAATTCTTTATCTGTGCCATTAAAAGAAGCTAGAGAAAATTTTGAAAAGGAGTATTTAACAACTCAATTAAAAAAATTTAATGGTAGTATATCAAAAACTGCTACTTTTGTTGGCATGGAAAGATCAGCCTTACATAGAAAACTTAAAGGTCTTGGCATTAAGGAACTTAATTAAATGAATATAATAGTTTGTGGAGCTGGTAGAGTTGGTTTTACTATAGCAAAAATTTTGAGTGAACAAGGTCACTCAATTACAGTAATTGATCAATCAAGTGACGATATTCAAAAAATCGATGATGCATTAGATGTAAAAGCTGTTGTTGGAAAAGCAACATACCCATCAATTCTTGAAAAAGCAAATGCAGCTGAAGCAGACATGATAATTGCTGTCACACGAAATGATGAAATTAATATGCTTATATGTCAAATTGCGTTTTCAATTTTTAATGTTCAAAAAAAAATTGCAAGAATAAGATCTCAAGATTATCTAAATCCTAAATTTACAAAAGTTTATAATAAAGAAAATTTACCTATTGATGTAATTATTTCACCTGAAATTGAAATTGCAAAATCTTTGCAAAGAAAATTAGAAGCACCAGGAGCATTGGACAACGTTTTATTTGCTAATAATAAAATTAGATTACTTGAAATTTTAATCAATAAAAATTGTCCTTTAATAAAGATTAAACTTAAAGACCTAACCAAAAAATTTCCAAATTTAATTGCAAACATTATGGGTGTTATTAGAAATGATAAATTTGTTATACTTAAAAAAAATGATGTGATGAATGAAAATGATAAAGCTTATGTTGTAATGAATGATTCTCAAATGCACGACACGTTAAAATCTTTTGGACATAATGAAAAGATTTCTAATAAAATTTTAATAATTGGTGGTGGCAATATTGGCTTTAATTTAGCTAAAAATCTTGAAGAAACATTTGATTCTGCAAGAGTAAAAATTATAGAAAAAAATAAAGAAAGAGCAGAATTTATTGCAAGTGAGCTTAATAATACGATAATTATTAATGGTGATGGTTTAGATGAAGAAGTTTTATCTGAGGCTAATTTAGATGAAGTTGAAACAGTATTGGCTCTTACAAATGATGATGAAGATAACTTAATGGTAAGTGTTTTGGTTGAAAAATTCACTAAAGATAAAAATGATTTCAATAATAAAAGAACCATGGCATTAATAAACAAACCTAATTATTCACTGTTGCAATCTTCTTTAAAAATTGATGATCTAATTGATCCAAGAATGAATACTGTGTCCAGCATATTGAAGCACGTACATAAAGGTACAATTGAAAATGCTTATACTATATTAAATGGAGAATATGAAATTATTGAGGCTGAAATTATTGAAACATCAGAATTAATTAATAAAGAATTAAAAAATTCAAATTTACCAGATGAAATAAGGATTGGAGCAATTTTAAGAGGAAATGAAGTTATAATTCCAGGTTCAAAATTTATTTTTAAGAAAGATGATACTGTTGTATTTTTAGCAAAAAAGAACTTATTAAAAGTAGTTGAAGATATGTTTCGTATAAGTTCAATTTAATCTAATGAGCTATTTTAAACTCATTTACTTGAGCTCCTTTTGTGGAATAATTTCTATACTCTCTTTTTTCAATATTATTTACTCATATTATTTAAATCTTTACCTAAATTTAAGCACATATATTTATACTTTTTTTATATCGCTATTCTTAACACTTTTATTTTATTATATAAAAAGTAATTTTGAAAAAAAAATAAATATCTATGACAAAATTTTAACTATACTTTTAGGATATTTTTTACTTCCATTAATTATTTCAATACCTTTTTATTTTAGTATATACAATTTAACATTTATAAATTCATATTTTGAAGCAATTTCTGGTTTTACATCAACTGGATTTACTATCTTTGAAAATATTAAACATATTGATCAAAGTTTAATTCTATGGAGATCTTCTGCACAATGGGTTGGGGGTCTTTACTTTCTATTTTCTATAATTTTATTAATAGATATATTTGATAACAGTTTTAAGAAATCTTTAACAAATTTTATATCATTTAATAGAGCTGAAACTTTAAAGCAGTCATTAAAAATATTTTTATTATATTCAATTATTACATTTTCAATCTTTATAATTCTAAATTTATTTAATATTAGAACTTTTAATTCACTAAATCTGGCCATGACAATTATTTCATCAGGAGGTTTTTTACCCACAAATAACCTTTCAAATATCTTGATAAATAACACACAAATAATTGCTCTTTCTTTATTAATGCTTACATCTTTTTTTAGTATTTTTTTGAGTTATAATTTAATTTTTATTAAGAATAGAAATATTAATTTTTTTAATGAAGATCTTCATTTATTTTTTTATTTTTTATTTATATTAGTAATTTTTTTTATTTTTTTTAATTTTAATAATAGTTTTAGTGAATTATTTTTATCTTTAACTAGTAGTATTTCAAATATAGGTTTTTCACTTAATAACACCTCATCAAATCTATCATTTGTTTTTTTAAT
>Ga0114997_10001522_pt1 | contig 19248 bp, 15 predicted proteins | sample ArcticOcean_MG_C_2_FD_87045 | JGI IMG/M metagenome (GOLD analysis project Ga0114997, IMG submission 87045) | Marine microbial communities from western Arctic Ocean - ArcticOcean_MG_CB4_136 | ecosystem: Environmental > Aquatic > Marine > Oceanic | place: Arctic Ocean: Canada Basin | collected...
AAGGTTATCAATAAATACCCCGCAATGCTCTGAATAATGAGGATAAGCACAACCAAGTGACGAATCTGTTTCAACCCTCACTCTAAACCAAGTTGTTGAATCCCCTACATAACCTGCAGGATATGTATATTCAAGTGTTTCAAATCCCTGTGAATCTCCATTAGTGGAAGTCCCAGGGAAGGGAGATGAAGGTGATGATGCTACTGCAATTACATCTTCCCATGTATTGTTATCATTACTTACCTCAATATACATATTATCTCCATATGGAGCTGCATTGCCCTCTAATGCCCAATGAGCATCGAGAATAATTGTTGGGTCTACTGTTGCTGAACTTAAATCAACTGGAAATACTAAGGCGCCACCACCAAGGTTTGCATAGTTTCCATTTGCATTAGTACAACCATCTACTGGTGAGCAACCAAATAACCATGCATCATAAGCTAAAACACCAGAGTTACTAATGTCTATATTGTCAACATACCAACCTGGCCTTGCGTCAGAATCAGCAGAAGAACGATAATTCCACCTAAATTGAATTGAATTAGATCCTGGAATATCAGATACATTTGATAGATTAAATTCCGAAGTTACCCACCCAGAAGCAGCAGTACTTGCCCACACAGGGAATCCATGTTGACCCCCTGAAGGTGCACTAGCCGGAGATATATTTACCTTAATCCCAGAATTATTTAATGCACTGGAATTAAAAGGTGTTTCGTTTCCTTCATCAATATTATTAAATTTATTTCCTACAAATCCAGTATAATTTGCAATTGAACCATCTTGAGAGATTATAGTTCCTGCGAAAGGAAGATTTACAGGCAAAGGTTCATGAGAATAAAGTGTATTATTTTCACCATCATAATCTCCGTCTAAAGTAAAATTAAGAAATGTTAAATTATTATCTAAGGTATTTGGATAACCTCCTTCTGGCGCTAAATAAGTCCAATCACCGACATTAACACGGTATTCTAACCAAGCCCCATCTCCATCTCCCGTAACATCAGCAGGAGTATCTACGTGATACCAATGATCAAAACTAAGACTAAAATCGTTTGAAGGGTGAGGAGTGAGTAGAGTTGGTAACTCTAAGGATTGAAAAATATCTCCAGATACGGAGGATGTGGGGTTTGTCCCTAGTAAGAAATTACCATCAGAAGGAGATGCAGGAATATCTCCATAAGCCATATTATAGGCTCCATTTGAAGGTGCTATTCCGCGCATATCCATATCTGAAATAGACCATAATCCTGTATGTGATCCATATTGCTGAAGGTTACCTGGGAATGCGTATTCAAGTCCTGACTCAAAATTGGTTTTCTGATTGACGAATGGATCAGGGGCTAAGGATAGTAATTCCCCATAATGTTCCAGCGAAGTTCCATCAAGTGTACCGTTTGTAAAATCGGTACCATCTGAATTCAGATACATTCCATAATCTGCATCAATCATTCCATCAACTCCAATATTGACCCAACCATCTAACACGGTTGCGTTTCCTGGAACGATAAATGCATTAGTCACCGTAGGAATTCCAGAAGAGTTTATTGAAGATGGACCCGACCATTCAGTGAATGCAGCATTTGCTGTCGGAACACACATTATTAATGCGAGAAATAGGCATATTAGTTTATTATTTGAACGTTCATTTTGTTTAAAGATTGACGACATCGACTCACCCTGCACCCCGTAGGGGTGTGCACTAGGCATTTGAAACACACGCTCCAAAGTTTGAAATTAGGAGTGCATAAATAGCATTTGAGAGCATTAATTAATGGATTTTTTAGTCGCTAAAAAAAGCAATTAAACCAAAGCCAAAAAATCATCAAAGGCCAGTCAATTCCAGGGATATGTACCCGTTTTTTACTAGCATAGAATATGCTTCATTTAGGTGCAAAAATTAACGAGTCATAGTGCTTACATACTACGTCGTTGTAAAAACGCGATGGGAGAGATTTGAACTCCCGAGTCCGAGGGACACGTGATTTCCAGTCACGCGCAATACCAGGCTATGCGACCACCGCAATAGCACTGCGAATGCGCGGTAGTTGAAAAAAGGTAACTATGGCAACACAGTAGTAGCGATTAAAAAAACATACGATTTCCCCTTGCCATCCGCCACTGTGGCTCAGGGGTAGAGCGACGCATTGGTAATGCGTAGGTCGCGAGTTCAATTCTCGCCAGTGGCTCTTTATTCTCATAGCAAAATTCTAGATTTTAGTGGTAAAAAAAAGCAAGTTATCTTATGCAGATGATGCGGGAGAGCATATATGGCGGCTGCAAATGATGCGGATAATGCAACAACAAGCCCCATAAAGTTTCATAAATTAAATGAAATTGAATTGAATCATAAATTAAGTGACATACACTCAATTTTTTCACGAGTAGATGAATTTAGAAAACAAATCTATTTTATGATTATTACATTGAGAAGCACATGGACTAATTCTGAATTTATTACTGTGGGTATTGGAGCATTAGCAATCCTAATCGGGGCAATTACATTCGATGGAGAATTACAGCAAGGAGGAGATTACCTAAAGGTTGGAATATCCCCCCTTGGAACAGGATTAAGTGCTGTGGCACCTGCTAGTTTTTTCCAACTAATTCTTAGTATGATTTGTTGGACATATTTCCTATACCGGCTTTGGAACCACTATCCCTTAATGAGAGGGCAATCTGTAAGTCTTATCGTAATGTGGATTAGCATCACAATTTTAGCAATAGGACTCCATCAAGGAGCTCCAACATTTCCATTTGAAATTAGTTCAGAAGGGATTACAATAATGAGTGGAGCATTAATTACTGCGATCTTTTTAGGATTTGTATTTTCAAGAGCCGTAATTGAAACAAGAGATTTACATGTTGAAGAAAAACATCAGAATCGAGACCCAAGAATCATGGCTGAATCAATCTATAATCATAGTCTATTCGGGTGGGTAGGGATCCTAATAATTTGGTCAATTGCTGCATTCATTAGTTCTTGGGCTGGCGCACATTATGTGGCTGTAAGGCCACACAGTAGTTGGTTTTGGCAATTCCTATACATCTTATTTGGTGCAATATCGATTTCTGGGATTTGTGTCCTATTATGGTATCCTCAATTAATGCTTGGCACTGGAGAAATAACAATTAAATCAAAAAGAGCAAGAGAAATTGACGACATGCAAATTGAGGTCGGTGCATGGAAGGATGAACAAGGAAAATGCCCTGAATGTAAATCTCCCTCTCCAATTTTTAGAGGGAAAAATGGCTTGCCACGCCTAAAGTGTATCAATGATAATTGTGGAGGAGAAGGTGCCCTAAATTCTGACTGTCCGATATGTAAATCAAAGATTCCATTAAGAATAAATTGTAAGAATTGCGGAGTTAGTACGCCTGCATTAAAGCACCTTCGTGATCATGAAGCATGGTGATTAATTTGAACGAAGAGGATAGAATAGACATTTAGGTGATGTTTTGACAAAGAAATTAGTAGAAATCCCTACAGTGGATAAAAAAGCGGCGGTTCCACATTTTGAGGAAGAATGGGACGACATAGACGATAATGCAATAAAATCAATTATTGCAATTTGTACTGTACTGTTATTAATCCTAGGCTCGGGAATCATTTATGTAGCGTGGAATAATTGGTGGAATGAAGACATTACTGGGCCAGGAACTTTTCTAACAAGCAGACAATATAATTATGAAAAATTATCTGGGTTTTCAAATTTGGACATTACTGGGCAAGGGATAGTAGTATGTATTGTAGATTCGGGAATTGATTTAACACATCCTGATCTTCGTCACCTTGAATTAAAGGGATGGAAGGATTTCATTGGTTCAAAAAATAATGTGTATGACGATCATGGACATGGAACCATGATGGCAGGAATCATGGTGGCAAAAGGAGGACTGGAAGGTCTTGCAACGGGAGTTGAGTTACTAATCGCAAAAGCACTATCAAAAGAAGGAACTGGGAGTGATGAAGCCGTTTCAGAAGCAATAACATGGTGCAATACAAATGAAGCGGACGTAATCTCATTATCCTTAGGAGGTGCACCAGGAATCATACCTTCCTTTTTTGGTGGGGATTTAGTAGAAAGTTCCGTAAATGATGCAATAAATGAAGGAATCTATGTCATTGCCGCTGCAGGAAATGATGGAGAGGATGATACGGATGAAGACGTAGATAGCCCATGTAGTGAAGAAAATGTGATTTGTGTGGGAGGGGTAGGAGTTGAAGGCGACATATGGAGTGGAAGCAGTAAAGGATCTAATGAACTGAAAATTTTCCCACCCAAATTTGGAAGACAAGATCCTGACAAAAAACCTGAATTGGTAGCTCCTGCTCAAAGTGTCCCTGTATTAATTTCAACAAACTCAGGCGCAAACGAACCAAGTAAAGCGACATACGGAACTGCAAGTGGTACTTCTGCTGCAACGGTATATGTTTCCTCTGCAATAGTTTTGATGCTACAATCCAATCCATCCCTTTCACGAAATGGTTCAGAAGGCGGAAGTATTGATGCTGTTGAAAAGGTCAAACAATGGATTAAAGAAAGTTGCCTCTCAAGAAATAATTCAGAAGAACATGATGAATATTATGGATATGGATTACTTCAAGTAGATGCTCTAATAAACAGAACTATCTCGGCATAAAAGCAACTAATGTTGAAGTTTTAAGAGGGACAAATCCAATACGATAAGTATCTTGAATATTGCGAATTAAATCCATCCACAATTGAAATAAATTTGCATCTGCTTCGGATGCACCTTCAAAGGGAACATTTGGCTCTATAGTCAATAATAATCCATTACTAGATAATAACGATAATGATTCTTGGATACATTCCACCTGTTCCTCATCTCCGACATCAATAATAATTAAATCAGCAGGTATTGCTGCAGGTGCATTTGTAGCCTCCATGGAAGAACTATTGAGTAGTGCTTTGTTTGAGATTAACCAAGCATTACAGACTCCTGCTAATTCTTGAAACCTCATACCTGAAACGTGAGTCCACTCGCTAGCATCAAACCTTTGAGTCAATCTAAGAAGAATAGCAGCAAATTTATTCCCTCCTTCCACAATCGTATATTCAGGGGGTTTGGAATTTGATGAAAATGCATCTAATAACCAAGCAGAAAGATGACCGATCCCTCCTCCTACTTCGATGATTTTTTTGGGATTGTGCCTTATAGCCACATCTCTAATTCTCCTTATTGCATCTATATCTTGAGAATTTAGTTCCATATGAGATAGTTGTTCATTAATTGCTGCAGCTACATTAGGCTCTTCTTCCCCCAATTCGGGGTCTTCAGCGAGTAACCAAGCGAATGCGTCTCGCTCTGTAGGAAGTGTTTCCACAATAACTCGAAAGCGTATAGATATTCAACATTCCGCATTACCATGTCTTGAAATAGACGTTACTTACGGGTTGCATTCATGGAAACTTCTGAAACAAGTTGTGTTGCCACATGCCCTTCATGTAGTAAACAGCAAGAACACGAGATTGTTCGAAAAAGAGAAGTTGGTTCTGGACTTGATGTCAAGGTTCAATGTGAGGTATGCTCACGTGTACATAAGGTACATATCCGTCCAAATAAATCACTTAAGTTAAAATTCCTACTGAGTGATGGGCCAAATAGCATTAGTGCGACTATTGAAGTTGATGATGATGAATTTTTTCGAGTAGGAGAAATTTTCGAGCATGATGAAAAATTATGGAGAGTTAATACTCTTGAATCAACACAAAAAAAATTCATGCGCAAATCTTCACCTGAAAGAATCGGTAGAATCACTGCAAAAAGGTACGATGAAGTAAGAGTAAAACTCACAATGACTGAAGATGACACGTCTACATCGGGATTGATTATCTGTGAACCAGACAGATTATTCTCAACAGGCTCAATAATTGAGCATGACGGATACAAATGGAGAATCAGATCAATTAATACTGAAAAAGGTTCAACATTACGGGGTAAATATGAAGCATTTGAAATAAAAAGAATTTACTTACAACCACCACCTCAGCCTAAAAAACAACCTTCAACCTCAAGAGAACGCCGTCAAGCATGGAAAGAAGGGTCATTAGGAGATAATCCAAATCCTGAAAGACAAAGACGAGATAATTAAGAGATTTATCTTCTGTTTTTCCAAGGGAATATCATTGCTTTGAATACATGCCATGCAATATCTGGGTTTTCACGAAGCCTACGCATTGAATATTCATACCATTGACTTCCATAAGGGACGTATACTCGAGTCATATGGCCTTCTCTCGCTAATTTCCTTCTTATATTTCCTCTAACGCCTAAAAGAAATTGAAATTCATACCCTGGACCTTTTCCTTTTCTATTCTTTACTGCGTTTTTCCTTTTATCGTTTATTTTAGGTCCCAAGTTTCTTAATTCTAAAGATTTTTTTGTATGATTAAGGACTTTTAGATCATGACTTGCAATTCCAACATATGCACCCATATCTAATGCAAGATCAATGTCTGAACAAAACGAATCTACAATTGGTTGATACTTTGTATGGGAAATTTCAGAAGGTTCTAGATAAATGCCCTTACACAACCTAAAATCAGCCCATCCACCTAGAACATCACATAAATAGTTGATATCATCTTTGGTCCTAAATAAGCGTGATTGAAGTACACACCCAACATTAGTAATATTCCGAGAGTGCATTTCTAAAACTACATCTATAGTGTCTTGTGTCACTCTATGATCTTCCATATCTAACCTTACAAAAATATCTGTTTTAGATGCTAATTCACAGATTTCACTAATATTCTCAAGTCCTTTCTTACGATCTAAAAGTAAACCGAATGCTGTTGGCTTAATTGAAATATTAGCGTCTAAGTTTTCCTCATTAATTGCCATAATCACAGCCTTATATTCATCAACAAAAAATTCAGCTTCTTTGAGTGAATTTATTTCTTCTCCGAGCACATCTACTGTAGTACATGCAGATTCTAATTCCAAACGTTTCATTATTTTAATAACAGAATCAATATCTTTTCCAGCAACATACCTTCGAGCTACCCAACCAACTAAAAATTTCGGCATCCATGGCAAAATAGAAGCTAAGGTGCGTCCAAATAAACCACCCGCCATGAAGTGCTCAAAGGAAATAGAACTTTGATGCTTATGTATCACATCAAAGAAAATCATTTGTCCTTCCGTAAGGAATATTTTGTAATTCTAAAAATTTAATTATTGAACTTCTTTGCCATCCTTTGAAGGATTTCCTATCTAAATATACCCAAATTTCAGAATCTAAGTTTGCTTTTTTCGTAGAATTATATGCCGCCATTATTGATTGTTTCCATGTACCTTCTGGTAAATTAGTTGAATTTATCTCTCCATCAACAACATCCATCTTTAATGCATAATTTGCTAACATATGCCCTAAAACAATACCATTGTCTGAAAGTCTCATTGGTTGAGGTGCATAATGCCCTCCACCCAAACAGAGAACTACTTTTTCTGATTCAATTTTTGGAACTGATATGTCTGAATTCAAATTAAGGCCATTTATGATTACATCAGCCAGGGCCGATGCAGCAATTTTGTGCCCCCATTTTTCTTGAGTGGACCCAATCTCAATAAATAAAGATGGAACTGTTACCCATGGACCATGATGAGTTGTTTCAAAACTAATAACAAATTCATCATTCAAATTATGGATAGTTGCTTGTTTTTTTAATTCCTGCATCCATCCACTCATTCTTGGAGAGGGAGGAGGAGCATCACCAGATCTTCCTCCAAAAGGTGGTTTTTCATCTAATTCATATTGGGGTGTACCGATAGGGTGGATTGTTAGGCAGGGGACTCCTGATGCGGCAACATGCCTACTTGGAAAAATCACTTCGGATACAGATTCACCTGTTTCTGCTTTCCAACGTTTTTCTAAATTATCTTCAAATAAAACTCCTCCATCCCTCCACCATAATCTTACAAAATTACGGCTCCAAGTATTGAATCCCTCTACTAAAGGGCCTGAATCCCAATCACATTTTTCCAAAAGTGATTCAGCTTGATTTGTTGACGCTATATCTCCACCACTAATAATTATCAAAATTACTGGCTCGACCATGTAACTCCTAACTCCTTTACTATGATAGCATATCGTCTTCAGAGATTATCTATTAGATTATGCAGGGGGTGTTATGGACAACAGGCTTGTATTCCCACCACAAAAAATAATTGAATTGGGAGACAAGAGAATACTAATCACTGGAATGGACGGTGAATTGCAGATTATTAATGAATCTATGGAGATAGAATCAGAACATAAGACTCCTTTTCCCACTGCCATATCACAATCTTCAGTTTCAAATAATACTCTTTTTGCTTGCTGGGTTGATTTGGAATTAATGATTGCAAGAATGGCTGCCATAGAATTAAATTCGGAAATTCATAACGGCCCCTCTCGTTCAGAACTACGAATTGAGTTAAGCCATGAAATTCAACCACAAGTAACAGGTTCAAAATGGTCACATACACTTGATTCGGAACCGCTAGCACTTATCGCAGGCCCAGATTATGTTGCATTTACTACATGGAAAAGAGGGATATATTGTATAGATCATAATTCAAATGAGTTATGGCGAATTCCAGAGATTAAGTGGAAAAATAAACTAAGTTCTGCAAATTTAGTGGTTTCAATGGAAATTACAAATCAAGGATTAATGATTTGGTCAAAAGGAGCGGAATGGGCATTAATTAATGGAAAAGATGGCCAGATTATAGACCAGGGAGAAATTGAGTTTGAAAATATATTAGAAAAAACGTTTAGTTTTGAAAATAATACCTTATTATGTTGTCCTGAGGGGAACATATTATGGATCGAAGATTTAAATTCAACTGATTCATTAACAATGAAACAAAAAGGACCTGTGCATGATGCAAAATGGGACTTTGAAACTCAATGCTGGAGACTATGTGCTTGGAGGGAAGACATATTATGGTCTAAATCATCTATACAAAAGCAAAGTCGTAAAGAAATTGGAAAAGCAATATTCAAATCCAAAGACACTTGGATGGTATTAGACAACTCAGGTTATTTCTCAAAGCATATTAATTGAGATTATTATTCTTCACTAACTTCATCAATGTGGCGATATCCACAACGACCACAAGACATTCTATCTTTATGTCTCGCTAAAAATACACCTTCTTTACAATTAGGGCAAAATGGATTTTTACGTACTAATTTATCCCCTGAGGTGTCATACATCAGATATTTCTTTGAAACATTTTTACCTTCTGCCATTATTCGTCACCTCCTGACTTATCTTCTTTAGGTGGCATTTCTTTTGCCACTGGTTCATCTCCAGCAGCGTGCCGTTTAATCATATATTCCATCTCTGTAGACTTTAAGGATTCATCATCTGAATAAATATGTGCAAAACCTGTAGTCAATGCTTGGCCAAATCTCGTATTTACTCTTTTCAAAATTACTAAATCTGCTTTTGATCCTGGTTCATATTTAACGATCAAATCAATCATTTCTTTCCGGCCTGGCGTAGGTTTCTGAGAATGTTTGATGCTAAATTCAAGTTCTACTCTATTTAGTAAATTATTTTCTTTTCTATTAGTAACATCCATAATTAATCACCTTACTGACACTTTTAGTGCATATTCCCCATTTCTTTCGATTTTAAGTCTTTGAGCAACTTCTGAACGTTCAAAATCCATAATCAGCACATACCCACTCCAATCCAATGTTACTGGAGAACTAGGGCAATGCATACATTGATCTACTGAATCTGGTAACACAATATGGCATTCACCACATGCAAATCTTTTATTTTGTGCCATAATTAACTACCTCTTATCTTTCCTCATTTAACCATTCTAGTCCGCCTAATCCAGGTTGCTTACATGTAAGTCCTATCTTAGAGTTTTTTGGATCCGCTGGATTAAAAGACAATGAAACAATTCTGCTCCTAACGGGGTCTCCAATGCCTAATTCTTTACCTGATGCTCTCCCTTCAATTCTGCGCATTGCCTGATTAACATCAACATGGTCATCCATTATCTGAGATTTGTGTAACAATGCTTCAACGGGTCCAATTCTAATGAAACATCCAAAGTCATGTACTTCTGAAATTGCTCCTTCAATAACTTCATTTTCTTGCATTACGAATAATATAGCCTTGAATTTTACTCTTTGATAAATAGCTCCATCTCCGTGGATAATTCGTCCTCTACCCAAGGGTTCATGATCATATGTGACTAAAACAAATCTATTATCAGAATCATATTTTCCTTCAAATGCTTCTGATGCTAATTCGTCTATCCTTTGATTAAGAGATTGTCCCTTACGAATAAATTCCGCAGGGATACGTAGCGTATCTTCCATTGTTGCTTGCATATACATTGGCGTCTCACCCACTTTCCAACTCTCAATTACAGTCGACAAAGCAGGAGTCATCCCACTCTGTCTGTCACTGTTAGCCTCAAGAGAGAGAGGTCGAAGTAAACTTCCGACTTAAGACCTCCATATAAGCATTTCAAATTGATTCGGGTATTCAATCACTATCCCGATTCCTAATGATTGATGAATTTAAAACCTTAATGTTTTAGTAATCGCTCAATGACTCCAATGCGAGCGTAATGACTGGAAGCCGTGCAAGATACATATTTATTGTAGTTTCAATCACTTGTATTCTACTTCAATCATGGATCCCATTAACTGTAGAACTTCATACAGAAAACAATCAATCTACCTCTGGAAGAGACGTCACGATTTGGACTGGTGGCGAACAACCATGGCCTCAATTTGGAAATAATCCTACCCGAAATTCAACCGCACCTGCACATTCGCCTAACGGAGGATTTAGCCTTGAAACATTGGGAACTATTACAGAACCTACAATTAATTGGAAGGGTTCAGCAGATGACAGTTATGGGGTGCAAAGTTTAGGAACCGCAATAGCAGATTTTTCAGGACAAATCTCAGGATACACATCGTCTTTTGAGCGATGCGGATTAGGAAATTTATTTGCTGTATATACAATTGAAAGAAATTCCGGCTCTGAGAATGATTGGCTTGTGATTGTAGAAGGTGGATTAAACAGAGAAGCATGGAGGGTGGATTTGGGGGAAACATCAGACGTAAAATCAACACCAGGTATAGTTGATGTGAATGGAGATGGAATATTAGAAGTAATTGTTGCATATGACACGTCTTCAGGACTTACAATTGATGTATGGTCACCTCAACTTTCATGTTCAGAAGCGGGGACTTGGAATGCTGATCAACATTCAAATGAACTAATGTGGACATATACAGAACCTGATCTTAATCTTGGCATAGCTGCAGATTCTTTTAATGCGGGACATCTTGCTTCAACGCAGGCACTAATTGCAGATTTACAATTAGATGGAATTCCTGAACTTGTACTATCTACTGTAGACGATATCTCTGAAAGGCCAACAATTGTCGCTATCCCTCTTTCTAATTCAGCTCCAAATCAGCCCCTATGGCAAATACAACTAGATTATGGAACTCACCCATCAGATCCTACTTGGGTTCAAATTGACGAGGAAAATTCAGCAGTATTAGTAACTACTATTGATGCAGATGACGGGAATATGTGGGCATGGAGAATTAATGCTGAAACTGGTTCACTTGATTGGAATGCAAGATCATTAATTTCTGAAGGAGATAGTGGAGTGCCACACATAAGGTTACCTGGGCCAGTAATTGCTCAATTAGATGATGATGCATTACCTGAAGTAATTTTTACTGCACCAGGCGACTGGGACGAAAACTCTCCGGTTGATGCTGCTAGTTACCATGCATGGGAATTAACAGACGGAAGTGAAATTTGGTCATATACTGCCCCCAATGGATATGCAGAAACGCCACCCATCCCAGTCGATATTGATAATGACGGCATTCATGAATATATTTGTTGGGCTACTTGGTTTGAAAATGGAGTATTAAATTCTGATAGACACGGACGAATTGGATGCGAAGACGTCACGGGAGACACGGCTGGATGGTGGGGAGACATGGAACCATCCGATGGAAATTCAAATGATGGAATCGCTTTAAGTCAACCAATTGCCGTTGACATTAATGGAATTGGTGCTCCTGAAATTATTATTGCGTATGGGCAATCTCTACGCGCTTATGACGGTGATGATGGAAGTTCAGACATCTGGGAAAACGACATAGACTTAGGAAAAAGAAGTTGGGCATCTCCTGCTCTAGCAGATTTAGATGGAGATGGCATACTGGACATATTAATCGGGGACGTATTAGTATCTCAAGCAAATATTGACATCGCCCCTATTTTAGATAATAGAGGGATTAGATTTTCACCTTCTGCTGCTGACCCAGGAGACCTTGTCGAAATTACAGTACAATATGCAAACCAGGGGACCATCTCGTCTGATGAGCCTGTAGATGCTTGGATTTATATTGATAATGAATTGGTTTCTACAAACCGAATTTTAGATATGGAAACCGCTGCCCCTAGTGGAAATGCAATCGATTCATCATTCACAATACAATGGACTGCAACTCTTGGCACTCATGAAATCAGACTTGAATTAGACCCAAATAATAATCTTACACAATCGAGAATAGACAATGACAATTATTCCATCCAATTTACAGTAGTTGAACCCTATGATTTGGCAATATCTCTACCTCCAGAACCAACAAGAATTAACCCCGGTGAATCCGAGTTATTAGACATCAATATTCTTGCAATCGGCAGACGTTCTGCTGAATGGAGCATGAACATCAATAGTTCGAACATGCCTGAGAATTGGACTGTTGTAGATCAACAACCTAATTCAAGTCAATCTATTACAATAGATCCTGAAGGAGATATATGGGGGCCAGAGATATTAGTATCAGTCCCTATTTCAGCAGAAGGTTCTGATTCAGGATCATTTTTGATAATAATGACTTTGGACTCAGACCCTTCAATTACTAAAAGTTTCATGGTTCCAATAGAAGTAAACCGAACAAGAGGACTCTCGATAACAGGACCAGATGGTAATGCCATAACCACAGGGCATGGAATTAGAGGCAATAATGCAACAGCATGGTTCCAAATAGAAAATCTTGGTAATGCTGAAGAGAGACTTACTAGCCAAACATGGAGTTCAAATAATTGGCAATCGGACCCATTGATTTTTGATGTAAATGGTGGACCATATTATTCTATTACGTTGTCACCTGGTGAAAAAAAGGAATTTATTGCAGTGGTTGCGGTCCCAGAGAATATTGGACTAGGGTCGATAGCAGAGAATACATTCTCAGCATGTATTGGCACTGAAGAAAACAGTTTATGTAAATCAATAGAATTCAGGTTCATTTCAAATTTGATTTCTATGCACCCACCCCATATTAAAAGCATACCTGGTGTTGATTTATCATGGGAATTGCATAGTAATTCAAGTGAGGGTGATTTGATAATTGATCTTGCTTCAGCTGGGATGGCTCATTCGGGATGGCAATGGACTGCTGAAGGGCACGGAGTCCTCAATGGAAATATTCTAAATATCTCCGTGCGTGAGACTTTGGGAATTACTTGGTTGAATGTATCAATACCGAATCAATCACCACCGTTACTACACACAATTAATTCTGAAATCGAAACCAGCGTTAGTTTAAACTTTAGTATCAATTTATTACAAGTCAATAGAGCAGAAGTCAACGTTGTAGATCCATCAACAAACCTAATAATTATAGATGTAAATACGGTAAATTCACTTATTGTAAAACTAACTAACAAAGGAAATGGAGAAGATACATTCAAACTTAATGCAGAATTTATTGGCACTGGTGATGTGAAAAATAACCCCGGTATTGAATTTAGTATCCCTCAATCCACATTTACCTTAGGAGTAGACACTAGCGTATTCCCCACGATAGATTATAGTATTTCTGAGGACACTCCTGCAGGGCAAACTGTAATGATTAGAATTTCAATTACATCTACCATTGATTGGAACTTATATGAATTTACAGATGTCGCCGTCACTGCAAAACAACATCACAATTGGTCAATTTCAAATGTGAGTGGACTTGATTTCTATGCTAGTCATAATGAACTTATAAACATTACATTTAATGTCACAAACACAGGAAACCTTGTAGACATCATGGAATGGAGTTCTACTACGAGTACAATACAACATGAAAATGACACTACCGCATGGAATGCGAACATTGAACCTGAAAAAGTATTAAATGTAAACGAAACAAGTACATTTGAAATTAATATTATTGTTCCAAACACTGCATGGGAAGGGAGTGTATTTTACTATAATCTAAGCCTAATATCTGACACAAATAGTGTTGCAGAATTAAGTTTCAAAATCACCACACAGAGAAGTAGTGGCTGGTCACTAAAATTAACAGATTCGGATTTAGATGTCCATGCATTTGGCTCCAATATCTCTATTGAAATCGAAAACAAAGGTAATTCAATTGTAGAACCAATATTGCTTCCTGTATTACCAACGGGATGGAACATAACTAAGATATCCTCAATGACTGCTATTGAACCTGGAAAAAGTTTTTCTGTAGACTTACATGTGATCCCTCCAACAAATTCAATGGCAGGAGAAATAGGTATAATGACACTAATCGTGAAGGATGGAGATACGCTCCAAGGAAGAAGTGAAATCGGGATACCTCTCAGAGTTGCAAGTATATATTCCATGGAAGTTGGACATGAAAATGAGTGGATTGTAAGTAGCGAGGGTGGATTCCCATTAGCATGGATTAAAAATACGGGGAATGCATTAAGTGAAATTACAATGGTATTAGATGCTCCTGATGGGTGGGAAGTTATTTCTCCGATGAAGTTCTATGTTCCTCCCGGAGCAATTAAGGGGTTACCAATCTCACTAATTCCTCCTGCTAATTGGGATAAAAGTAATCATTCACAGATTATTACTCTAATCGATTCCACTGGAGCTATTCAAAATATCACATTAAATGTAAAATCATATTGTTGCGGATTAGATGTGTCATGGGGAGTAAGTCCCGTATTTGTAGGTTATACAAATGACGCAGTAGAAATAATAATTCTTGGGGGAGAAAGCCAATACAACTCCATACTTGAACTCACAAGTACAGGGACTTTTCAATATCAATATTGTAAGTATACTGATTCAAATGATTGTATTGAGGAGTTGTCATATAAAGCATTAGTAATTCAAAAAACAGATTTAGAAGGTACTTGTGAATTTAATGATTCTATCGTAACATACCTTGAATCGGGAATCGACATAAATGATGAGACGATAGCAAGTTGTGAATTTTCTACAACTCCAGAAGAGATTAGATGGAATATATTACTAAGAATTGATGGAGAGTTAATCAGCAGTATCTCGGGAATCCATAGTGGGAACATGACTAAACACAACCTAAGTTTAAATTCATGGACAATAGAAAGTGGAGAACATCATATTGAAATAGAAATTTATGATGGTTTTGGGAAGTTAGTAGATAGTGAATCAAAAAGAATAATTATTCGACATAGTGGATGGAACATAGGCATTTCCTCCATTGACATCTCTTCAGATAACCAAGATTTGACAATAAATATGCGTAGAGAAAATTATGAACAGTTGTTAGACGTTCATTGTGTCCTTAGTGCATCGGCAGGAACGGGTTCTGATGCATGGAATACAGCATGGAAGATAGATATGGCGAAAGGTCAATTAGCTCCTACATTGACCATACCTAGGCCAAACATCACCTCAGGAGAATACATTAATTTTGAGTTAAATTGTGTTGAACCATGGCACATAGACGACAATATGGAAGACAATAGTTACGCATACCTGGTTCCAAAGATTAACACACCAATTATTGAAGCAAATGAATGGATTTGGGGGGTTATGTCATTAATAATATTATTAGCAGCTGCAAAAGTATTAGGGTTTATCGAATTAAAACCAAAAAGAATCCAAAAACAAACCAATAAAGAAAAGTTAGTTTCAAAACCAGAAGTACTCTCTAAAAATGAACACATAGAAGAAAATATCAATGCAATACATCTAGAAGTAAATCGTGATGAAAATGAAAAAAGCGACATAGAGGATAAAGACATTAATGAAATTGTAGAAGAGAATCAAAAAGAAGAGACTGGTAAAGAGGATGAAATAGTAGAGGTTTCTGAAGTCGAAGAGGAACCTCCAAAAATTGAGGAGGACATGGATACAAAAATAAGTAGGATGATGTCTAGAAAACGTTACTATGAATAGATAGGTGTAAATATGACTGAATCTTATAATGAGTTAGGAATTAATCCCTTCTTTACTTTTGATGCATTTGATTGTGACGGGATTTTAGAATTATTGACAGTATTAGATTCAACAAAAGAAGATTTTATGCAATTTTTAAAAGATAATCCCTTGATTGTAACACGGATTTCAGAACAAGGGATAGAGAACCCAAGATCAAGAGAAGACATCACATGGGATGATGCAAACCTGATCTTTATTGCCTCGAAATCTGCTGAAAGTAAGATTCTACCACCCTTAGGGAAAGGAAAATCAAAAGAGCGACTAGGTAGAGTACCATTAGGGGAAGGAAACCCCCTAAGTTATCTACTAATGTATCTAAAACCACCAACTAATACTAATGGCGAACAAATGTTCAAATTAATCTCTCAATTACATTCAGGTTTTTCAAAATCAAGATATGGACATGATCGGTTTTCTACTGGAAAGTGGGGAATGGATCTACAAGGGTATTTACTAAGTGATGAAACTATCACATTACATAAATATCTCAAAACATTAAAGTGGAGCGTATCTGCAAATGAACCCCTAGATGGAGGTGTTCGTACCTTTGCAAATGATTTATGCATGATACTTAGAGATGCTACAAAGCAAAATACAGGAGTATTAATGAGAGCACATTATTAACTAAAACTTAGTTCCTGTTAATCTCTCAAACATGTCTGCGTATAGTTCTGCTGTGCGACTGATAACATCATCGTTCAATGCAGGTATTGCTGGATCATCTAATCCAGATTTCCTTGCAGCATATAGTACTGGTTGATGTCCGATTTCAATATAATGCTGCCTTACAAATTCTTTTGATAGTTGTACAATTTCACCGTTTTCATAAGCCTCTGCATCCCACCAACGATCTTCATCTAATGTTCCAAAGGAATCAACGAGAACAGGTTCCCTATTAACTCCTAAAGCAAATTCTTTCTTTCCATCGACATGTATTAATCCACGTAGTCTTGCTTCACGATCTATAATCTCATCTACCCTTAGAACTATATCTAAAATTTTATCAAATTCTTCATCTGATAAATTTGATATCTTTAATGCTTCTTCACGATCTAATAATCGATCAAATGCTTCAAACTTGGTAGATACCTCCAGATATGGTTTTGGTAATTTTACTCCCTCTTCAAGAACATAACCTGATTCAAAACCTAATTCTTCTGAGGATAATTCCCCTCGTTCATATCTTCTCCAGCCAGAACCTGAAAGATAATGCCTACAAATTACTTCTAATGGAACAAAAACATTCTCCATATCTTTTGGAATCGCCCCTGGTTCCGTAATCACTTGGAACTTTTTAGCTAGGCACCTATCTGGTGCTGTCATCTCAATCAAATGAGTCTTACAAACATTCTCCAGTTCCACTAATCTGAACCAATGGCAACTTGTTCTATTGAGGCTTTCACCTTTACGGGGGATAAGGCTTGGAATGATTTGATCGTAAACTGAAATTTGATCTGTATATCTAAATTCAATTATTTCAGGATCATCTGTACTCCAAACTTGTTTAACTTTACCGTGATATATCATCTCGCCCATGAATCATTGCTGAATAAGGGCGATGTAAGATTGTTGCGCATATTAAAAAATACTAAATATACCCAAGAGCATCTTCGATTCTATTAAGTTCAGGTCCCGTAGTAACGGGATTAACAATTGCACCGGAATCAGTTGCTGCGATTCCTGCACCAAGAAACGGTGAACCAAAACCCACAGTTCCTACCATGACATCGACACCAAGTGTACGCTTGATTTTTTCTACTTCTGAAACTGTCACATCTGGATGTAATATCGCACCGTTATTATTTGCTGCTGCCAAACTACCTAAGATCTCTTGACCTGCGATTGTTGTAGAGACTCCTGGAACTTTGAACACATCCGACAATAACTTAACGCCCTCATCCGGAATTAAGGGACTCATTAGTGCACCTTTAGAAGTACATATCAGCAAGTTACCTGCTGCATTAACACCGTGCTCCATTACAACAACATCACCAAAAGAAGTTAATTTATCTACATCTTCTTCTGAAGCAATATCTGCAACTGCAATTCCATTAGAATTACCGCACATTAAACTGCCAAGTAAATTAGAACCTCCAATACTTAATCCAAAGGGTTCGACATCTAATACAGACACTATTTTTTCTAATTCTGAACCAGTTACACCCACGGGATGAAATAATACATTGCCAACAATAGCTAAAGATACTCCAACTTGATTGTGACCAAATACTTCGGTTGCCAATAGCCCCATACAAACTAATGCGCAAACAATTCAGTTATATGCCTATGTGGACAACAACAAATAAAAAAATGAATATAAAAATAATCTTACATTAAAAAATAAGATCGTAAAAAGGTAAAGAAGAGGGGTACAGTGACTGTATTTCCCGTGGGCTCTCGCACCACAGTACCGTAGCAGACGCAGGAGGGCTTGACTTCCGGGTTCGAGATGGGACCGGGTAAACTCCTCCGCTATGACCGTACTCCACTTCTTTCGAATGTGAAAGAGTGAGGTGATTATTGGCATGTCTTTTGGACGATGGATAGCACGGGTAGTATTGACGTTTTTATGTAAATGATGAAGCTCGAACGGTTAGTACTTCCGGACTGAACACCTCGGAAAACCTTGGTGCTTACATCCGAAGTCTATCAAACTCGTCTTCTACGAGAGTTCTATATTGCCTCGTCTTTGGGGCGGCTTCGTGCTTAGATGCTTTCAGCACTTATCCGCTAGGGCGTGGCTGCCCAGCATTGCCTTATCAGACAACTGGTAAACTAGTGGCCCCGAGCCCTCGTTCCTCTCGTACTGAAGGACCCCTTCCATCAAGCAACAACGCTTCCACCACCAAGCAACAAACCTGTCTCACGACGGTCTAAACCCATCTCACGATCCCTTTTAATGGGCGAACAACCCCACCCTTGGGTCCTGCTGCAGACCCAGGATAGGAAGAGACGACATCGAAG
>Ga0114997_10001527_pt1 | contig 19221 bp, 23 predicted proteins | sample ArcticOcean_MG_C_2_FD_87045 | JGI IMG/M metagenome (GOLD analysis project Ga0114997, IMG submission 87045) | Marine microbial communities from western Arctic Ocean - ArcticOcean_MG_CB4_136 | ecosystem: Environmental > Aquatic > Marine > Oceanic | place: Arctic Ocean: Canada Basin | collected...
AAATCCCTGAGATACACCACAATCTCTACATCTACACAAAACACCAAAAGGCTTACTTATTTCTATTGTATGTCCTTTTTCAAAACATTCCGTTTTTACCCATTTAACCGCATATTTAATAATAGTTACTGGTTTATTATATGTTCTCCAAATCACAAAATTTTTACATTTATTTATTTCGTCTAATGTTTCTTTAAATTTTTCTCTACTTGTAGAATCAAAACTATATATATAATTAATTAATTCTTGAGGCAGGAAGAAGAAACGGTTCATTGTATATTTGTTATTTATATAATAAAACAAACAATCAATTTTATTATAATTTTATTTTTATATATTATATGACGTATTTAACGTATATAATATATTTTGCATTATTTTTAGGAATAATTGATATAATTAGAGATAAACCACTAAAAAAATACAAAATATATGGTGAAAATAATAGAGATACTATTGTATTTATACACGGGTTAAATGATGATAATACTGGTTGGTATAAACAAATACCTTTCCTTTCAAAATATTATAAATGTATTGTAGTAAACAGAACCTCTGACGCAAAATATTTAGATTATGAAGATATATATCATATTATTCAAAATAATAAATCTTCGGGAAATTTATACTGTGTTTGCGCATCATATGGATGTGAAGCCGCATTTAAAATTCACAACAGATATAATTGTTTTAATAAAATGATTTTTATGAATTATACTTGGAATCCTACATATTCTTACGACTACGATTTTAAATATGGGTTCATTTTTAAATTTGTATATTCATGGTGGCTCATATTAAATATAACCAATCATTTTTTCACAATATTTAATATATTACCAATATCTTTAGTACAATTATTAATTTTTATACCTTTCCTGTTACTGGCTACTTTATTAGAGTATCTTGTAAGTGGATATTATATGTATTCTGATTGGTATATTGGTATAAAAAATATAGGTAAATTTACAATAACTCAAAGACAGTCTCAGGGTTCAGCATATTATGACTATGCAAATCATTTAAAAATTTTAATGATGACTCGTAGTAAAATAAAACCAATCAGAGCATATATTCCCGTATTAACAATGGTAGGTGAAAATGATAATATTGGACATGGAAATAGAGGAGATATTAGTAAATTATGTAGAGAGCAAAATGTAGAGTTTGAACTAGTAAAAGGAGAAGGACATTGGTTTTTTCAAACAAAATCAAAATATATAAATAATAGAATATATAATTTTTTGAAATATTAAACCAAGTAAAATATTATATATATTGTTATGGCTTTCTTTGTCCACAAATTTATACTAGGTAAGTGTTTCCATCAGGGATGCTCAAGTCTTCACCCAATGTATCTGGATTAACAATAATACCCGTAATCCGTACAACTATATTTCTATAGTATTCACAATCTTGTTCTATTTCTTCATAACGTCTTTTCCAGTTGTATGGTTCGACAGAGCATAGTTTTTTCCTACAAACAGCGCAATCGTTATTGTTACGTGATGCTCTTGTGTAACACTCCGCGCAGAACTTGTGTCCGCATTTTGTAATAACTTTATTAGTATCCGCCAAATTATCAAAGCAGATATTACAGTGGTTTCCTTCTTGAATATAAGGCTTTTGGAGTTTTGGTGTTTTTGTTCTTTTTAGTTTTTTTGGAGCTGGGGGAGGAGTAAGTGGTGGGTAGTGTATATCATAAAATTCTTGGGATAACATTTCTAACTCTGCAGTTGTTTGTCTGTCTATTTCTTCAAATTCCTGGGTTAACGTTTCTAACCCATCTAATAATGAAACAGTAGGTAAATCACTAGATAAAGTAATATTGCGCATCGGACAAGTTCTGCGATTATGTCCAGGTTCGCGACACATGCTACAGGTTACGGTTCTAGTTGTTGTATTCATACTGTTATAAATAGTTTATAGTGTTGATAGTTGTTTTATAGTAAACTTGTTTTCTAAAAAAATTTCAATTTTCTAAACACCAACTAAATCCCAAGATTTTGGTATGATGCTTCCATTAGAATCTGTCTACCTTATTTTTTTAACATTTAAAAACAAGTATTTACCGCAAGTGTACAGTATTTGAATGGGAATAAATATTGAAATTAAATTGAACCTAAAAATATATATTATAATAAATTATACTTAATATGAATATACAAAAATATAGGAAATTATATTTGCAAACAAATTGGGGTAATAATAAATTTAATAGGATAATAATTAGAAGCCACAGACAGCGAAACATTTATAGGAAAGATAATTATTATGCGTATTTCAACAAGGTAAAAAAAGACGGTTGGAATCATAATTTAGTATACAATGGAAATGCTTTTTGGATTAATAATTATGAATTATGTATAGGATATGAATTAGCCAAAGACCATAAAATTTACAGACCTATATTTTCATATAATCGTCAAAATTTATTAAATAAAGTAAATAATGATATAATTAACTCAAAAATATTCTGGAATAAAGTTAAATCAAAGTATTTTCATTCTCTGTCACATATTATAAAATTGCCTATTGAATGTGTACATCTTATAGTGATGTTCATATCAAAATAAAATCTAATGAAATTTCAAGTACTTAAGTTGTGATGGGACGTTGGTTATAAGTCATATCCATAAATCTTGCTCCTGTGAGTTTTTTACTCGAATAAGTTTTGATAGGTTTATTAAGCTATTAATTTATAAAAAAGTTTTAAAGAGATAAATACATTAATAATTAATTATGTGCAGAGAAAAGGTATCGCCAAAGTGTTGTGTGGATAATATATTAATAACATTTTTTGTTATGATAATGATGTTATTGTATATGTATATTGCATCAAATAATATCGGATTAATAGCTATTATAATTATTATGAGTGTATTTACACTTCTAGTATTTTCAGTAAGATTAGAAGAATGTGGTTCTCCTGATTGGGTAAAAAATGGCATAAAAATGTGTAAAAATATATGTAGAGATAGAACTATAGATGATAATGATTCCGATAGTGATTAATAGGTGTAATCTTATGACTTTCCTTTATTTTCATCTCTTATATTTGAAGTTATCACACAAGAATGACAATAAAACAGTATATACTGAAACTTCGTCTAAAAATTCATATTTTTTATTCATAATACAAGTTTCGTCTGTTTTACAAAACATTATATTTTTAATAAAAAAATTTAATGTTTAAAATTAGTTTCAACTACTTACACTGCGATGGGACGCTGTGTGTGAGTCATATCCATAAATCTTGCCCCTGTTAGTTTTTTACTCGAATAAGTTTTGATAGGACTCGGATAAATATCTTTATTGTGAGTACAAAACACCCACGAAGGTAACATAATAAAATTATAGTTAATAGTCTCATTATATCTATACCACGTGCGTCCTGTCCGAATTTCATAATTAAAATATATATAAGGGTTATTAATTACTATCCTGTATTGATTTGTATCTCCGACAAAACTATCCATATATTCTTGAACAAAATCATATTCAGTTTGAAAACCATTTTTATCGAATTCACTAGAATTATGTTTTGGACAAGCATTTCTACGTCTCCATTCCCAATTCGTCGCCGACCAAGGCCAAAAATCATCATCAAGGTCACCATAATGTCTGTAACGAGTTTTTTTACCCCCATCGCAACAACAAGTTGGACAAGCATGTTGAACAAACTTTAAACTTTCATTCATTCTTTCTCTATATGTTGAATCGTACACATAAATATGTTGAATAATATCAGTAGGTAATTTATTCCACAAAGACATCATTGTATATATATATAAAAAAATTTAATCTACAATATATTATTCAATTTTACTGAAGCTCCACCCTTATTTTTCTTTTTAAAGAAACTTCGTCTGTAAACACATATATTTTAAATTGTTGCTTTGTTAATGTTGGTTTATCGTGTCGACTTGTAAAACGATTTACCATATTTAATTCCGGTAAATATACCATATATTGATATAAAGAATCATTTCTTAGAATTTTATCAAAGATAAATCCTTCATAAATAGTATTCAAAATGTCGGTATCGTCCATACATATTTTCAATAATGAACAATCATTCTGCACCTTCCGTATAGAACGCATTGTTGTATTAATATACTCTATACTAGAATCATTAGTCCATCTTTCATAAAACTGTTTTGCTTTATCTGACATTTTATGAATTCCTAACTTGTCTTGAAGAGTAATTATATTCAACAAATCAACTAAGCGACGAATAGGGCTTGTAATATGAACATAAGCATCTAAATCCAACATATCGTGTTGTCCAAAGTCTTTTGAATATTTGCCTCCCAAACTGTTCCAATGTTTTAGAAATTTTTTTACGTCTTTTGGGATATCATCTGGTGGACTAAAGTTACTACCAAATTTGGCACTTCTAAAAATTCCGGTATTCAACTGTATTAATTCCTTAGCCGATATATAATTCATTGTAATCATAAGATAAGCAACTACATCATGACTAGTATCTATTGAATCAATGTATTTATTTTTCCTGTTCATTGCGTAAACTAATGGTAATAAAATTTTATAGTCTGGATATTTTTCTTGCTCTTTCGTATCATACCGTAAATTTCTTTTTACTTTAATAACACAATTATTAAACGTATAATCTATTATAACATTATCCTTGACAGTTAAAGACAGTTCTATGGCAAACCTTGAATCATTTTCAGTCAAACTACATAAGGCATCTGATAAAACAGTTGGTAACATTGAACGTTTTCTATCAGGTAGATAAATTGTAGAAATTCTATTTGAGAAAGAGCTCCATAAATCCATAGCATCCATCCAGAAGGATACATTGGAAATATAAATGCTAATTCTAGTAATATCTTCAAATTTTTCGATATCGAAAGCGTCATCAAAATCTTTACTAGTTACCGGGTCAATACTGAAAATATTTCTAGTTTCCCTATAATCTTTCAAATCGTGTTTTTGAATTATCATTTCAATATAATCTGTTTCTTCTTTTAGTTTAAGCATTGTTTTTTTTGTAATTTCTTGTATTGAAACATATAAACTTTTACAGTATAATTGATATTCGTAAAATGAATCTAAGTTATTTACATCGCCAAGTGTTTGAGTTAATGAACCAATGGGATGTTTACCTTCCCAACTTTTAAATTGAAAAACTACATATTTATTTTTAATACTTTTAGAAAATCCCAACTTAATTTTATATGGAACTAAGAATATAGGAAGTCTTTTATCGTCTGGGATACATTTGTAGAAGAATTTGTCTTTTTTTTTTCCAAAAGTTTGAGAATTTTCTAATGCTAATACTGCTGGAATAACTTTTATACATTTAGCCGATGAATGTAATATATTTACAACACCATTTTGATAAGTAAATATATCTTGATTAAACATTTTGTTCTCAAATGGATTAAAACCATATGGAATTGGAGCATCTTTTAAAGTGTAAGCATTTACTACACCAAATTCATTAAATTGTCTGTCTATTATCCTTAATTTAAACGTTGTAAACATATTTTCTTACATAATAATTTATATTTATAATTATATCAATTTTAGAGCTACTCGTTCTATTAACACTGTCGATATAATTTAATCAATCTCTTTTATTTACTAATCTACTATTCAAAGTATCCTTATCCCTAAAATTTAAAATATTAATATGTTTATTAATAACTAATCTTGTAATATATCACCTTCTTTAATCAGTATTTACGTTATCATTACCAGAATCTTTTTTAGAATCTTTTTTAGAATCTTTTTTACTATCTTTTTTATCAATATCTACTTTTTTCACAATATCTCTTTTTATATTTTGACCTTGTAACATAGTCAATACTAATTCAGGAGATATTGCTAAAACATTCATAAATGTTCTATACTTAAATACACAAATACTTGACAATTTTTCATAATTGATAGAATACCACCAATAGGCTGGTATTGATATTATTTGTCCTTTATTCAATGTAATATCCAAAACCTTTATTTTATCAAAATCAGATTTATATTCTTCCTGTGTATTCCACACATTCACTGGAGACCTAAATTCAAAATTATCATAATCTTTATTTGGGTACAAATATCTACTATTTTGAGGAGAAATTAACTTTATATTCACTTTACCATGTGTAACATAATAGTAATTTCTGTAATTTAAATTATATCTTAATGGTGTTTTACTACCAATAGAACCACTCATAAAATCGTATATACATTTACTTACTAATGGTGGTCTCAAAAATGAATCATTATAACTAAAATTTTTAATTGCCCCTGTTTCTTTTAAAAAATCTAAATTATTTTCACTAATAAATTTTTCATTCTTATCTTCTCTAAAAATATTTATTACTTCTTTTAGTAAAAAGGGCAAATATAATTCTGAATTATAGTCATAATTTGTAACATCTCGTAATTTGACATCAAATGCTCCATAATTATCATCTAAATTTCTTAAAGTGCAACTTTCTAATATTCTTTCATTATTGAATTCAAATATTACAGGTTGTCTAATATCACAAATTTCTTCTAACTTATCTTTAGATGGTCTTTCTATTGTGTAAACTTCTAAATCATTACTAGTTTTCAATTGATAATGTATATGTAAATATAAAAATAACACTAAACAAAATATAAATAAACCTATGAAATATTTAATCATTGATATTACTATTTAAGAAAGGAAAATTTAATTTTTTCCGTATAAATATATATATATACATGTCAAAACATGAAATGATTATTATCAATGATTTTAGAATAATTTTAAATAATAATAGTAAGTCTAAAACAACAATGGTTGAATCTTATATAAGTAGTGGATGTATAAATGAAACAAAAGAAAATGCTGGTATTTCTCATTTATTGGAACATGTTGTTACGGAAGGTTGGGATAAATGTGGTAAAGAAGGTTGTCAATCATATTGGAAAAAAAAGGGAGTTATAACAAATGCCAGTACTGGTCAAACAACCGTTCAATATTATATGCATGGATTAGAAGAATATTCGATGAAAATGATAGATTATATAATAAGCATTAGTATTGACCCTATTATTACCGCTAAGAGAATCAACAAGGAAAAAATAGCAGTTAAAAATGAATTAATGATGCATGATTCACATCCTCTTATAAATCTTTTTACAATGATGAATAATATGCTTTTTAGGCTTGAGGGTTTACAATGTCAAGATGATATGAAATTACAGATAAAAAATTTGTCGAAATTTAACACTAAAAATCTTTCTAAATGGTGTAAACAATTTTATGGTTCTGGAAATATGATTTTCGTCATTTCTGGAAATTTTAATAAAAATAGAGTTATATCATATCTTAAAAATAAATTAAAAAAAAGTAATCCTATTAAAATGATTCCTCGATATTCAGATATATTTAAACCAGGAATAGATGTTATGTATTTAAAGGATACAAATATTGATAATACAAATATTATGTTTGCTTTCCCTTCACCAATATATCAAACAGATAAAGAAGTATTTTATATAGAATTTTTTAAGGAATTTATAGGAAGCGGTGTAACTTCACTTCTTATGGAAGAACTAAGAGAGAAAAATCAATGGATATACAGTGTATCTCTTGATAATTATACCAATCCGTATGGTACTTACTTAACTATTAATATTTCAACTGAAAACAAATATATTGAAAAAGTAGTGCTTGCTACAATTGGTATATTAAAACAATTATCGAGGGGTAAATTTGATTCACATTATTTAGAATATGTTAAAAATAGATATATGGTTGAGCATTACGATACTTGTCAAACAACGTCGTTTTTAACACAATTTTATGGGGACCAATATATAAACCAAATATATAATGGAGAAAATGTACTCACCATTAAACATTTCCCAGAAGTAGCAGATACCATCTTAAAAATTAAAGAAAACGATTTTGTGCTTTTTGTTAAAAAATTATTAATATTCGCAAATATGAAAATTGCTTACAATGGTAAGAAGAATGTGTCTAATCTGAAATCCTTGGTGCTAAAAAGAATCGAATAAAATTTTTATCTTCTTCATCATCGTCATCACTCCCGTCATTGTCCATAAAATTATCCATTCCATATTGAATCTTCATCGGAATATCATTGCTTAAATGAATTTGAACTTTATTATTTATTTTTGAAAATGATGTTATAAGATTGATATACAACCCAGAATACGTCAAAATCAACTCTGTATCCTCTTCAATAGCATAACTAATAATATCATCATTCTTAATAACAGCATTCATAGAGCCGTTTTAACTATTACCAGTAATAATAATATTATCTCTACATTTAATTTCAAATTCACTCCCAAAAATACTAAGTTGATTTACTAATTCTCCAAACTGCGAAGAAATCATCTCAATATCAGCTGAGAATTCCGCTTCAGGGATTTCCAATAATTCCGCATCTATGTCCATGAGTGGAATTTTAAATTCTTTGACAATACCTGACTCACCATCAATCGGTTTAAGAATCATTCGCAGGTTGTCTTTCTTCTCATTATAAATCATTGTAATAATTTGTTCATTTGATAGACAATTTAAAACTTTTGAAAGCATTTCACAATTTAATCCTAGTACACAAGATTTATCAACATTGTATTCGCAAAACCAATCATTATGTAATACTAATTCGTACAAACAAATATGACTACTGTCCATGCCTTGGGCATACAAGCGGTTTTTATCTATAATTATTTCAATATCAGAACTAAAATTTTTTAAATTTTTCATAATACTTGAAAATTGGGAAACCTTAACTTTGTCTTTAAGAGTGATATTCATTGTCAAAATAATATAATTTATTAATTATTATATTATTTTCAATTTTTTAGGATTCAACTATTTCCAGCGTGACATTATTTTGGTTAAATTGTGATTTTGTAATATTATTTATTTCTTTTGTGACTTCTATATCAACTTGTTCTGTAATGCTGTTTTTTTCTATATTATCAATATTTTCTACCTTTTTAGCAACCAAAACTTCTCTGTTATTCATTTTTTCTATTTTATTTTCAAGTTCTTTAATATAATTTTTTAATATCGTTAGTTGTTTTTTAAAATCACCCTTAATTAATTTAATATCTGTTTCTTGAACATTTATTTTTTGATGTATTCCAACAATATTTAGTGCATTTGATTTTTCTATATGTTCTAATTTGCTTTCTAATCTTGTTATTGTATTGTTATTTGTTTGATTACTATTGACCTTTTTTTTAAATTGTTCTATATTTCTCTTTTGATTTATAGATTGGGTTTGTCGTGTTATTCCTATCCGATTTTGTTTTGAATATAAAAGACTACCTCTTCCTAACATTCCTCTACTTTTACCGTTATCTCCGGGAAGGCATACCCCTGAACCGGGCATACCTGCGTCCGTTCCAGCTATTCTTCTATCAATCCTGTTCATTTATATATTATAACATACATTATTACTGTAATATTACACACGCATATCCATTTTTATAGGGTTATTGAATTTATAATTATTTATTTGGAAATCCTTAAATGTGTAATCATCTATATTATCATATTTGTTTTTCAATGTTAATTCTGGAAATTCATGAATAGGTTTATTTATTTGTTCTTTCAAAAACTCTAAATGATCGTCATATATATGCATATTTCCTAAAAAATGTACAAATTCATACGCTTCCAAATCGCAATGTTTGGCCAATAAATGAGTTAAAAAACTATAAGATGCGATATTAAATGGTACACCTAAACCCATATCACCGCTTCTTTGGTATAATGTACAACTAAGTTTATTATCCACTACGTGAAATTGCGACAAAACATGACATGGAGGTAAGGCCATGTCGTCTAGTTGTTCTGGATTCCAAGCTGACATAATTAAACGTCTTGAGTTTCTTTCTTTTGAATCTTTTAAACAATCAATTATTTGTTGTAATTGGTCGATTCCACCTGTTTCTTTAGACAAATCTTTATTCCACTTGCGCCATTGGTAACCATAAACTGGTCCCAAATCACCTTCTGAATTATTAAATAATCCCCTTGAATCTAAATATTCTCTTGTTGAATTTCCATCCCAAATATGAACATTTTGTTTATTCAGTATGTTATTATCAGTTTCACCTTTAACAAACCACAACATTTCCTTTAGACATACTCTCCATGCTAATTTTTTAGTTGTTATTAATGGAATTTTATTATTTTCTAAGGAAAATCTCATCATACCACCGATTCTTGTATAAGTTGTTCCATTTCTACCTTCTTGTTTAACACCTTTATCAATAACATCTTTTAATAAGTTTAAGTAAGGGGTTTCGCGAGATAATACTATTCTGCGCATTTATTTTTTTATATATTTTTATTTTTAATTTCTTTTTATAAATCATATGGACGACGACAGTACATCCAATATAGCAAAAAAAAGTTTTATAAAGCATGTGTTTAATTTTGACAATGACACCAAGTGTGAAATTTTAAATGTCTCTCAATATTTACTTTTAGCAATAATTCCCATGGCATTTTATAACTATATAGTAGATTCTGTTATTCCTGAAGTAGATGAAAGTAAAAGCCATTTAGAAATACTTTTCGAAATTGCGGGTCAATTATTATTAATTTCGGCAGGAATGTTTTTGATTCACCGAATTGTTACATTTGTTCCATCATATAGTGGTAGAGCCATGGGTGAATTAAACTTATTTAGTGTTATATTATTATTACTCGTATTAAGTTATGAATGTCATACTAAAGTTGGAGAGAAAACTAAAATTTTGGTTACCCGTGTAAGAGATATGTGGGAAGGCAATAAAAAAGAGGACAAAAAAACAAAAAAAGCAGCTAATGTCAAAGTAAACCAACCAATCTCTAGAGGCGGAATGCCTACCCATCAACCAAGTAGAGCTGATTATTTAAATTCTAATAATGCTATGGTAAGTCCTACACAAATGTTGCCACCCCAAAGTGCACCAACACAACAATTACCAACTCCAGATAGTGGTGGAGCTAATAATATGTATAATGATGGTGGGTTTGGTGGATTAGTAGATGCTAACTCTCCTATACAACAAGAACCTATGGCCGCAAATTCTGGATTTGGTGCTTTTTCTAACTTTTAATCTAAACTTATTTTTTTAGTCAACTTTGTTGGGTTTGAAAAAGGAATTTTTGTAATATCTGTATAAGCTTTAATTGATTCTATTGATAATTTATACTTTACCAATAGAGTTACTCCACAATTTATATGCCCTGTTGTTTTTTTTATATCTTCTTTAGCCAATTTATTTGCTTCGTTGTCAGTCAACTCTGATTCGGAATACACATTTCTCAAACCATCATATGTTCCCCACCATTGACCAGGACAATTATATTTATACATATATGCCTCCATTTGGTAGAATAAAAAATTTTATGTTTAAGTATTCATAAACATAAAATTTAATTACCTTTACCAGCTTGTACTATTTTATAATAAATATATAACCCGTAAAAATTCTTAGCTACTATATCCAACAAATTATAACTTATATTTTTTAGTTTAACAGGCATAACTGCAGCTACACCATATAAACTCCATATGCTTAATAAAAATGTAAACAATTTAGTACCTATTTCTGATTTTTTAGCAAAGTTGTAATAAATTAAACCAAACGATTTATAAAAAAAGTAAAAGCCGACTGGTGTTGAAATATATTTCGATAATACATTTATTTCACCCAAATAACCAAGTAACAACATGGCAAAATTATATATTAACATAAATGTCAGTGTTGTTTTATTTTCTTTTAAAAATTCAACTGTTTTTATTGGAGTTTCCTCCAATTTATCCTCTTCTTTAACCTCTTGATATCTCATAAACATAACTGTTGATAAAAGCATAGCTGGTGTAGTAATTACCCAATCTATATATCTGCGTGATGTCATTGATTTTAATCTTATAGCAGACTTAGCAATCCAAATATAAAACATTAATTCTATAAATTGAACAACAGTCTCTAATTTCAAAACGTCTGTTAAAATCTTATCTTTCTCTGGAAGTGTTATGAAGAGACCATGTAATGAAATTATACCCGTTATTACTTGTACCAATAATGAAAACCCTACTGTATTTTTAACCGTTATTTTTTTTAACATTATATATAATATTATTATTAATTTTTTACCATCATTATACCAGGTATCTCTCCAAACTTAATATTACAAACCTTTTTAAATCCTCTATCTCTATAAAATCTAATCGCTCGTTTATTATTTGCTCGGACTTCTAACCAAATTCTATTTTTCTCGAATTTTTTAAGAAATTGTAATACTACCTTTTTACCAGCACCATTCCCTTGATTTTTATTTACTATCTGGTCTAATTTCACATCCCCTGGTTTAATTATACATTTGGGTGTTTTTTTTACAGTTTTTTTATATTTTATCCAAGTCAAAATAACACCATTTTTATACCATAAAGTTTTTTTATCCATATGGTTTTGTAATCGTGCTCCTAAAAATCTAAAATACCCACTAGGAAAAATATCTGGGTATTGTTGAAATATTTTCATTAAACTTTTTATTTTTTTAGATTTACTATCTCCACCTTTTTTTGTTTTATTACGCTTTAATCTTCTACCTGTTCTATAATTTTGCTTTGTTGAGCTTTGACATATAGCTATAGCTGGTCCTATGTTTCTGGTTTTTTTAACTTTTTGTACGCACCTAAATACTCTAGTATTTTTTCGCACTTTTTTTCGCACTTTTTTTCGCTTTTTTGTTTTAACCATTATATGTTATATAATAGTTAGAAATTAACTTAATCTTTTTCGGAAGACATGGCTTGTTTTAATTCCATATAATTTGCTATTCTCCTTTTCAGTGCTAATTTTTCCTTTAAAGCATTGCCTGTATCTCCTTCGGTAATACCTGCCAAAATAGCACACCATTCGTCTCTTAAATTGGGGTCTTCCTTATATGTTGGGTGTAGGTTTTCCCATTCGGTTATACTTTTACTCTGTTTCAACTTAATATTTGTAATAGTGGAATCTATCTTTTTATTATCCTTATCTTTTACCCATTCATTATTGTCTTTTATATAAAATTGTAATCTCTTTTTATCACTACAGTGTATTGGTCGTTCAGTTGGTTTTAAATCTTGTAATTGTTTTTGAATAATATTTGTTACACCATTTACAAATCCATTCGCCCTTGAATATTGTAAATCTTCCAATGATACCTTTATACCATTTACCCAGTCAGATAAGTTAAGAGCATCTTTACATTGTTCATTTAAAAATACATTAATGGTCATATTTTGATTGTTACAATTATTATAAATTGTCTGATTAACAACCTTATTTGTTTGATTAACCATTGATTGTGTAAGTTCTGCTGTTGTTTTTTGAGTAAGTATGACATCTTTCAATAATCCCTTTAAATCGCTTAGTTCATTTTTTAAATTCAAAATTTCAGAATCATTATTTTCTTCTTTAAAATTTATTTCTGTTATTTTTCCGGGTTCCTTACTGGAATCTAGTTTTTCTGTAATTATATTTTCAAGATGGCTACAGTTTGCTCTATGTTTATACAAACCGCTTTTAAATTTATAGTTTTTACCACAAGCCAAACATTCAAATTTGTTTTCAGAAGTTATTTTAAAATACAGGACATTAGCAACTTTTTTGGATACTCGAGCAACTTTTTTGTATCCATCGATTTTCATGTGTTTTTTAGTGTTTTTATGCTTAATCCAACTACTTTTTTTAGCAGTGTTATAGTCACACTTTTCGCAAAAAAACTTCCGTCTGGTTGGTGTTGTTGGTTCCTTCAAAGAGCAACTTTTTGTATCCATTTTATATAAATATGGATACAAAAAAGTTGCTAAATACTTTTCATAATTATGTTAAAAAAAATCCCAGTCACAATATATTTTTTTACTTTTTTAAAAATACCTACATTATGCTTTAATATTGAAAATTCCATAAATTGAAAAATAAAATGCTAAAAATTTGAGAAATGGACATTTCAAAAATGTCCAAAATGCAAATATAGAGGAAGTGTTGTATCAAAAAAACGGCAGTGCTCTTTTTTTAGTTCCCTTTTTTTGATATATTAAATATATTTAAATATAATTTATATAATATAATTTATATAATTAATGAGTGATAAAGATATTAATCAATTATTGAATGCTCTAGAAAATGAATCGAATATGTCTGTAATGAATTTGTCTTCTGCCAAAATGAAATCTCTTAAAAATGATATGTTACAAAAATTACAATTAACAGGTAAAGAATTAAAATTATTTCACAAAAAACTAAAGATGTATAAATATTGTAGCGATATGAGTGATATTTTATTTGGTTCTTATATTAGATGGATACCGTTAAAAAACTACGAAAACATTAAACTAACAAATGGTGGTATAATAATAGATATCGATATTATATCAGACTGTATTCAAATAAAGGTAAAAAATAATATGAATAGAATTTTCCAAATAAAATTCGACGAATGTTATATATTTCAAAAATTAACAAATCAAGAACAAGTAATTTTAGGTGTATTAGATTATTTGGAAAAATAAATAATATGAGTATATTTTATTATGACAAAGCGCGTAAAAAAAGGAAAAATGGTATTTGTGTTTGATTTAGATAAAACAATCGGTTATTTTACACAAGTAGCTATTTTTATAGAAGCTATTGAAAATTATATAAAAAGAAAATTAATAAAAAAAGAATTGTATAACATTTTTGATATGTTTCCCGAAATATTTAGACCCGATACAATGTCTATTTTTAAGTTTTTAAAAAAATTAAGGGTTAAATTTAAAACTCCTAAAATTTTGATTTATACAAACAATATGGGTCCAAAAACATGGACATATCAAATTAAAAATTATATTGAATATAAATTAAATTATAAATTATTTGATAGAACAATAACTGCTTGGAAAGTTAACAATAAAGTTTATGAAAAAAATAGAACAACTCACAATAAAACATACAAAGACTTATTAAAAGCAGGTAGTTTAAATGTAAACGATAAAATATGTTTTTTAGATGACCAAATTCACCACCACATGATACATCCCAGTATTAATTATATTCATGTAAAGGGTTATAAACATGACATATTATTTTCTACTATGTGTAAAAAATTTTTAAAATCTACATTGGGTAAAATAATAAAAAAATCAGAATATAATTGTTTTACCTGTAATGTAATAGAATTCTCTAAAACAGACCCGTTAGGATTTACATATAATGAATCACAGATAAGTTCTAGAAAGAATTATGTGAAGGAAATATTAAGTAAATTAAAATCTTTCATAAAAGAAAATAAACATAATATTTCAAGGAAAAAAAGAAGAAAACGTAATAACAAAACAAGGAAATTATTTAATTTCCTGTTCTAATTTTTTGTACATATATCCATCACCATAACATTTGTCACAAATAGTAAATTTACCACCTAATTCTAATTTTCTATTTTCACATTTACAACATGAATGTGAAAATATTTTAAACTTGTTGTTTTCACAATGGGTAATTTTGTTTTTAATAAATCCAGTACCTAAACACTTTAAACAACTATACATATTAATTATACATATATTTTTTCTTTATATTTTTTCCTTATAAATATCTAATGTTCTTGCTGAAGCATCTGTAGCTTTTACAAAATTAGGCATCCAAAAAAAAGGTATGACATTTTTTGCTGTAGGACATGAGAAAAATGCGGAAAATAAATCTCTATAATATAATTGCTCTAAAGTAGTGGGTCTATTGTGAATATATGGATTATAATTTGTCAATATTTCAGATTCATCAACTCCATTATAATGGTTAAATTTAGTTTTAACAAAATCTTGTATAATTTCATACCAAGATTTACTTTGTTTTGATACGCCGTCACTAAAAGCCTCCTTTGTTCTAAACAGAACTTCCTTTGGTAATAAGTTTGGACGAATGGTGTTTATAGCTTGTCTAATCAAATACTTCTCAGCGTTATTTGTATAACTATGGTCTCTCAATAGTGGACTAATTGATAAATAATACTGAACAAATGACCTATCTAAAAAAGGAGTTCTAGGTTCTAAACCATGAGAAGATATACTTCTATCAGACCTTAATACGTCAAAATAATGTATATTTGACAATAATTTACGGCATTCTTTATCAAAAGCAATACTATCTGGACTTTTATGAAAGTAAAGATATCCACCCATTACCTCATCTGCCCCATCACCATTAAATATAACTTTAGCATCACTTTGTTCTTTTATTTTTTTACAGATTAACCAATTCCCTACACTAGCTCGCACAGTAGTAGTATCGTAACTTTCTATATTATAAATAACTTCTGGAATTGCGTCTAAAAATTCTTTTTCGTCACACTCAATTGAATGATGAATAGAACCAATATGGTCCGCAACCTTTTGAGCATATTTTAAATCTTCACTTCCTTTTAATCCAATGCTCCAAGTGTGCAAGTCTCCTGTATGTATTTGTTTGACTAATGCGCAAATAATACTACTGTCCAACCCCCCAGACAATAAACATGCTACTTCTCTTTCTGTATTTTTTACACGCTTTTCAACAGCATTATACAATTTGGTAAATATATTTTCTAAAATATCCGAAGTATTTTCTTTACATATAGGTGAAAAGCTATTTGGTGCTGAAAAACAAATGTCGTGAGAATGACAAAATTGTCCTTCATTCAAATCAAATATACTTAAATGCCCAGGTTCAAATTGGGTTATAGTTTGATTAAATTTTTTACCAATATTTATCAATGATTTCAGTTCGGAGGCAAAAACAAAAGAAATATATTTTTCTTCCGCCCCAATATAAATATCAAGGACACTCACAAACAATGGTTTTATTCCATACGTATCTCTTGCTACAAAGGTTTTTTTTTTCAACGTATCCACCAACACAAATGAGAAAACACCATCTAACATTTGTAAGGTTTGTTCGATACCATATCTATTATACATATGTAGTATAATTTCACAATCAGAACGACTATTGGGTACAATATTTAGAATATTCGCCAATTCTAAATGATTATATATTTCACCATTGCAAATCAAAAAGACGTTATCAATGTTAAATGGTTGATTAGATTTTTTTTCCTTAAAACCATTTATAGATAATCTGTGAAACCCCAAAGTTGTATCAAAATTTGGAACAGTAATAAGTTGACTATATTCTGGTCCTCTTTTAGAACCTTTCAAAAAATCATTTTTTATATCTTGAACAGGTAGATACTTATTGTTTAATACAGAAAAAATACCACACATAATATATAATTTATGCACCACTTTTTAACTTATTTGTCAATATAATAAAATAATAATATTATATATATTTAAGTATGATGCCCACACTACATGATGTTTATTATTGTCAAATAAATAGAACAAAAGAATTAAGCGATAGAATGTATAGCAGAAATAAACCAAGTAATCAGATGACATTATCTTATTTTACTAGACCGGTTGATACATATGCAACCGTTTTATCAACTTCGGATAATTATAAACCAACAACTGTTAAAAAAGCTAAATTTAACGATTATAACCAAACAACTATGTTCAATCCTGGACAAAAGGGTCCACGAGAAGGTTATGTAAATAATGTAGATATTGAATCTGCTTTACATAATTCATTTAATCCTGCTCAACATTGTGCTCAAAGCAAATTTATACCGGGTAGTTATAGTGATATGTACAATTCAAGTTATCTTGTACCTACAACAAAACCGGTAGCAATGACAAATAAATTATTATTTAAAACCCCCAGATTTAAGACTCATAATCCTAATAAATGTAATTTAGGACATAAAGTATTTCACAATCACACAGACCAACAAATAAAAAATTTAAAAATGAAATAAACAAATAAGTAATATATTTATATATGGATATATCTAAAAACACTAAAATAGACTTATTATATTTAACAAATCCCAACTTTAAATTTAAATATAATAAATCCGATAATGATTCAAAATATACAGAAGAAATTAAATTTTATAGAAAACGAATTTTAAACGATACAAAAGAATATTTAAGAGGAAATAAAATAACTGAAGATTTGGATAGCGCGTTTTTTGAATTTGCGCATAATTTAATAGCTCATTACAAATTTATAGATAAAAAAGATTTAATTCAAAAAGAATACAATAGTATTTCAGAAAAGAAAAAAGGTAAAATAACAATTAATAATATAAATGCTGACGACTTAATTATGAAAACAAAAGAAATGAGACCTAAAACAATAAAGGATTTTTTACTTGTAAAAGAAAAATCAATAAAAAAAATGATAATACCTCAAAAGAAAACATATAACTTAAAAGACAAAAAATACAGACAAAAAAGATTGAATTAATTTATAAAGAATAATCTAACCAATTTATAGTATTATGCCTCAATCAAAGAGATATAGAAAAACAAAAAAAAAGAGACCAAGATATAGAAAAACAAAAAAAAAGAGACCAAGAAAAACATATAGGTTTAAAAAATCAAAATGCTCACCCAAACTAAAAAAAGATAAATTGGACTTTACTTGTTATACAAAACGCGGTTTACATAAACTTAAAAATATTTGGAATATTAAACATCCAGACCGAAAAATATTAAGTAATGAACCAATCAATATTTGGAAATCATTGCAATACGCAATGAATAACACGTGTAATAGAGAATCATGTTGGTTAAGACATAAATCTATAAAAGAAAATGTAGATTTAACTCTAAAAAAAAATACATTTGCTCCAAAAGCTCCAAAAGAATGGGAAAAAAACCCTATTGAGTGGTTAACAAGTATAGATATATTAGATGTTATGAATCAATATGAAAAAACATATAAAACATTTGAATTTCTAGGTCCATCCCCTATAGATTATGATGAACATTTGGCGTACGGAGAATGTGTTTGGGAAGAATTATGCGAATTTAGTTTAAAAAACGCATTGAAAAATAATAAAACTAAAATAGGTATAATTTTTAATTTAGATAAACATAATAAACCTGGTTCACATTGGGTTGCTATGTTTATAAATACAAAAAAAAGAGAAATATACTATTTAGATAGTTACGGTGAAGAAATCCCAAAACAATTAAATAAATTTAAAAATAAGGTTCAAAAACAATCATTGAATGTTGGTAATAATGTAGAGTATAAATATATAGAAAATAAAAGAAGACATCAATTTAGTAATAGCGAATGTGGTATGTATTCTTTATA
>Ga0114997_10001531_pt1 | contig 19200 bp, 4 predicted proteins | sample ArcticOcean_MG_C_2_FD_87045 | JGI IMG/M metagenome (GOLD analysis project Ga0114997, IMG submission 87045) | Marine microbial communities from western Arctic Ocean - ArcticOcean_MG_CB4_136 | ecosystem: Environmental > Aquatic > Marine > Oceanic | place: Arctic Ocean: Canada Basin | collected...
CTTAATAGGTATAGATAATAGGATACACACAATGCTAGAACAGTGTGAAACTAAAAAATACGCGGGGTTTCTTACTCAAGGAAAATGCTTTAGATATGATAGAGCAACAACTAGGCCTTACAAAGGAAATAGAAAGTATGGTGATAAACCTATTATATTCCCAGCAATTAAAGAGTATTTAAAACAAAAATGGGGATTTACTTATATGACTGCGTTAGAGGCAGATGATCTTGTAGCTATATATAGAGAAGATTGTGAGTATTCTATTATATGCTCTCCAGATAAAGATGTTTTAAAGCAAGTAGATTCAGTTCATTTTAATTATAGAACTGCTGAAAAGATTGGGACTACTAAAATGGATTCAGAGAAATTCTTATGGAAACAAATGCTAATGGGTGACAGTACAGATGGAATTCAAGGTATCCCTAAAGTAGGTGAAAAGACAGCTGATGCAGCATTGAAAGGAGTTAATGTTAAAGAAATGCCAGCTCTTGTTTTAAATAAGTATATTGAAAAGTTTGGTACTCATGAAGGAGTTCATAGATTCTCTGAAACTTTTAAACTTGTATATATATTAAAGACTAAAGAAGAAGCGTATCTAGAGACTGGAATACCTTTACCAAATTTAATAATTAGTGAGTTGTCAGAACCTGAAGTAGAATCTAATAGTGACGACTTATGGGCATAAAAGTAAAAGATATAACCTTTACGGCTGTTGACGCTTTATCATTTAAAATTTCTGGATATACTAAAGATATTGAAGAGTATAAAGAAGGAACTAAAATAAAAGCGTTAAAAGCCCCAGACGGACTACACTTAACATTAGGATTAGCAGTTGAGGTCGACAGAAATTGGTATATAATAAATTCTATAAAAGTAGATAACAGATTTAAAAATACAACTTACATACTATCTATGGCAGATCGAACAAAGAGTTCTACGTTCTTAATGCCTATGATAGGAGGAGATAGATCATTGTATTTTTGGGAGTCTTTATTTGTAAATTGTCATCTATATTTAGATAATGATGTCTATCATATGGCTTTAGTATATAGATTTTCATCTGACCCTTTATTTGTAAAATTTGAACAAACTATAAAACAATTTGAATCCTTTGTCAAAGTATTAGACCCGGATCCTCATTATGTAGTGTTTGTTCTTAAAGTGCCAAAAAACCAGGCTACTAATTTCAAGAAGTTTATGAAAGGGAAGTACTCTAAATTATCTGCAAGGTATAAAGATGCTATAGAAGATTTCCATAACTTCAGTCCAACTGGTACAATTATGCAAGTGTTACACAAATTAGCTCCAAGAAAGAAACTCTTAGAAAGTTTATTAGACTGTGATTTAGCAGATGATGCAGAATTATTAAGTATTATAGACTTAGAAAAAGAGATTTTAAACATGGAAAATTATATTAAAAAAACTAAATATATAGGATTATGAAAATAGGAAAATATGTAAGATTATTTAAAACTACACCACATCACCCTCGAGGGGTGCTTGGTGAAATGTACAAAATAGTAGAAGTATTAAGGACAGAGATAAAATTATGTGCGAATGATGAACATTGTTTTTATACTCATCCAGATAACGTTATAGAATTAACCGATGAAACCATAGAGAAATTTAAAAAAGAGAATAAAACAGAGAGCGAGGTATTTGCAACCCATTTAGATGCAATTATAAAAGAAATATCAGATTTATTAAAAAGTAAAAACAAAGCATATGGGAACAGTGCATTAAAGCCAGCTAAGATATTTAGTCAACTTGATGCTACTGAATCTTTATGTTCTAGAATAGATGATAAACTGATGAGAATAAAGAATCGTGGAATCAACGATGCTACAGAGGATACTGTAGATGATTTAATAGGCTATTTACTGTTGTTAAAAATGTCTATGTAAAACTAAAGAGGGGGCTTTCGCCCCCTTTTTTTATAAGTTTAAGAACCACTGGTATTTTTCCTTTGGAGACTGTGTTGTTCTAAGACCTCTTAATACTGGCATTAAATCTTCAAAATCTTTTCTGATTTTTCTATCACCTTTTTTAAATCTACCTGTATTTCTTTGATAAAATATTTTTTTGTTAGCTACAGGTATACCAACACCATTCATAAGTTCATTTCCTATATGGTCAATTAAATTACCAAATTGCTCGAATGGCCTAAGTGTTGCTGAAGGTGATTTTAAAATTCTAAATGCTTCTTTAGTCCCAACAATAGGAGTCCATTGTAGTATTTCTGTTTCGTATCTTTTAGCTTGATATAACATAAAATTAGATAAATAAGTTTCTTCATCATCATCTAAGTTAGACAAGGCTGCTACTAATGCCATAGCTGCAATTAAAGAAGATAGTTCTACCATTGTACGTTTAACATTTTGCTGTTCCATAAGAGACATATTATTATATACACCTACTGGAGATTTTAGACCACCTACAACAGATTCACTTAAAAGATTAAAGAATGATATGTACATACCTTGTGTAACAGCCCCCATTTCTTCATCAGTATGTATAGTAGATCCTGTAAATCCTCCGTGACCATATCTTCTTCTTATACCAGGCACAACCCAACTACGGAAAAGATTAATCATTTTACCATACCAAGATTTACTTAATATTGGAGAATCAAATTTACCTTTAACTTGATTTGTTCTTCTACCCAACCCTCTTAATAAATGTATAAAATCAGATTTATTAAAATTAGCTACTTTTTTATTTACAGACATGAAACCTTTTTTATCTACTTCTAACATATCATATAGATTGGCAGGTTTACCATCTTTCATTATAACTTTACCATCTTTATCTTTTAACTTCCCTTCTAAATTTTTCATAAGAGCTAACATACGTTTACTAGCTAACTCGTGTTCTACAGCTTGCTGCAGCACCATTAAATTTCCTGTATCTAGTGCTTTACGTAATTTAGACCCTACTAGCTTATTACCTTCTCTGTCTGTAAACTCTGTTAATGCATCAAACATTTCTAATGCTTTTCCTAGTTTTGTATCAGGAGCAAAATTTCCTACGTCACTAATTGCAGCCCCTTCTCCCCAGTACTTTTGAGTAGCCCAAGCTAAATCAGATTTAGTTACAAACTGACCTGCTACACTTTCTCCAAGTAAAGATATATTATCTAAAATAAACTGATTACCACCTTGAAGTACATTAAGAGCCAATGTATTCATAGCTACATACTGATTTATAGATCCTGCAGCTTGCTCTAAATTTATAGTTTTGCCAAATATATTTACATCAGTTCTATAAGAAGTTTCTCCAAACATTACCATATTTATCCACTCATTTAAATGTTTATATGTATAAGATTCTCCTGGCTTTGTTATTGGCATTTTAACTCCTAATTTTTCTGCAATAGCACTTACATAAGCTCTACCTGAAGCGTCTACCTCTATAGTTCCTCTTTTTTCTATTATATCTCTAAAAAGCATAACTTGTCCTACAATTTCAGATTTAGTTTGAAAGTTGTGAGACATATGTCTAAATCTATATAAGCTACTTGCTATATCTTTAGATATATCTTTAGAGGGTACTAAGTTAGTATATCTAACCGGTATATTGCTTTGTAATTCCCCAGTAGCTTCATCGTATATAGCCATTTCATCTGCCGTTTCAGTAAGACTGAAGCTATCTACAAACATATCTTTAACTGCAGTATATGCTCCTTGCTCTTTAACTCTATCTAATCCTTCTTTTCTAATAGATGGCATTAAATATGAAAAATTATCCCAACTGTTTTTTTCCATACGTTTAGTTCCTACCATTTTATGTCCTTTTTGGAATTCTGCTAATACAAAGTCATAATACTTTTTCTTTCTAGGATCGTTTTGTATTGCGGCATATTTAGGATTAGCGTACTTAGAGGCTTTAGGTTTAACCCATTCACCTCTAGGAAGCTTACCTAGCATATTGTTCGACAAAGTACTTCTTAATTTTTTTATTTTAAGCTCTTGATTAACAGCTACATCTGTAGAATTTGAAGAATCTATTATACTTTGTGCTGTTTTTATTTGCTTTTGTATACTATCTCTTATGTCTTGCCACCCTTCTATAGGTTCAGTATTCTCGTTTAAGAATTTAGTTTGATCTGCAACATATCTTTTACCATTATCAGATTTATAAAATTTAGAGTTAGCATCTTGAAAGTCTGACTGATCATTAAAATCTTTTCTTTTAGGTTTATTATATTGTTCTGCTAATCTTGCATACTCTGTTCTAATATCAGAATAATACTGATCAGCTAGTAAAGGTTGTACTAAAGTTAGTACTTTTATAGTAGAAGTTTCTTTTTGTTTAGACTTATCAGAAAAATATTGATCATTTCTAACAGTCATTTCTACTTCTTCTAAAAATGGATTATTTAAACCTGCAATATCAAATTCATTTTGTCCTTCTGCCATCTCATTATACTGATCCCTTAAAATATACTTAAAATCTCTAGTCATATCATTAGACTTAAGATTAGCTTCATCTACTGCTTTAACAAATAATTGTAAAGCTGACTCACTAGAGTATATCATAGGGTCCATTAAATATGAAAATCCTGATTTATCTTTTTGCGCCTCTCGTAACTCTTTTACAAGCATTGATCTATGAGGAATCATTTTATTCTTAAGAGATTCTATTTGCATGTTAGCCAATGCAGCGTCAAACTCTTGTTGAGTATATTCTTTATTATCAAATTTTCTTTTAGCTCTTTTGTACTCAGTAGTATTTTTAACTTCCTTCATGTTCATACTACTCCTTATAACTCCATTTTTTAAATTATCTTGGATGTTTTGTATAAGAGACTGAAGCTCAACATCAATATTTTTATTATGAAATCCTAATAAAGACTCAGCTATAATAGGGACTACTTCATAATTAAAATTATACTTTAAAGCTTTAACTTCTTTTAATACTGATCCTAACTTCTCTTCTAATGTATCAAAGGCCTCTACACTTAAAACCTTTCCTGAACTCTTCTTTGATTGCATTAAATCTTCAATTGCAGAAAGAACATCTAATCCATCTAGATTAACTTTCATAGCATACATTAAATTTAAATTCTTATAACTAGCCTGTTCTTTAAAATCAACATTACCATTTTCATCTTTTAAATTCATGATGTCGTTAAACTGCTGTTTAGTTTCTAGCATAGTAGCAGTAGTAGCCTCTACAAACTTTACAAAATCTTCAACTCTATCAACTTTAATTAAAGATGCTTCTAACTTTTCCATCTTAGGGAGTAAAACATCTTGCTCTTCTTGTGGTAATTTTTTAATCCTAGCAAGGTCTGTTTTAATCTTTACTCTAAGTTTTGTTGTTATATCTTCTAACTTCTCTTGGTCTCTAGTCTTTTTTTGAAATTGTGTATACCCACTTATAGGGTTAACCATTTCACCAGCTCTAAGATCTTTAGCAAACATCTCTTGTGCTAAGATAGCAGCTGTGTTAGGAGTAGTAACAAGTCCTAGCTTATTTAACATCTTAGAGAACGCTCTAAAAATCTTATTTAGCATTTGTTGCATAGGACTAGGATTCTTTCTAGTTATTTTAGCACCTTCAATACCAATTGCTGTTGCTAAAACTTCTTTATCTAATCTTTCTCCTTCTAGTTCCGGGTATTTATCAGCTACTTTATTATACAACTCTGTATCTTTAAGTTCTTCAAAGGCCTGAACAATAACCGGATTGTCTGCCCCTAACATATCTACATATGCGTGACCAAACTCATGATACACTGTATCTTCTGTTGTTAAATCTGTATTAAAGGTTACAACAGGAGAGTTAGAATCATCAGACCTTTCTATAGACCCTAGAGTATCCATTTGATTATCATATACTACATCTACAGTTACTCCGGCCTTAGCAAAAGACTCTTTTAAATGATTAGATTTCTTTTGTACCTCAGCTTTTTCTTCTCTTGCCTGTTCAGAATATCTACTTTCATTGCGATTTTCTCTTCTAATAGCTTCAGAAACTCTTGTGTCTTCTTGAGATGCGGCCGTTAATCCTGCTACGGTCCTAACATACGTATCTAAATCATTCTGAGTTCTATATGTTAAGTCAGCATTACTACCTCCTTCATTTACTATTCTTTTTAAAAGTCCTTCATTTATATTAACTGCATGAAGTTCTGCAGACTTAGAGTATATATTTTCTTGAGTCATTTTTAGATACTCAGTGTCTATTAACCCAGGGTAACGATTGTTTATGTTTTCGATCTCCCTAAGACTTGATTGTACATTAGACTGAGTTAAATAGATAGACCCTGATTTTTTAGTAGCTATTCCGTGAGACTTTAAAATCCTGTATACTGCATCAACACTTTTCTTTTGAGGAGCCGTGTTATCCATATACCCAAAAAGCTCTGTATACAACACACTTTCTACTCCATTCTTATAATACTTACACTTCATATATATTTATAATTTTAATTTGCAAAATTGTTCAATTACATCTTTAATAGGCTTCGTTACAAATTCAGGCATTGAGTTTATTTTATTGTTAGCTACAAATTGACCTTCAGCTTTTGTTGGAAGTATAGATTTACCACTTCTAGTAAACATAGAGTCTTCAGTGCTTTGAGTGATGCCTACCTCACTCAGCTTCCCAGGAAGACCTGTAGTTTGCAGCATTTGGTAACCAGCAATACCTGCCGAGCTAATTGATGTTCTTACATATATCATAGGGTCTCCCATTTGAGGGTTTGTAATAAAATAATCTGTAAACTGTAAATTTGCATCAAATACAGTACTATCATCTTGAGTAAAAAACACTGTTTCTTTAAATGCCATTTTGTTTTTCTTATCTCTGAATTTACCTTCTTTATAAGGAACTGATGGTAATAAAGGAAATCCTCCAGGTTTTAATGTTCCAAAATTCCTTACAAATGTATGCATAAAATCTGTATCTGTAAAGTAATTTGTTGTTTTTGATCCTTCTGCTGCTTGTAAATAGTAAGTTACAGGAGAATCTTGGTCTTCAAATAACATATTTGTAGATAAGAACTGTGATGGAATAAGATCCATATAAGTACCAGCCCCAAGAGTAAATCCTTTAGTATATAATTGATTTGCAACTATAATTTTAGCAAATTGTTTTATTTCTTTTAACTCATCTGCGTTATTTTTATCGTTTGCGTATCTTCCAGGGTTAGTAACCATAGTTAAGAGTGCGTTAGATATAATGTTTTTACTATTTGCAGAAGATTCTAGTAACGTTTCCATTTTAATTAGATATACCCCATTCTTTTTTTCTTGATTAAACACATCAGGTTTTAACAACTCTACAAACTTATTAGTAGCTAACTTAGGATACTTAATTTTAATATTGTTTAACTTAGTAATAATATTACTTGTAGGATTAGTATATAAAGACTCAAAAGTTTTCTTAGATATAAGTTTACTTTTTACAAAAGGACTTTCAGGTCTAGTCATCATATCTAAAAATAACATTTTATCTATAAACTTATGCTGATCTTTATTTAAAGAGTGCTGATTAATGCTTTTCTTAAGTCTATTTTTAAAATTATAAAAGGAAGGTCTATTATTTATAAACCCAATCTCTTCTCCTGCCTCTAACATTGTATCTAGTATACCTCTGTAAGATAAAGCTATTGCATTTAATGGGTTTTTATCATTAGATTGATTGTCTGCTATTAACTCTGCAGCACCCTGTATAACACTTTCCTTTGTATCTATCACACCTCTAGCGGCTGCCTCCGTATCTACAGTACCAAAAGCGTTACTTTGTAAGTAAGTATTTTCAGTATCTAAATATGATACTAATGAAGCTATTTCATTAACATTAGATATATTATCAGGTGTTATTATTTTATATACAGTTTGTAGCTGTCTACCTGCTTTGAAAAGAAGTCCAAAATTGTGTAGATATTTTGCTTGTCCTATAATATCTGATTCATCTAAGTTTCGTAACTGTTCGGAGCTCATAGGTATAAAACTACGATTAGAATTTATCTGTTCTACTCTCTTTCTTAAAGCTGCCCTTTCTTTAACTGGTAACTCATTAATAGCGGCATCTGTTACACTTTTGCTTAGAGTTAAAAGTTTTCCTAATCCTTTTTGTTCTATTTTAGCTTGATTTATTAACTTTTTTATAGCAGGTTGTGCTAAAAAGTATACTACATCATCTACAGGAACCCCATTACTTAACATTAATCCTGCAACAGGTACTGTATATTTATTATCATTTAAGTCAATCTGTATTGGGTTTTTAGCTGCATCTACGGCAGTAGATTGATACATAGATATATTAGTACTAGTATAATCACCACTAAAAGTATTTGTTATAGGATCATATTCTCTAGTTTTACCTATAGAATTAAATGTTATTTCGTTTTCACCGTAACGTATAACAGGAGCATAATCTTCATGCACAGTCATTACTGGAGAGGTTTCAGCTACATTTCTACCCGCTGACATATTAGACCAAAGTCCAATTAAAGCCTGCCCCTCTTTATTTCTAGACTCCATCTCTAATTCTGCTAAAGGATTATTATAATCTATAGCTGATGAAGACTCTCTCAATTCTCCTGCTAAATCTTCAAGTTTTTCTGCATCTAACGGAGTAACCACTTCTTCTAAATGTTTAGGGTCAGTTAAGATTGCCTCAGCTATATCTAAAAATATATTATCTCTTTCCTCTCTAGACATTTTAGATAAATCTTTATTAGAGTAGTCTGGTGATATTTTAGTTAAAACATTCTTTCCATTTTCGTCTTTAACCATTTTTGTCTGTCTTAAGACTATACTCAACTTATCAATATCAAAATCGGCCCCCATCTGAACTGTTATCCCACCAGGTACCATAATTGCTTTGGCATGTGATTCAGGTAGGAACTCTACAACTTTCATTATTAGAGAGGAACTCTTAAGTTGATTTGGAGTTCTGTAAGCAAGTATAGTTAATAATGCAGGATCAACATCTTCTATCTTAGTTCCTGGAGGCAGTCCTAAAGTACTAGCTCTAACTTTTACTTCTGCAAGATTTTCACCATCATAGAACTTTAACTCATTACTAGAATCTTCTTCAGATCCCCCCAATTCAGCTATTTGAACTAAATCTACTCCTTTTAATTTTTGATTAAAAATAGCATCATTATATATACCAAAAAATATTTGTTCAAATTTAGCTTGATAATTTGGAAAAGCTAAAGGAATTTCAAAACCCCAATCATGTTGACCTTCTGGGACAATGTTTAAGGCATCTAGATAATTTGAAGGTAAATCTTTTCTTACTAACTGCTTTTTTATTTCTTCTCTAACAGCTTTTAAATGTTCTAATTTGGCATCTGCGTATTCTTTTGTACCTTTTACAGCTTTTCTTAATGCAGGTTTTTTTAAGATTTTGTCTAATTCTTTAGTATCCTCTGCAATGTTAACAGCAAGAGTTTCTTGATATAAGTTATACATATCATTACCTGATATAGGCTCTTTATCTAAAGTATATATACTATTAGGAGTTCTATCTAAGTTAGTTATTAAATTTTTTCTTACTTGTCTAGAAAATGTAATTGTACCTTTAGAAGGACTGTTATATTGCTGAGGTATTCTAAGTTTTGTAGAATCCATAGTAGTTATAGTTGCATCATCAAATGTTTTTCCTGCTTGTAAATCTAAAACGTTCTTTCTAGCTCCTTTTGTAGCGCTCTCTACATTTACTACATGTATTCCCTTATCATCCATAGCACGTCTAACCTTCTCTAACATAGGCATATTAGCTGCAAGTTCTTTAGTAATAGTTACATATGAATTCTTATTCATATACATAGTCATCCTCCCATTGTCTAGCATTAACTCTTCATGATAAGGTTTTACTGGGTATATAGGTCTATTAAATCCTAAACCCTTTTTTTCTCTTTTATATGCCGCTTCATCTAACTTCATATCCCATTTACCTAACCCCATCATAATACCTCTGTACATATCAATTGATATAAACCCTTGCGCATCTGTTTTATTAACTCCTCCTGGATTTTGTATACTTTTTGGTCTGTAACTATTTGAGATCTTTTCCGCTTTCTTTGCAGGAACCCCTTGAGCAACTAACATCTTAAACATATTATCCGCAATTGCATGTGCTAACTTTTTATTAATAAAATCAAAATCTTTTATAACAGTTTCATTATAAGTTGGCATCATTCCATACTCTCCACCACCTTGCTCAGTCATACCTTTTATAAACAGTTTTGTTCCAGGAGTATTTAATAACCCCGCACGTTTATAAAAATCAGCTGGGTTTTTAGAATAACTCATACCACCTCTGTAAAGTTTATTTAATTCTGTTCTACCAACAAAATCATTAAATACAAAATCTGATATAAAATTCTTGTCAAGAGACATGTTAGAGTCTATATCTTGAAATAAATTTATTCCATAGGTATCTATAGCATTTTGTACATCTGTTTTGTATTGCTCTAGATTAGCTTCTAATGCTTCTACTTTTTTATTTAATTCTTTTTGAAATACTTTTCCTAATTTTGATCGTTTATACTTACTTGTGGAATCGTCATTTATATATTTAAAAACCTCGTCAGACATATCTAGACCTTTTTCTAACAAAGTGTTTTCTAAATTTTGTATTTGAGGCATAGTAAATGCAGTACCTCTTTTAGTTTTGTCTATGATAACACTGCCATCTTTCAACCTTATTTTAGGACCTGTAATCCCTGTATCAGGATCTTGACCTTTAAAGTAATGATACCCTTCTACTAATTGACTAAAATCCTTTGTGGCAATAGCTTTATTTATTTCTGCTTTAGCTTGATTCATTCTAGCTAAATCTTGTATTATAATACTTTCTAAAATAGTTCTTCTATCGATAGTTACTCCATAGTTTTTATATACTGATTTTATATATCTAGGAATAGTAACAAAATCTAAACGTTGTCTGTCCGCTTGCGTAGGGATAGCAATCTTCATAAGTTCTTTATCACCTCTATTTGCAAAAGCATTAAGCCTAACAATTAAAGAAACTTTCTCAGATTGATTTGAGTAATCAGTAGTAGCTATAGACTCATTCGCACCTTTATAAGAATCCACTACTTCTATTTTAAAAGAATCTCTAGCTAACCCTTGCCCATGATGTAAAGCCTGTATTAATGGGGATGTATGAATTGAAGAGCTTCCTGGGTTATTCATAGGGTCTTTTAATAACTGCATTAAGAATGCGTCTGCACGTTCTGGAGATTTTATAGTCTGCTGTAACTCGTCTAACGGAGTTGGTTGATTTATAGGCCAGTATTGTTTATTTGTACCACTAATAAAAGATCCAAAAGGTTGGTCTTCAAATAAATAACTAATAGATGAAAGTCTCTGTAATATAGATCTTTGATCTGAATATATACTTGTAGCAGGTCCATCTTTTAGTATAATATTCTTAAGCCCTCTTATTTGTCTTATAGTAGATTTTTTAGTAGCCGGTCCATTCATAAACTCTGTAAACAAAGGCATGCCTGTTACTACTTTGTTTTTTCTAATATCTCCTATTTCAAAATATCTTGTTAAGTTTTCTCGAGTAGATTCTAAAGTAGGTCCATAACTTACCCCTATTTCCCATAAAAATTCTGCTAAACCTTCAACTGCTTTTGCAGGTACCGGCCCTACAGCAATACGCTTGTTTATAGTAGCATTATCTATTTTATCAAATGCTTTTGTAATAGCTGCCTTTTTCTTTTTAGAAACAGTTAACACTTCCTCTCCTAGTTCGTTTGCAGTTACTTTATAAAGAGCTCTTTCATTAGGGGTATCATATTCTTTAGAGACGTTAGCCCAGTCTTGTATAGCCTTTGTTCCTGTGTCACTTTGGTTAGAGCTCATCAAAGAGGTACTAATAGTTACACTTGGTCCCCCCAATTGAGGGTCATATTTAATTTCTTTTTTAGCTTTAATTAGTAAAAAGTTTTTATAAGCCATTGCAAAATTAGAAAACAAAGATGCTTGTTCTTGTGCAGTAGCAGATTTAAGACGATTTAAAATAGGAGCCAATGTAGGTTTATATTTTACTATATTTTCCATCTTATGAATCATACCAGTATAAGTCATCTCCCCTACAGTAGCTTCCGCTACAGCGCTATACACATCGGCCATTTCTAAATCAACTGCATAACCGTATATCCCTGCTTCTGAATTTATATTACTAAGTATTTCTTTAGCTTTACTAGATAGTTTAGTTTTAGGGTCTTCTTGTAGCCTAGATATATTATGTATACGAACTGGAGTATCATCTATATTATAAATTTCACCCGCATCGTCTCTTAAACTATAATCAAGCTCTTCTAATTTAGTTGCAATTCTAGATCTCCACCCTTCTCTATCTAAGTTACCTGTATAAGGAGAAACAACGTCTTCCCACTGATCATATATTGTAAGGAATGCTTGTCCTACTCTTTTTGAAGGGTTGAATGACACTCCTTCTGGCATTTGTTCTAGCATCTTTTTAAATCCTGATGTTTTATAAACATCAAACAACTCTCTTGCTAAATATGCATTAGTATTATCTAACCCACTAAAAGCCTCTACAAGAATCTTTTCTGCTAACTGCCCTTTATCTTTTCCAGGATTACTAGGATTAAAAAAAGTATTAACATTAAAATTTGCATTATCTTTATTATTTTTAAATATCTGTACTGCTATACGAGTTAAATTAGTTTCCTGTAGTAAAGACATTCCACTAGTATTAATTGTATTCTTAGCATCTTTAACAACTTGCGTTTCCATGTCAGAATTCATCACTACAAACTCACCTCTAGCTGCAATCATAAGAGGCTCACCATTCTCATCTAGATAAAATGAATCCATAGCACTAGTTTGTTGTGATGGGTGATTGCCTGCTAACTCACTCCTCACCCCCATTAATACTTTAGGAAATAATTTACCCCACTTACCTTTATCTTGTGTATGAGTTAATGTAGCATTGCCTGTAGCAAGAAGTTTTTGTATAGCATCTGGATTTTGTTCAAAAGATTGCTTTATTAAAGTTTTCATTCTATTTGCAGATACTTTATTCCATCCATTCACATCTAACTCTGTAATTGTTCTACCTAGACTTTTAGCTTTAACTCCTGTTGCAGTTTTTAATTCATTAAATATTACTTTATTTTTTACACTCATCTTACCTGTTTGAGTAAAAGTACTAGTATGAGCTATCTTAGCTGCTTGAAATGCTCCTTCTACCGTATTAAATGTATCTTCTCCTACTTTAAATGGTCTATTAGCTAAATTACTTAAGTTAGCATTCTCTCCTGTTCCTGCATATATATTTATTAGAGTTTCTGAATTTACTAGAGGTACTGTATTTACTCCAGCTTCCCAATCTTTTCCAAACCACTTTTTAAATTTATCAGAACGGAAAGTATCGTAAGCTGCTTTAGCTTTAGTAATACTACCTGTAGCTTTTTTTAATTTCCTAAATAGCTCAGACTCTTTACCGTTTGGCGCTAAAGCTCCTACTACATTTCCATTATTTTTTACATATTTACAAGCCATCTATATATTTTTTAGTTGCAATCGTTAGGGTTCTCATCAAAATCAAATTCATCGTCTGGTATATCTTCAAACTGTATAGTATCATCTACTCTACTAACTACCGCAGGAGCTATAATGTCACTTTTTTTAATTACAGACTCTCCTTTACTGTCTGTTACTGAAACCTTATCAAAGGTTACTTCCGGATTATTAAACACGCTTTCTCCTATTTTAACTACATCTGTCGAAAGTATGCTTTTTTCTCCAGATAACTCAGTATCACTGAATAAATATTGTTGATACCCAAAAGGGGATGTTGCTGTAGACTCATAAACTTCATCTGTTAAAGGGCTAGTATAATCCCCTGCTAAGTTTATAAGGTCATTATCTACATTATATTTTTTACCTTTTATAAACTCAGTTAAGTCTTTCTTTATGTCAATTACTTTTTCACCTCTGTCAGCTTTATAGTTTAAAACATTACCATCTTTAAATTTAACATCATCAAATTTATAAGATTCTCCTCTCAATGCTTTCTTTAAATAAAAATCCTTAATACGAACTAAACCTCCTGTTGCTTCACTCTTATAAGTAATACTAGAACTTCCATCAGGGTAGCTATCTATTCTAATAAATTTATTAGAATCAGAAGGCTCTGAACTTGTTGCTACAATTTCTTTAACTTTATCATACTCTCCTTTTGCAAGTAGATCCATTACAATTCCTGCATGAGACTCAGTTAAATTAGCTGTTAATAGGGGAGTTATTCTTGCGTCTCTTTGTGGGTTATTTTTAGGTCTAATAGCCGCTACTATCTGCCCGTTACCTAAATTTTCTATACTCTTTTCTGCATTGAAAGCTGCAGTTATCAGCGGTAAATCCCCTTGATCTAAAAACTCATCTATAGGACCTGGAACAATACCAGTTCTTATTACAGATTTAGTTACTATTCCTAAAATAACTTCATTTTTACCAAACGTTGTTTCCGGATTTCTAAATACTTTTTCACCATTTTTATCTACAGTATTATTAATATTTCTAGGTCCAGCCATTATATTAGAAATCTTAGTAGTAACTGAATTGCCTGCTAATAATTGATCGACTATATATTGTCTTTCTTTAGTATTATGTCTTGTTGGATTAAAAGGTGTTAACTGCCCTACATATTCATTGCCTACTTTATAGTATATAGGTATGTTTTTCCAACTCTCAGATGTTTCATCTCCTAGACTTTTATAATAATCAGTAGCTATTATCTCTAAAGTTACTATTTCATTTTTTATATTTGGGTCTAACAATAAATCTTTATTAACTTTTATTATCTTACCATCTACAGTATTAGCAGGATACATAACAGGATTATCTGATGAGTCTACCTGTACTCTCCACTTATCCCTTATTTTAACTACTTTAGTTGTATTTGCAGCTTTAATCTCTAACTCAGTGTTATCAGTATTTTCAATTCCTTCATTAACCTCACTACTTTGTTGTGTTGGTTTGTTCTTTTCTTTTTGATCATAAAAGCTATTTATATAATCAGTTATTTGTTCTTTTGAAAGAAAAGGACCCCCCATATCTTGCATGCTTTCTCGCGGACTCATATAAATACCTACTTCAGGTCCACCCAGCTCTATTCTCATTTTACTGACCCACATACCATACTTTTCATCTAAAGCTTCTTTGGACATATCTTTATCCTGTTGTGATATATATCTTTTACTCAACCCCCTTCCTTCCTGTTTACTATGTGGTAAAAATTCTATATTACTTATAGCATCTTCTCTTTCAAAAGTCCAATCCTCTTCTATTTCAACCTCACTACTTTGTTGTGCTACTGGAGCTTCTAATGCAGCTAATTCAGCATCAGCTTTTTCAATTCTACTTTTAGTAGCTTCTATTTGACGTTTAACATTGATTATTTCCCATTCAGAAAGCTTCTGTTTTTGTAACCCCTCCATTTCATCCAGAATTTCTTTTCTTCTTTCTTTACTTGGTTTAGACCTGAGTTCATTGTTAAGATTATCTAATTTTTCTTTATTATTATTTAGCTTATCTTCAAGAGATTTCAGTTCATCTAAATCAACTTGTCTATAATCCTTCCAATACTTAACCTCACTAGTTTGTTGTGTTGGAGCTAAACTAAGAATAGCTATTCTATCTCCATTGTTTTCAGCCCACTTCATTATCTTTCCTGTTGCAACAGATATGATTTGATTTTTATTATTAACTATATAATCAGAATCTTTGTATTTAACTACTACAGCTCTACCTTCTCTTACAGCAAGATTTGCAAAAATCTTATTTCTATCACTACTATCTTCTTTAAATACTTCTATACCTTTTTGATTATAAATCTTAGAACCTTTAATAGTATATGTCTGTTTTGTTTTGCCTTTTGGTGTATAAGCAATAGTTCTAATATTACTAGTTTGTTGTGGAGCTGTTGGAGTCTCTACATCTATAGTTTCCCTTTTATCTAAATATTCTGATACTTTCTTAAAGAAAGGTACATTATATTTATTTTTCTTTGGATCTACTCCTTCATGCATTCTTTTTAAGAACCATTCGTCTGCAGCAAATCCAGGTATTGGAGCCCATAAACCTTTAGTATCTGCTGTTGTACCAGTTCCTGTAGATTTATAAAATAAAAATGTCTCTCCTGTTTCAGGGATAGTAATTTCAACTATTTTCCTACCATCTATATTAGCTCTTAAATTAGTCAGTTTAAAATTATACTTTTCATAACCTGCATTTTCTCCTTTAGCTATTAAATCGTCTATGTGTATATTGTATCTTGGATCTTTATTATTTTTAACATCGTTTCTCTTGTACTTTATAGGCATACCTGCAACATCAGTAATCATAACCGGAGCGGTAGGTTTAACTACAGGTCTAATAAATCCTTCTTGAGTTGGAGACTCTTCTACAGGACCTCTCATATCCTCCTCAGTCATACCTTCAGGTAACCCCATTATAAACCCTTGTTGAACAGGTGCTCCAGGAACAGTCTGTTGTTCAGTATTATTATTCTCATTACTATTCTTAGTTATCTGAATAGCTTTTCTAGTTTCTTCTTCTTCATTTGTAAAAGATTCTCTAGACTCTTCTGAAGGAATTGCTACTAGAGCTTCTAATGCTTCTATCTCAGCAATAATGGCTTTAAGTTCTTTACTATTTTCAACAGCATTATTCCCCGCCTCCGAGGCTTTTTTCAGTTTGGCAGGGGTTGCTTTTGTTAGATCAGGAAGTACTTGCTCAAACGCTTCGTCATGTAATTTTACTTCTAACTCACCTGCTTTTTCATCTAATTTTGCTATTTGTGCTGCAACTTCATCTGGTATACCCTCTACAGCAGCCCCCTCTTCTTCAACGACTTCTCCAGTATCTTCACTTTCTCTTCCATCGTTTTGTCCTTCAACTCCTTCTGTAGGATCGGATTCAACCTGCTCTCCATTTTCGTCAATGTTGTTTTCTTCTTGCTCATTTTTAAATTTATTTAATTTTGATTTATAATAAGATAAACTGTTTTCTAGTTTGTTTAATTTAGCTAAAGACTCTTCAATTAATTTTTCAGCCGCTTGTGCATTTCTGTTAGCCTGCTTAAAAGATTCAAAATCATCTTGACTCTTATATCTCGCTGCATCAGATTCATACTGCTCTAACTCAGATTCTAAAGACTTTATATCAGACTTTATATCAGTAATATTAGCCTCTTTATCGTAGATCTTATCTAGTATCTTTCTTTCTGCTTTTAATTGCTGCTCTGAAGACGGTGAAGAATCCTCACCTCTTAAACTTAACACTCTTTTTCTTTGTGCTATTTGTATTCTAAGAGACTTTGCTTTTCTATTTAATGCTTTTAATTCAGGATCATTTTTTAAATCTTCTTTAGTAGCTTCTGCTTCTTGTATGTAATAAGTTCTTAAAGTATCTATACTCTCTAACACTGCAGATAAACTAAGGCTTAAATCATGTACCTCAACATTAATACTTTCCGACGTTTTAGCTCCGTGAGGTTGTTTACTAATAAGTTCTAAATCTACTTCTTCTTTAACTACTTCTACTGATTCTAAAATCTCTTCTATTGGAATACCTTGGTTAGAATCTACTTTAGATTGCTCAGTATTTAAAATTACATAAGCTAAAACATCCATTTTATCTTTACCCCATATAACATCTACCTGACCATTTCTTTTTTTAGTAAGTCTTATACCTCTCATCTTACCTCTTTTAGTTCTAAGTATAGCATCTAAAGGATTTGTCTCTTGATTAAAATACTCTTCCCCTTCTATCATAAAAGATCTTCCGTCTTCACTTACACTTTCTATACCAGCTAAATTATCAGCTATAAAAGCTTTTTGTATTCCTTTTTCATCTTCCTCTCTAAAATCTTCTTCTGTAGGTTCTACTTCTTCCTTTACCTCTTCAGAAGTTTCTTCTGCTAATACTTCTATAGCTTGATTTAAACCTTCAATTTCACTAGGAGTTAAATCTTTTTTATCAAGATCTTCAAGTCTTTTTAGATGCTGTTGTTTAGTTTCACCCGGCTTTTCTTCCATGTATTTTCTAAACTCTACAGCTTCTGCATCTCTAAACTCTGCTAATTTTTTATCATATTCTCTTTGTACTTCAGGGGAAGCGCTATCAGAATCTAAATCTATAAGTTCTTTTTTAGTAGTAGCAGTTTTTAAAGACTCAGTAATTTGTTTATCTATTCTATTTTGTTTAGCCTCTGCTTCTGCAATGTCTAGTTCTTTTTGAAACTGCGCTTGCGCATACTCGTTAGAAGATAATTTATTGTATCTATCAATAGCAATATTATTTTCTCCCATTAATGCTAAATAATCGTTAGCTTGCTCATTAAATTCAGCAACAAGTGTAGGATTAGATGTTTTTAAATTTTCTGATATTCTTTTAAGTTTAGCAGCTGTCTCTTCATATTGAGTTAATGCATCAAATTCAGAAGCATCTACTTCTCCAGGAGTTTTATACTGATCTTCAAGAGCTGTGTCTAATCCCTTTTGCTTGTACCAATTATCAGAAGTTGTATTATTTAAAGTACTTTTCATACCTTGATCTATCGCCTCCATTCTTCTAACTCTATCGCTTATTTCCGAACCTGTAAGAATTAATTCAGTTCTAAGTCTTTCTTGATGGTTATATACTTTATCTTCTGCTTTTCTTGCTTCTTCAGACATTAACTTTCTAGGAAGTCCTCTAGTTTTATCTGCTAAAGGAAATTGCTTAGTTACACTGTCGTGTACCTTTTCAAAATTAACCAGTTTCTTTTTAAACCCTTCTATAATAGCATCTTGTGATTTATCTCCAGAGTCTTTTAATGTTAAAATGTTTCCTTGTGCATCCTCTGTTGGATACCCAAACTGTTTCATAAACTCAGACTCTGATAATCCTTTAGCGTCTTCAAGTTTTTCCATTATAAGTTGTAGTCCTCCTCTATTCTTAGCCTCTAAAGCTTGATATTGTATAAGTTTAAACTGCTCATCTTTAAATTTCTTAAGATTGCCATCTTTAAGGTGCCCTTCCATTCTTGTTGCCGCTGCTGAAGAGGCGTCTGCATTTTGTAAACTTCTTTGTGTATTATCAAATATACCCTGATTAACTAAATCAGTTAACATTTGTGCTTGTTGTTTTCTATTAGAATACTCTTTACCTACAATAGACTGTCCACCTCCCATTATCATACCTGTTA
>Ga0114997_10001534_pt1 | contig 19184 bp, 20 predicted proteins | sample ArcticOcean_MG_C_2_FD_87045 | JGI IMG/M metagenome (GOLD analysis project Ga0114997, IMG submission 87045) | Marine microbial communities from western Arctic Ocean - ArcticOcean_MG_CB4_136 | ecosystem: Environmental > Aquatic > Marine > Oceanic | place: Arctic Ocean: Canada Basin | collected...
AGATGACATACCGTATGAAGGACCAGTTCCAAAAAGTGAAGCTGCAGCGTTTTTACCGTACCAGTATGCAGTCACCCAGTGACCCATATCTACTACGCCTGAACTTACTGCTTGTCCAACTTCTGAAGTTTTAACAATTGCTCCAACTGGTTGAAGATCGATTTTTAAAGTTCCCCCAGACATTGCACCTACCATGTTGCAATAGTCTTGTGCCATTTCAAAAAAAATATTTGCGCCTGAAGGCCAAGCTGCTTGCATTTTTAATGTTAATGGAGCACCAAAAGCTACATTAGGCATTGCTACAGCCGTTGCTGCTACCGCACCTGTTGCCGCTGCTGCTTTGAAGAACTTACGTCTTGAAGGTGTTTTAGGTACCTTCAATGATTTTTTATATTTAATCATTTGTTTCTCCTCTATTAGTTTTTTAAGATTTAATTATATAAAGGTGTAGGAGTCTATATTAAAAACAAAAATAATTTTTATAAATTACAATCTCAAGTAGTATTAAAATATAAAACTTCGTTTTGACTGCTTTAATTTACAAACATTTTTTCCGCCTTTAATTTCTGTTTATTTTATCTCCTCGGCCTATAAATAAATTTTGAATTATTAACAATAGTTCCATTATAGGCCCTAAAGTTATAGGTCAGTTTAGAAGCTGACCTCTAATTTTTGATGTAAAGAAAAAATAATTATTTATATTTCGTCACAAATTTCGTTATTGAAGAAATTATATCTATATTCCAATTTAAAAATTCAACAGTAAGTGATTCTGAGGGTCTAATGTTTCTAATTTTTAAATCTTTAATTTTTTGAATACGTGGTTCTAATTTTATAAAAAATCCTTTTACAATTCCTTCATCAACAATTTGAGCAACTGTTTTATAAGAATATTCTGGTAATCTATTAGATATATTTTCTTTATATATTTCAGTTCCAATTTCGTTTGCTTCAAATATTAATAAAAAAACTTTAAATTTTTTGATTGTCGCTAAACACCATGTCATACCAGGGTTACCAGTTTGATATTTAAAAGTTTCTCTAAGATCTTGAATCAGGTTTATATAAATATCACAAAAGTTACCTGCTGATATTTTAAAGGGGAGTTTTTTTAGATTTAGTTGCTTAAGTATTCTTTTTTCTCTTTTTAGACTATTTTCACTGAGTGATGGTACGAGTTGAGTTTCCTCAACCATATTTTCAGTCAATAACTTTTCTTTAAGTTTAACTTGTCTAAAGTTCATACACCCACTATATATTTAAATGACTAATTTAATACGGGAAAAACTACCGTAAAATAAATCTAATTTACTTGATTTTTACAATTGCCTGTTTTGAAAAACTCATCAATATTGTCTATTGCTAAATTGGCCATTGCTATTCTTGTGTGTTTAGTGGCACTTCCAAGATGAGGTAAAATAAAAACACTTTTTATTTTTAAGTAACCAGGGTTTAAATTAGGTTCACCTTTATACACGTCTAATCCTGCTGCATAAATTTTTCTTCTGTTTAGCGCATCAATTAAATCTTCATCATTAACAATATCTCCTCTAGCTACGTTTGTAATAACAGCCCCTGTTGGAAAATACTCTAGTGTTTCTTTATTAATTAAATTTTCTGTTTCCTTTGTTGCAGGACAACAAATAGATAATACGTCAGAAACTGAAAAAAGACTTTTAAGATTATCGTGATATATAGCACCTAGTTCTTTTTCTTCGCTTAGTTTTGATCGATTATGATAATGAATAATCATTCCTAAAGCTTTTGCAATTTTTGCAATTTTTTGTCCTATTCTCCCCATTCCTAAAATTCCAAGTCTTGTGCCTGTTAACTGTTTTCCTATAAGATAATCGGCAGACCATTTCCAATTACTTTCTTTTGCACTTTGAATTCCTTCTGCAACCCTTCTACAAGCACCTAATATTAATAAAATTCCAATTTCAGCAGTGGCATCTGACAAAACTTCTGGTGTATTAGTTACTACAATTCCTCTTTTCTTTGCTGCTTCCAAATCAATATTTCCAAAACCAACTGCAAAGTTCGAAATAACTTTGACACTAGTTGGCAATTTATTAATTGTTTCTTCATTCATCTTGTCTGTTAAAGACGTTAAAATTGCATCATGTCCTTCACTTAATTCAATAAGTTTTGATTGAGAGTATAATTCATCATTGTTATTAAATTTTGCATCAAAAATTTTTAAAGCCTTTTCTTCAGATTCCTTTATAAGTCTTCTCGTAATTATAATTTTTTTCATAGTTAATTCTTTTGTAATATTTTTGGTTTTGGGCCACCAGTATACCAATCTAATACTTCAATGGTATGTAAAATTGGTGTTTTTGTTCCGTTAGATATCTGTGTAATACATCCTATATTTCCTGTTAAAATAAAATCTGGTTTTATACTTTCAATATTATCGACTTTTTTTTTCAATAATTGCTTTGCTATTTTTGTTTGTAAAATATTGTATGTCCCAGCTGATCCGCAGCAAATATGTCCTTCAGGAATTTCCATAATTTGATTATTTGTTTTATTTAATAGTGCCATAGGCTGATCGTGTACTTTTTGCCCATGCTGCATTGAACAAGCTGAATGATAAGCAATTTTATATTTCTTATCTTTTGTTTTAAAATTCAATTTTAAACTTTCACTTAAATATTCTGAAACATCTTTTGTTAAATCAGATATAATTTTAGCTTTCTTTTTCATTTCTTTATCGTTTTTGAATATAAAACCATAATCTTTTATTGTAGTTCCACAGCCAGATGTATTGGATAAAATTGCATCTAAATTACCTTTTTGATGTTCATCATACCAAGTGTTAATATTGTTTCGAAACTCTTGGTGAGCATTATCCCCTTTACCTAAATGATGATTTAAAGATCCACAGCATCTTATTTTTTTAGGTACAATTACTTCAACGCCATGTCTATTTAAAAGTCTAATTGTTGATTCATTTATTTGTGGTGAAATTTCTTTTTGAACACATCCAGTTAAAAGTGCAACTCTAGCTATCTTTTTTTGATTGCTAACTGAATAAAATTCTCTTTGTTTTAAAGTTTTTTTTGGAAAAGTAGTTGGCATTAATTTCATCATATCTTTTATCTTTGATGGCATTAAAAATTGAAAAGGTTTAGCTAATTTTACCATTAAACTTGCAAGTCTAAAGTATCTAGTATTTGGAAGAACAACTGATAAAAAGTTTCTAATTATTCTATCAAAAAAAGGCCTTTCAAAATTTTTTTCAATATACTTTTTACCGTGATCAATTACATGCATATAATTAACACCAGCTGGACATGTCGTCATGCAACTATAACAGGATAAACATCTGTCAATGTGTTTTACTACTTTAGGTGTTGGTTTTTTTTCATTTTCTAACATATCTTGAATTAAATAAATTCTACCTCTAGGACCATCTAATTCATCCCCAAGCAATTGATATGTTGGACATGTTGCATTGCACATTCCACAATGAACACATTTTTTAAATATTTTTTCTGTTGATTGATTATCTTTATTTTCAAGCTGTTTTTCAGTAAAGTTTGTTTGCATTAAATTCCTCTATACATTTTGCCTGGATTAAAAACTCTTTTGGGGTCAAAGCTTTTCTTAATTTTTTCTGATAGTAATAATCTTGTATCATCTACTGTAAATACAGCTTCTCCATAATCATACTCTGGTGATGTTTTAATAATTGTTAAATAACCACCAATCTCTTTGACTAGTTCTTTAATTTCTACAATTTTCATATTTTTTTTTGAGCTAACCTCTATCCAATATAAAGATCCACACCAATCGATGTAATATTTATATTTATTTCCCAGTTTTTGCATTAATTCATTTCCCTTAGAAGGTGGTATAACGACTCTTAGTAAATTATTTTTTGTTTGTTCAAAAATTTCAAGATTATTTATTTTTCTCCAAAAAGGCACTGATTGATGAATATCTAATTTAGAAGTATTTAATTTATTAAGATCTAACTCTTTTGTTAAAGCTTTAACTCTTTCATCAATTGATACTTTATCACCTTCTACTCTTAGTGCTAAAAATGAACCTTTAGAGTCAAGATCATTAAATTTAAAAACTATCTCTTTATTTTGTTTGTAACTTTCGTCTTGTGGTTCCTCTGGAACATAAGCTGCTCCTGAAATTTCACTACTAGAACTAGATATTTTGTCAAATAGTTCATTGACTAATCTCTTGTCTTCTGTGTAAATTATAATTGTATTGGATAACCTTTTTTTTGGTAAAACTTTTAAAGTAACCTCGGTCAATGCTACAAGTGTTCCAAAAGATCCTGCGACAAGTTTTGATAGATCGTAGCCAGTTACATTTTTAACAACGGTACCACCTGATTTAATTACATTCCCTTTGCCATTCACTCCTCTAAAACCTAAAATATGATCTCTTACACTACCGACTTTAAACCTTCTAGAACCAGCAAAATTACATGATAAATAGCCTGCTATAGTTCCCTTATTTGACTTTCCATTTTCAATAAATCCAAAATCCATAGGCTCAAAAGCTAATTCTTGATTATTTTTTTCTAGTTCTTTTTCAATAAGTTCCAACGGCGTGTTTGCCTTAACTCTAATGTAAAGTTCTTCTGGTAAATACTCTATTACTCCTGACAATTTAGAAAGTGATAACTTGTTTGCTGATTGAACCTTATTGCCAATAAAACTCTTGGAACCTGTTCCTATTAATTCTGTTGGTATGTTTTTTTTATACAATTCCTTAACTAAACTTGAAACTTGTAGTTCATCTTCAGGATAATAAGTATTATTAGAATCTAGGAAGATCTGGGAATTTTTCTTCACCTCTATGGACATGAACCCTTCCTTCCTCTGCACATTTTTTCAGTATTGGATAAACTTTTCCAGGATTTAATAAATTTTTTTCGTCTAATAATGATTTAATATCTAGCTGTTGTTGAATATCATTATCATTAAACATTTCACACATTAACTCTCTTTTTTCAATTCCCACACCATGCTCACCAGTTATAACACCACCTAATTTCACACATGCTTTAAGAATTTCTGCTCCAAACTCTTCTGTTTTTCTTAATTGTTCTTTATCATTTCCATCAAACATAATTAAAGGATGTAAATTTCCGTCACCTGCATGAAAACAATTGGCTACAAGTAAATCATATTTCTTGGATAATCTTTTTATCTCCAATAAAGCTTCAGCTAGTTTGCCTCTTGGTATAGAGCCATCCATACAATAATAATCTGGGGCCATAGCTCCACATGCTGGAAATGCAGCTTTTCTTCCTACCCAAAATGATAATCTTTCTTTTTCATTTTTACTAAGTTTTAAACTTGAGCAGTTATTCTTTTTACAAATATCACTAACTTGTTTTAATAATTCATTAACTTCAGATTCTGTTCCATCTAATTCAACAATCAATAAAAGCTCTGCATCTCTAGGATAGCCTGCTTTACTAAAATTATCTGTTGCTTCAATTAAAGCTTTATCCATTATCTCCATTCCTGCCGGGACAATTCCATTCGAGATTATTTCTGATGCTGCATTTCCACCTTCTTCAATAGTTGGAAAGCCTATTAATGCTGCTTTAACAACTTGTGGTTTTTTTAGAATTTTAGCTGTAACTTCGGTAATCACTCCTAGTAATCCTTCGGAACCACAAATCAGTCCCATAAAATCGTATCCTTCTTGATCAAGAGTTTTTCCACCAATTCTGCAAATAGTTCCATCCATCATTACCATCTCAACACCCAGAATATTATTGGTTGTTGTTCCATATTTTAAAGAGTGAACACCACCAGAATTTTCAGCAACATTACCTCCTATAGAACATGCAAGTTGACTTGAAGGATCTGGAGCATAATAAAAACTCTTGTGTTGAACTGCATGTGTAATTGCTAAATTAGTTACTCCGGGCTGAGTAACTACACATTTGTTTTCAAAATCAATTTCTAAAATTTTATTAAATTTTCCAAGGCTTACTAAAATTGCATCTTGTAAAGGTAGTGCTCCTCCTGAAAGACCAGTTCCTGCTCCTCTAGGGACAACTTTTATATTTTCTTCATGACAAAATTTTAAAATATTACTCACCTCTTGAGTATTTTCTGGCATTACTACTGCTAAAGGAGTTTGTCTGTAAACTGCTAATGCGTCTGTTTCATATGGTTTAATCTCATCAGCATGACTTAAAATATTTTCAGAATTTATTAATTTAGCAAGTGCTTTAAAAATATATTCTTTTTTATCTAAAGTTTTCTTATCTATTTCTGGTAAAACTAATTTTGACATTAGTCTTAACCTAGCATTTTTTTAATATTTTCCAATGCGTTAGATATATTATCTCGGGATGCTGCATAGCTAAACCTCACGTAATCTTGGCAAGTTTTACCAAAAGATGACCCTGGTACTATCGCAACCCCTGCTTCGTGCATACATTTTTTTGCAAATTCTGATCCATTCATTCCAGTCCCAATTACCTTTGGAAAAGCATAAAAAGCACCCCCTGGTAAACTACATTCCACACCTGGTAAATTGTTTAAACCTTCATGAATTAATTTTCTTCTTTGATCAAATTTCACCATCATTTCATGTATTGCATCATCTGGTCCATCTAATGCTGCAATTCCTGCAAACTGTGATGAAGCATTTACACATGAAATACTATTAATAATTAGTTTATTTACATGAAATATTAATTCTTCTGGCCATACGCTCCAGCCCATTCTCCAACCAGTCATAGCATAAGCTTTACTCCAACCATCTAAAACTATCAATCTACCTTGAAGATCGGGGTAGTTAAAGAATGTTGGCATTTCTTTTCCATCATAGATTTGCCTACTATAAATTTCATCACTAAGAATTACTACATGAGGATGTTTTTTAAGTCCTTCTGCTAATACATCTATTGCAGATTTTTCAACAAAACTTCCTGTTGGGTTGTTTGGATTAATAAGTATTAGTAGTCTAGTTTTGTTTGTGATTAGAGATAAAATTTTTTCTGGGTTAAATTTTAAATCTTTATCTTCTGTCAAATCATAAGGAACTGCTGTTGATCCTGTATAATTAATCATAGACTCATAAATTGGAAATGCTGGTGTTGGATGAATAATTTCAGCACCTGGCTCACCAAAACATTGGATAGCGTAATACATCGTTGGTTTTCCACCTGGCATTATTAATACTCTTTCAAGATCAATATCCTTATCATAAAGTTTTTTAATTTTTCTAGTCACAGCTTGTCTGCATTCTAAAATTCCATTTGATAAAACATATCCATGATGACCGTCATCTAATGCTTTCTTTGCTGCGTCAACCACATGTTGAGGTGTTTTAAAATCAGGCTGGCCCAAACCTAAATGAATCATTGGCTTTCCTTGCGCTTCAAGCTTTTTCGCTTCAGCCAATACTGAAAAAGCAGATTCTGTTCCTAGTCTTTCTAAGTTTTTAGCCAATTTCATTTAAATTTATTTCCTTCTATTTTCTATAATTTAATTTTGAACTATTTAATTCTTTTAAATTCTTACAGCCCATCAATACCATATTTCTATTAATTTCATCGTGCATGTTTTGCAATAAACGTTCAACTCCTGGCTGACCTCCAGCTCCCAGAGCAAACAAAAACATCTTACCAAAACTACATGCCTTTGCCCCTGCGGCTATCGCCTTCAATACGTGTGTTCCTCTTCTAACTCCACCATCTAAAATAATTTCTAATTTATCACCCACTGCATCTGAGATTTCTTTTACTTGATCAAATGGAGATCTTGAGCCATCTAGTTGTCTACCACCATGATTTGAAACCATTATTGCCGTACAACCAATATCAATAGCTCTTTTTGCATCCTCAACTGACATCACTCCCTTTAATGCAAAAGGCCCATTCCATTTTTTTATACAATATTCTGCATCTTTCCAATTCATTGCTGGATCATATTGTTCATTAATATATTCAATAACAGATTTTGAAATATCAGTTCCTTTATCTGTTTTATTTGCAACATTGGCTAATTTAAATTTACCATGTGTTAAATAATTAAATACCCAGGAAGGATGTATAGCAAAGCTCATTAAACTTTGTAATGTAAGTTTCGGTGGAGTGGTAAAACCTGTTCTGTAATCTTTCTCTCTATTCCCTGCAACTAATGTATCAACTGTTAGACACATTCCATCGAATCCAGACACTCTACATCTGTCTATTAAATCGTCAGTTATTGATTGATCTTTATGAACATAAAGTTGAAATAATTTTGGGCCATTTGATATACTAGATATTTCCTCAATAGTATTATTTGCCATTGTTGACATACTATAAAAAGTTCCAAATTTTTCTGCTGCTTTTGCTGATGCTTTATCTCCATCATGATGATAAAGTCTTTGCATTGCTGTTGGTGAAAGAAAAATTGGAATATTAATTTTTTTCCCAAAAATAGTTGTTGATAAATCTGGTTTTCCTACACTTGCAAGAACATTTGGAATTAGATCACAGTCATTGAAAGAATCTGTATTTCTTCTTAAGGTTACCTCATCATCGGCGCCACCGTCAATATAATGAAAAATAGGAGAGGGTAATTTTTTTTTTGCTAAATTTCTAAAGTCATTAAAATTATGACAGTCCCGGAGATTCATATCTTAAACTAAAATTTTTTAAGAAAATTAAACATATAACTATTTGCACCTGGATTTTTGTCTCCTAAACTTGCATTAGATATATGATTGTAAGAAAAACCAAATTGAGTTTCCTTAGGCAATTCTAAAGAAAATTGAACTTCACTCTTAAATTCAACAACATGACCTAAGTCTTTACCATTACCCTGATTATACATTCCAGGCGCAAAGCTTGGTGTTAAATTTATATTTCCAATTTTATATTGTGCTTGAACTCCAGTATAAAAATAGCTAGCATTATCTGCTGTTATTAAAGCACCAGAAATTGGTGATAAGGTTCCTAAAAAACTATCTCTCACTAAATTTTCATTTTGATGTTGAAATCCTACAATCGCAGCCCTTTTACCAGCATCGCTAAAATCAAACATGCCAGTATAAAAATTTAACTCGTGTTCATTGTTAAAAATTTTATTTTCTTCTTTACTAATAATTTTATTTTCTTCAGCACTAACATTTACGGCTAAGAATAAAAAAACAATTACTAAAAACAATTTTTTACTAAAAATACTTAATTTCATAAAATTTTAATTATAATTTGCATCTATATAATAGTTAAATTTTTTTAACCATTAATTTTTTAATACTATCGCACCTCTTATTAAAAATAACAAGATTGACAATAACCAGTAGAATATAGGTTTTTTCGCTAAATCCAATATTATAAGCAATTCATTTATAGTATTGATATTTTAAAAAAATAATAAATTTCATTTTCATAAATTTTTTATTAAATTTTTTTTATAATTAATTTTAAAAAATTTTTGTAAAAATTATTATTAGAAAAATTATTCAACCAAGAATGTTGAGGGAGATAATATAAGGGAATTGTTAAACATCCTTGGTCAAAAATACACTTCTAAATTAGCAATTAGATGTGTCTATGATTTGGAATAAATATGTTTAAAAAGTGATTTTATCTAATTTGATGGCTTAAAATAACTTGAGCCTTTTCTTCCTGAAAAAATCTCATTAATTAAAGGATGTTTTATCGGTTCCTCAGAATCGTCTGCTAAAAGGTTTTGTTCAGAAACGTATGCCTCATAAGTAATTTCATCATTTTCAGCTAGCAGATGATAAAATGGCTGATCTTTTCTTGGACGGACATTTTTTGGAATTGATTGATACCACTCTTCAGAATTATTAAATTTAAAATCAACATCATAAATTACACCTCTAAAATGAAAGTGCTTATGTTTTACGACGTCTCCTATTGAAAATTTAGCTTTTTGAATTGCCATTACTATCAATATGTGTTTTTAAAAAAAAAAATCAATAAAAAAATATTAATGTTTTAAGTTTATGTTAGTATCTTTTAACTTGAATAAATCATTTATTAAATTTGTCACAGACTTTGGACCTTTAGCAATATTTTTCTTTTACTATTATAATAGTGATAAAAATTTAACTATTGCTATTCCTCCCTTTATAATTGCAACATTAATTGCACTAGCAATAGTTTGGGTTTTAGAAAAAAAAGTCCCAATGGTTCCATTGATTAGTGGAATTTTAATTTCTTTTTTTGGTGGCCTAACAATTTATTTTAATAATCCAGTTTTTCTTTATATAAAACCAACAATAATAAATATCTTATTTGGTATTGCATTGTTTTTTGGGAAATATTTTACAAATGAGCCTGTTTTAAAAAAGATTATGGGAAAATCTATTGCCTTAACTGATTCTGGATGGAATTTATTGAATAAAAGATGGATGTACTTCTTCTTTAGTTTGGCAATTTTAAATGAATTTGTATGGAGAACTTATTGTCCAGAACAAGAATATATTTGGGTAAATTTTAAAGTATGGGGAATATTACCTATAACACTTGTTTTTACTGCATTCCAAATATCTTTAATAAATAAATATAAAATTAATGAATAAAAATTTAAAATTAGTAGTCAATAATTCTACTAAAGATGCTGAGGAAAAATATTTTTTTGAAAAAAATGAATTAAAAATCATATTAGATTTGTATGCTAAAATGGTATCTGCTGGTTCATGGAAAGACTACGGGTTAAACATATCAAGTAAACAGATTAGTTTTTGTGTTTTTAAAAATGCCGCAGAAAATGCTTTATATAAAATTTGTAAAAATTTTAAACCTGATAACAAAAATTTAAAATACTTAATTACAGATTCTAATAGTAAAGTTTTAAAAAATTCCTTTGATTTAAAGGTTCTTCTAAAAACTATAAACTAGAAAAACTTAAAAATAAAAAGATTATCGTCTTTGACCAAATAATCTTAACAGCATTATAAATAAATTTATAAAGTCTAAGTAAAGTGTTAAAGCACCCATTACAGCTTTTTTACCCATCAATTCGCCTGTATCACTTGATACATACATATTTTTAATTTTCTGCGTATCATAAGCGGTAAGGCCTACAAAAATTAAAACACCTAAAATTGAAATGACAAAATCCATCATTGAAGATTTCATAAACATATTAACCACTGAAGCAATTATAATTCCGATTAACCCCATCATTAAAAAAGATCCAAGTTTAGTAAGGTCTCTTTTAGTTGTATATCCATAAAGACTCATTGCTCCAAATGTAATTGAAGTAATAAAGAAAACTCTTGTAATACTGGCACCCGTATAAACTAAAAAAATAGAAGATAAAGACAAGCCCATTAATGAAGCAAAAATCCAAAAAGTAGTTTGAGCAGTTGATCCACTCATTTTATTTATCCTTGCACTCATATAAAAAACTATTCCTAAAGGAGCAAGCATTATAATCCATTTAAAACCTGAAAGAAAAATTGTATTTCCAATACTTGTTAAAGCTATGATGGATCCATTGGCATCGGTAACTACTGATAGCTTAAAAAATATTAAAGAAATAAGTCCAGTTAATAAAATACCTGAAGACATATAGTTATAAACTTTAAGCATGTACGCCCTTAAGCCTTCATCCATTACTACAGTTGAATTTTGAGCTTCTTTTATTTTGTTTAGTATGTTTTGTTTATTAAATTTCATATTTTATATATAATAGCCTTTTACTATTTATTCAAGATGTCTTACAAACCCTAAAAATATTTAATATACAATGAATTACAGAAAATTAGGAAATAAAAATCTAGATGTCAGTACCATTTGTCTTGGAACGATGACTTGGGGAGAGCAAAATACCCAAGAAGAAGGTTTTGAACAAATGGATTATGCTTTGGACCAGGGTGTAAACTTTTGGGATACTGCAGAACTTTATTCTGTACCTCCAAAGGAAGAAACTTACGGCCACACTGAAATTATTATTGGAAACTGGTTTAAAAAATCAAATAAACGAGACAAAGTTATTTTGGCAACAAAAATTGCTGGGCCAATGAGGACCTATTTGAGAGGGGGTGGAAATAATTATGGAATAGTAAAAATGACGCAAGCTGTAAATGACAGCTTGAAAAGATTACAAACAGATTACATCGACCTCTACCAATTACACTGGCCTGAAAGAAATACTAACATGTTTGGCAGATTAGGTTATGAACATAAAGATACTGATGATTGGAATAAATTTGAAGATGTTCTTGAAAACTTACAAAAACTTGTGGATGCTGGAAAAATAAGAGAAATTGGATTATCTAATGAAACACCGTGGGGAGTTTCTAAGTTTTTAGAAATATCTAAAGAAAAAAAACTTCCTCGAATGCTATCGGTACAAAACCCATATAATTTATTAAACAGAACTTATGAGGTGGGTCTAGCTGAAATATCTATAAGAGATCAAATTGGTCTTTTGGCTTACTCACCATTAGCTAGTGGATATTTGTCTGGAAAGTATAGAAATAATCAAATGCCAAAAAATTCTAGAATAGAACGTGATGGTGACTTTTGGACTAGATATGACAAGCCCAACACAAATATAGCAGTGGATGCATACTATGAAATTGCAAAAAAACATAATCTTGATTTAGCTCAAATGTCTTTAAAGTTTTGTGAAATTCAACCTTTCGTTACCAGTGTGATTATTGGAGCAACAAGTATGGAGCAGTTGAAAACTGACATAGAAAGTGTAAATATAAATTTAACTGAAGAAATTATTAAAGAAATAAATGAAATACAAATAACCTACCCTAATCCATGTCCATAATTAAAAAATTTATATTTATTATTTTTATAATTGCTTTTGCTAATCATGTTAATGCTGAAGAAATAAAAAAATTGGGTAAGCATAAAGATTGGGAAACGTATGTAATAAATAGTGATACTGGAAAAGTTTGTTTTGCTCAATCGAAACCTGTTCTGCAAGCTCCAAAAACAACCACAAGGGAAGCAAGATTATTTATAACTTTTAGACCTAACGAAAAAATTACAGATGAAATAAGCATCACAGCTGGTTATGACTTTAATACAAAAAACTCTATTACAGCAACTTCTGGAAAACATAAATATATCTTCGACATTGCTCAAAAAGATTTTGCTTGGATTAACGATAATAAGCAAGAAAAAAAAATGATTAAAATTATGAAAAAAGGTTCTAGAATTATGATTACTGGTTACAATCAAAAGGGGTCGCAAACAATTGACCATTATTCATTATTAGGATTCACCAAAGCATATAAAGCTACAAAAGCAAACTGTAGTTAAATAAATGAAATCAAAGAATAAGATTGTGCTCGCTTATTCTGGCGGGTTAGACACATCAATCATTTTAAGATGGCTCCAAGAAAATTTTGATGCAGAAGTCATTTCTTACACTGCCAACATTGGTCAAAAAATTGATAAAAAAAAAATTATTAAAAATGCAAAAAAATTAGGCGTAAAAAAAATTATTATTGAAGATCTTAAAGATATTTTTGTAAAAGATTATGTTTTTCCAATGCTTAGAGGTCATCCAGTATATGAGGGCTTTTATTTATTGGGCACGGCAATTGCAAGACCATTAATTGCTAAAAGACAAATTACTGTTGCAAAAAAGTTTGGAGCTTATGCTGTATCACATGGATCAACTGGTAAAGGAAATGATCAGGTTAGATTTGAATTGGGTTACCATTATTTTGGACCTAAAATAAAAATTATTGCTCCTTGGAGAATATGGAATTTAAATTCAAGAACAGATTTAATTAAGTATGCAAAAAAAAAAAATATAAACATTCCTCAGGATAAAAAAGGTGCACCACCTTTTTCTGTTGATGACAATTTATACCATACCTCTACTGAAGGTAAGGTTTTAGAAAACCCAAAAAATGTAGCTCCAGAGTTTGTTTTTCAAAGAACCACTTCCCCAGAAAAAGCACCTAACAAAGCAACATCTGTAACCATCGGATTTAAAAATGGAGACCCAATAACCGTTAATAGTAAAAAATTATCACCTGGAAACCTTTTGCAAAAACTAAATGTTCTTGCTGGTAAAAATGGAATTGGCAGAGTTGATTTAGTTGAAAATAGGTTTATTGGAATTAAATCAAGAGGTGTTTATGAAACGCCAGGTGGAACTTTATTAATGACTGCCCATAGAGCTATTGAGTCTGTTACTTTGGACAAAAAAACTATGCATAAAAAAGATGAAATCATGCCTAGATATGCTGAGCTTATTTACAATGGTTATTGGTATTCAAAAGCAAGATTTAAACTTCAAAAAATAGTTGATTTAAAAAAAAACAAAGTAAATGGATCAATTAAGCTTAAATTATATAAAGGTAATATTACTATTATTTCAAGACAAACTAAAAGTAACGCCTATTCAATGAAAAAAGTTTCTTTTGAGGAAAATAAAACTTTTAATAAATCAAATATAGAAAAATTTATTAATTATCATAAAAAAAAATTACGTTAAAAAAGCTTTTAATCCATCCAAAATATATTGAACACTTAATCCCGCAAGAATAATTGCTATTACTCTTGAAATAACACTAATTATTTTTTTATTTATTATTTTAGAAGATTTTGAAGCTATAAAAAAAATAATAAAAGTTATCAATAATACTATAACTAAAGAAAGCATTCCTACAGCCTGGTTGGTAAAATCGTTACCAATATCAGAAACAGAAACAATTACCGAAGTAATGCCAGCTGGTCCAGCTAGTAATGGTGTAGCCAGAGGAAATACACTTACTCTATCTGAGCTAAAATTAATGTTCTCTTCTTTCCTTTGTTGTCGTTTATCAAATAACATTTCTATTGAAATCAAAAATAAAATAACTCCTCCAGCAATAGTAAAAGCAGGAAAAGATATATTTAGATAGCTTAGTAATGAACTTCCCAATAATGCAAAAAATAACAATATAATAGTTGCTATTGTTGTTGCACTTAATGCTGTTTTAATCTTTTGTTTAGCATCCATGTCTTGGGTTACTATTAAAAATAATGGAGTAGTACCAAGTGGATCAATAACAATAAAATATAAGAAAAAAGTTTGAATAAATATTTCAAGCATCTCTATATCTAGCACAAACAGTAAAGTTAACTAAGTAAATTAAAGATAAACAAATCATTTAGAGCACTTCTTGGAACAATACTTAACTTTATCCCAACTAAGTTTTCACTTCTTACGCCATATAAAAAGAGTGGTCCTTTTTGAAGCGGTCTAGGTATTTTAATGGAAATAATTGATTGCCCAGTATAAAAAACAAATTCATAGTTAAATATAACTAAATAAAAATTATATGTCAGAAAAATATCTTATTATTGGTGCGACAGGATCTGTTGGTTCTAGCTTGGCTGAACAATTAAAAAAATCAGGGTATGATATTCATCTTGTTGCTAGAAATGAAAATGAAGTTAAATCAATTGCTGAAAAATTAAGTTGTTCTTATACTGTTGTTGATGTTCTTGCAGAAGGCTTTATAGAAAAAATAAAAGCAGATATTAATGACATTAAAGGTATTGCTTATTGTGTAGGTTCCATCGATTTAAAACCATTAAGATTGGTGACTGAAAAAGACTTAAATAAATGTATGAAATTAAACCTTTATTCAGCTGTTGAAGCTTTAAAGGGATACCAAGAAAGTTTAAAAAAGAATAAAGGATCAATTGTGCTATTCTCAACTGTTGCCGCTCAAAGAGGATTTACTAATCATACAATTATTGCATCTGCTAAAGCTGCGGTTGAAGGATTAACTGTAACACTAGCTGCGGAATTTGCTCCAAACATTAGAGTAAATTGTATAGCCCCAAGTTTAACAAAATCTAAAATTGCAGAACCTATGTTAAAAAACTCTGCAATCGCAGAAGGTATCGCTAAAGCTCATCCTCTTAAAAGATTGGGTGAAGGAAAAGATTCTGCATCTCTTGCAAAATTTTTAATTACTGATGAAAGTTCTTGGATTACTGGGCAAATAATTGCTGTTGATGGTGGTCGTTCTAAATTATCCTAACTAGGTTTTTGTTTTTCCCACATTTCAAAGTACTTACCTTTTAGTAACAATAAACTATCGTGTGTTCCTTGTTCAATGATCACCCCCTTATCAAGAACAATGATATTATCTGCATTTGCTGCTGTAGATAAACGGTGTGCAATTATTAAAGTTGTTTTATCCTTAGAAACACTTTCCAAATTTTTTTGTATTTCTTTTTCTGTGCTACTATCTAGTGCGGAAGTTGCTTCATCAAAAAAAAATATTTTTGGATTTTTTAAGATAGTTCTTGCAATAGCTACTCTTTGTTTCTCTCCTCCTGATAACTTTAATCCTCTCTCACCTACAATTGTTTCATAGCCATCTGGTAAAGTTGAAATAAAATTATGTATATCAGCATTTTTAGCAGCACCAATAACTTCTTCTTTAGTGGCATCCGTGTTCCCGTAGGCAATGTTGTAGTAAATTGTATCATTAAATAAAACTGTATCCTGTGGAACTACACCAATAATTTTTCTTAAAGATTCTTGAGAAATTTTATTTATATCTATATTATTAATATAAATGTTCCCTTTCTTGGAGTCATAAAATTTAAATAATAATCTACTTATTGTTGATTTACCCGCACCAGTAGGACCTACAATTGCAACTTTTTTTCCATTAGGAACTGTAAAAGAAATATTCTTAATTATGGTTCGTCTTACATCATAATCAAAACTAACTTTATCAAATTTAATCTCAGCAACATTACTTTGTGGTATATCTTCAAGGCCATCTTTTGATATTTGAGATACCTCTAATAAACTAAACATATTTTCCATATCCGTTAATGCTTGTCTAATTTCTCTATAGACAGAACCTAAAAAGTTTAACGGTTGATATAATTGAAGCATATAAGCATTAATAACAACAAAACCACCAACATCGATGTCTCCATTTTTAATACCAAAAGCTGACATTACCAACATAATGGTAATACCAAGCATTATAATAAATGTTTGGGCTATATTTAATAATGAAAGTGAATGTCTACTTTGATTTGCAGCTAATTCATAATCTTCCAGAGACTTGTCAAGTCTTTTAAATTCATAAGCTTCATTGTTGAAATACTTAACTGTTTCAAAGTTTAATAAACTATCAATCATTTTTGTACTTATGTCATTATCAGCTTGATTCATTCTTATTCTAAATGCGTTTCTCCATTCGGTTATTTGAAAAGTTAAATAAGAATAAAGACCAATAGTTGTAAGTGTTACAACAGCATACCAGTGCCCATAAAGATAAAATAAGATGCCTGAAACTAAGAAAATTTCAAAAAAAGTAGGAACAACATTAAACAAAACATATCTTAAAAGAAAATCTATTCCTTTGGTCCCTCTATCTATATATTTTGCCAGGGCACCTGTTTGTCTATTTAAATGAAATTGTAATGATAGATTGTGCAAATGTTCAAACATATTTAAAGATATCCGTCTGATAGAATGTTGAGAAACTTTTGAAAACAAAGCATCTCTAACTGCAACGAATGTAAAAGAAATTATTCTTGCTGCCCCGTAACCAACTATTAAAGCAACAGGAACTAACATAAATAAATTAATACCAGCACTTAATTCTGTTAGAGAATTTACTGCCCCCCCCAGTACTAAAGGTGTACTAACGCTTGCTATTTTTGCAAAAACTAAAGCAACAACGGCAAAACTAACTCTTGTCTTTAAATCATTTCTTTTTTTAGGCCACAAATAAGGAAGTAATAATTTAAAAGTTTTAATATATTTTTTATTTTCCATTAATTAAATATAGCTAATTAAAAGCTATTTGTTAGGAGTGAATTCAATAATTATTTTTGAGATCTCTTAAAACACTCAATAGTATTTTTTAATAGGCAAGCAATAGTCATTGGACCAACTCCGCCTGGAACTGGAGTTAATGCTTTAGCTACTTTTGAAACTTCATCAAAGGCAACATCACCCACAATACCTTTGTCCGTTTTATTTATACCTACATCAATTACGATTGAATCTTTTTTAACCCAGTCTCCTCTTACAAATTCTGGACTACCAACAGCTGCAACAATAATATCTGCTTCTAAACATTCAGCTTTTAAATTTTTGGTTCTTGAGTGAGTAATTGTGACTGTACAATTTTCTTTCAAAAGTAATTGTGTCATTGGCTTACCATTTAAATTTGATCTACCAACCACAACTGCTTTTTTTCCACTTAAATTAGGTTCAATTTTTTTTATTAACAAGTAACAACCTAAAGGAGTACAAGGAACTAAGCTTTCATAACCTGATGAAAGATTTCCAACATTCATTGGGTGAAACCCATCTACATCTTTTTCTGGTAAAATAGTTTCAATAACTTTTTGTTTATCAATATGTTTAGGTAAAGGTAATTGAACTAAAATTCCCGAAACACTATCATCTTTATTCAATTCTTCAATTTTATCTAATAAAGTTTTTTCTTCTACAGCTTCTGGATATCTTATAACTTCTGATTTTAATCCTACTTCATTTGCTGCTTTTTCTTTCATACGAACATAGATTTGACTGGGTGCCATGTCACCAATTAAAACCACTGTAAGTCCTGGAACTTTATTATGTTTAGATTTTAGTTTTAAAACATCTTGTCTTAACTCTTCCCTAAGCTCTGCTGCTACTTTTTTTCCATCTATTAAAATCATAAGGGTTTTTTAAAAAATCATTGGCGCTATGTAAAGCTTCATACACACTTCTATAAACCAAATCAACAACAGTAGTATGATTGGTGAAATATCTAATGAACCTAAATTTGGTAAAAAACCTCTTATTTTATTTAATATTGGATCTGTTAATCGATAAGTCATTTCGAGAATAGAATAAACAAATCTATTTTGAGTATTAAGAACATTAAAAGCAACAAGCCAACTTATGACAACATTTGCAATTACAACATATGAATAAAGTTTTAATATTTGAAGAACTAAATAAAAAATAGCTATCATTTTTTCTCGATATAAATTGATTGACTTGGAAAGGCAAATGAAGCTTTATTTTTTTCTACTATCTGTTTAATTTCAATTGCAAGTCTTTCTTTTACCGAAAGCCACTCATTCCAACTATCTGTTTTTGTAAAACAACGTACATACATATCAATCGAGCTGTCAGAAAATTTATCAACTCTCACTGCTAAACCAATGTCAGTATTATAGTCTTCACTTTTATTAATATAATTTTCAATTTCATTTCTTA
>Ga0114997_10001535_pt1 | contig 19162 bp, 18 predicted proteins | sample ArcticOcean_MG_C_2_FD_87045 | JGI IMG/M metagenome (GOLD analysis project Ga0114997, IMG submission 87045) | Marine microbial communities from western Arctic Ocean - ArcticOcean_MG_CB4_136 | ecosystem: Environmental > Aquatic > Marine > Oceanic | place: Arctic Ocean: Canada Basin | collected...
AATTTAAAAAGTTAAGCTTTTATCAGATTTTTTTTAATAAATTTAAATTTATAAACAGTTTCTATAATAGCTGAAAAAATAAATGTAGAAATTAAACTATATCCAAAAAATGGAATAGCTAAAGTAAAGCATAATATTAGTCCGTTAAGATTGTATCCATAAGACCCTAACGTCCATACACCAAAATTAGTAATTATAAAAAATGCACAAGCTCCTAGTAATGAACCAAAGATTCTATTTAATAAATTTTTTTTAAAAAATTTAGAAGCAAGCCCAATAAAAATTACACTGCCCCAAGTAAAAAAAGTAAATCCATGAAAACCAATAATTAAATCTGTAAATACAAAACCAATTAATAGTACAGGTATATATCTGGCTCCCAATATAGCAGGCACATAAAAACTTAATGCCAGTAAACTTGTAAAGTTGGGCGGATGAGGAATAAATCTACTTGCAGCTAAAGCTACAATGATACCAAGCGAAATTTTAAGATAATTCATAACTTAATTTTAGCTAATAGAGTAATTGATTACAAGAGCTATATAGAATAAACCTTTAATCAATTACTGTTAATCAAATTCACAAACATTTATACAGAGTGATTTAATTGTCTAGTTAATGTACTTTATATTAAAATGCTAATAATTCCTTTTTAACATGAGGTTTATAGATCTACCAGGTGCTTTATATTCATATGCTTCCGAATATCGTTTATCCAAAATATTTTTAGCTGATATATTCAAATTATAGGTATCAAACAATTTATAATTTGTGACCAAATCAGCAACTACATATTTAGAAAGTATAACATCTGTAAAACCATTGTTTGTATTTCCATAATCTCTTCTCTCACCTACGTATTTAAACTTAAGTGTTTGAGATAAGTTCTTATTGAAAATTTTTGTTCCTATCAAATTTAATTGATTTCTAGGAACTCTAACATTCATTTCATCATTACATGTTGCATCCGGATCATCACAGGTAACACCATCATAAGACTCTGTTCTTGTGTAACCCAAACCTAAAGCATAGCCATCATTAGACTTCCAGTTAGTTTGCAATTCCAATCCATAACTCTCTGTTTTTGCATTGGTATTATCTATAACATACGAATTAGCTTCACCTGAATAGGTGTATTGAGAACCTCCTCCTTGAGATTCCCAACCCGCAATATTATTTTTATATTCTAAAAAAAAAGTAGTAGCACTTAAGCTAATATTATTTTCTGGAAAATATTTATCTATACCAACATCAATGCTTTTACCAGTTTCTGCTTTTAAACTTTCACGGTTAACTAAAGAATGTCCATGGTGGTAAGAATTTAAAGATGGAAATCTGACAGAGGTCCCTAAATTAGATCTCAATAATGTGTTATTATCAACCTTATAAGCAATTGTTGCTCTTCCAGTATAATAATCTTCAGCTGTAGTATGATAATCTCTTCTCAAACCAAAAGTAGTGTAAGTATCCTCTCTTGGTCTTAGTTGTAAATCAAAATATTGGGAATAGATTGCTTCATCACTTTCCTTATATTTATTATCTGCATAATAACTTTTTAGTTCAGCAGCATCAAATTCATTATCAAGTCCAAATATAATTTTGTTATCTAAATCAAAATTATATTCTGATATAAAATTAATCGCATCTCTATAGCCATAATAATTTGTTTTTACTGAATCATAACCAGTGCTATTTCTTATAATGTAGGTATTATTATAAGATATTGTGTTTTTTAAATTTCCCACATCATAAATTAAACGCCCAGTATAACTAGTTGACTGGTCATCAGTAATATCATTTGAATCAGTTCGTCCTTTCTTTACTTGATCATATTCTAAAAATGAGTCATTATGATATATATAACTTTCTACTCTAAAATTTTCATTTAAATTGTAACCATAGTTCATTGTCAAACTGTCATTTCTATAACCATCATCTTCTGTGTTATCTCTCATTGCTGATTCACCATCAGTTGAGAAATTAGAAAAGCCTATAAAATAATCATAATTATTTTCTTTTCCATCAAAACTTAAATCAACTTTTTTTGTGTTAAAAGAACCTGTAGAAACATTTATGTCATTGTTGTGCCCATCACGTCCTTTCTTTGAGAATAATTGGATTGTTCCAGCCAATGCCCCACTACCATATAATGAACTCTGAGCTCCTTTTAAAATTTCAACCCTATCAAAAGACCCTGACATTAAATTATTAAAATAATAATCATTAGATGGAGTGGATGGGTCTGAAACTTTGACTCCATCAATGTAAACTGTTGTATATCTTTTAGGCTGACCTCTTAATTGAATTCCTGAAACAGTCCCATATCCACCAGATTGAAAATAATTTATTCCATTTAAGTTATTATCTAAAATATCACCAATAAAAAATTCATTTGAATTTCTTAAAGTTTTGCTATCAATAACTGTAACATCGCTACCTACAGTGCTTTTTGATTGTGGAGTTTTACCTGCAGAAATAACAATTACAGGAATTTCTTCTGAAAAAGCTGAACTTGAAACTAAAACAAAATATAAAAATACTATTGTCCTTAACATCATAAAACACATCCTTTTTAAGCTCCATAAAAAATATGGAACTGGTTAATTTGATGCCGATGCTAATTAAGATTGTAGAACTAGGCTTTGCCTGGCCATCATTCAACAGCGGACTATATTGGGTGGCGCTCCGACTTTACGGTTGCAGGTACAGCCAATGTATTTAACACTGATTCCCCACCAAAGTTCAATATGTAGTTATATTTAGTAGAATATTCTTGTATGTCAATAAAGATTAAATTTATTTTAAAATTTAATCTAGGGTTTTAAATCTCTAAATTACACAATATATGTAATACACTTTTGTGGCGGGCAAAACCTAATTTAGGCTCAAATCATAAATTAAATTATTAATCGATATATCGTTATTTTTTATTATTGAAATTTTTGAATTCTTTTCTTTATGAAAAAAAATTACACTATTTTTTATATTATCATTATCTTCTATTCTTGAGTCGTGATCAGAAAAAATAATTATCTCAAAATTTTCAAATTGTCCAATTTTTTTTATTTTAAAGAAAAATTCATCTAAATATTTTATTAAACATAGTTTTTCTAAATTATGTTGAATTCTTTTCTGAATTAAAGAAATTCTATTATAATTAATTGATTTATCACCATCATACTCACACTTCGGATTAAAACCATAAGGGATATGTGGTACCAAAATATGAGCAAAAAATAAACTTGTATCTTTATTACTTTTAATATTTTTAAAAATCTGATCAAATAAATATCTAATAGATGCTTTTTCTCCTTCAGGATCAAGCAATGTATCAACTAATCTAATTTGCGTAGCAAATCTCCAAAAAAAATTACTAAAAATTGATCCATTATTTCTATACGTGGATATATATCTTGTTAGTTTAGTATTTTTAAAACCATTTATAAAAGTTAAATTTCTATCAAAAGGATTGAATTGATTACAAATTATAACTTTAGGATGTCTACAGTAGTCAAGATACATTGATTGATTAACAATAATATTTTTATGTTCATCAAGATCAAAAAATTTATTTTGCTTTACTTCATTTGTTGTAAAATAATTATTCGATTTTCTTAAAAAATGAACTTTTTTATTTTTATCAATACTAATGTATTCTTTTTTGGTTTTTATAAAATTTAATACTGAACCCAATGACTGGTCCGTGTCTCTAAATAGTCCATATGCATTCTCATAAATATTAAAATTATTTTTTATAAAGTAGTCTCTAATTTGCTGATTAATATTTTTTCCATTAATTACATTGGAATCTATGCTATTTAGGGCTGACATTTCATCAAAAATGATAACTAATTTTTTATTGTTATTATCTTGGATCGTCTGTTTATTTTCAATTAAATCTATTTTTGGGAAATTTGAATAATTTTTTGAAATATCCATTATATTAAAAATAAAAATAACAGAGATAGAAGAAAATAAAATTTTTAATGCATTTATTTTTATAGATATAAACATTAAGAACAAAATAATGATTGATATAATAGAGAAAAGTAATGAATTAAAATATTTGATATTAAAGCTTATGACTGGAATTATACTTTTTGATATGACCCATAAACCTAAATTTTGATCTAAAGAATAAAAGGTTATTAAGCTTAACCAAAAATAAACAGCTTTGGGTTTACTCTTAAAATAAAATTTAAATATCTGAATATGAATAAAAATTGGTATAGATATAAATAAAAAAAATAAAATTAATATGTCGTATACTGTTAGGTTTCCTCTAAACATCCAAATAGGAAAAAAGCTAATTAATCCATATAATTTATAAAGGTTAAAATTCATTTAAAATATTTTAGCATTGATTATCTTGCTTTTTAAACTTACACTAATAATTTACTGATGATAAACCAAAACTCTAGTTAATATCTCTGCTAAAAACTTTCTATTTTCAGTTAATACTTTACAAGTTTTTTGTGATTTCTTCAGTCATTTTTTTTGCATCTGCAAATAACATTAAGGTATTTTCTTTATAAAATAAATCGTTATCAATACCTGCATATCCTGGAGATAGACTTCTTTTAACAAATAAAACTGACTTACATTTTTCAACATCTAAAATTGGCATTCCATAGATTGGGCTTTGAGGGTCACTTTTTGCTGCAGGGTTAGTTACGTCGTTTGCACCAATTACAAATGCGACATCTGCATTGGCAAAATCATTATTGATTTCTTCTAATTCAAAAACCTCATCATAAGGTACATTTGCTTCAGCTAAAAGCACATTCATATGTCCAGGCATTCTTCCAGCAACAGGGTGAATTGCGTAGGATACTTTAATATCATTTTTTTTAAGTGTATCCACCAGCTCTCTTAAGGCATGTTGTGCTTGAGCTACTGCCATGCCATAACCTGGTACAATTATAACAGATGATGCATTCTTCATCAAAAATGCTGCATCTTCTGCATTACCACTTTTAACTGGTTTCTGCTCTTTACTTCCGGTTGTTGAAGATTGTTCTGTTGCTCCAAATCCTCCTAAAATTACATTAAAGAAAGAACGGTTCATTCCTTTGCACATTATATAGGATAATATTGCTCCAGAGGAACCAACTAAAGCTCCTGTAATTATTAGTGCAGTGTTTTCTAATGTAAAACCAATTCCTGCTGCCGCCCAACCAGAATAGGAATTTAACATTGATATAACAACTGGCATATCTGCGCCTCCAATTGGAATTATCAATAAAAATCCAATTAAAAAAGAAATAGCTAATAAAACCCAAAATAGATTTGATGATTGAGTTGAACACAAAAAATAAGTTACAACTAATATAGAAATTAATATTAATGCATTAAGTGGATGTTGGCCTTTAAATGTTATCGGTGAACCAGACATTATTCCTTGAAGTTTTAAAAAAGCAATTATTGAACCTGAGAAAGTAATTGCACCAACTGCTGCACCAATTGACATTTCAATTAAACTTCCGAGCTTAATATCTCCTGGAGATCCAAGATTAAAAGCTTCTGGATTTAAAAAAGCTGATATTGCTACAAATACTGCAGCAAGACCAACAAGACTATGAAAACCAGCCACAAGTTCTGGCATAGCAGTCATGGGTATTTTATATGCTATGAATGCACCAATTAAGCCACCAATTAAAAGAAATACTAAAACATAAGCAAAACCGTTTGAAAAACTTCCTGTAGATAAAAATGTAACTGTTATTGCAATTACCATTCCTAAAACACCAAAGAAATTACCTTGCCTAGAAGTTTCTGGAGAAGATAGTCCTCTTAATGCTAAAATAAATAATACACCTGAAATTAAATAAAAAATTGCTGATAGATTTGCTGATATCATCATTTATCCTTCTTCTTTTTTTTATACATTGCGAGCATTCTTTGAGTGACTAAAAATCCTCCAAAAATATTTATTGCTGCTAAAGATATTGCTAAAAATCCAAAAATGCTTGATGAGTTAAAAATATTATCAGAATTACCTGCTAGTCCTGCTATGATAGCTCCTACAATAATTACTGACGAAATTGCATTAGTTACTGACATTAATGGAGTATGCAAAGATGGTGTAACACTCCATACAACATAGTATCCAATAAAAATTGAAAGGACAAAAATGCTTAGTCTAAATATAAAGGGATCTATTTCCATAATCTTATTTAATTAGTGTTTTTTCAATTATTTCATCTTCTAAATTAATATTAATTTTTTTATTTTCTTTATCATATAAATTTGAAACAAAGTTAAATACATTTTTTGCATACAAACTTGATGCTGAGATAGGTAGTTTATTTAAAATATTTGTTTCGCCCATTATTCTTACTCCATTTTTATTCACTATCTTGTTCACTTCAGAAAATGCAGTGTTGCCACCTTGAACTGCTGCTAAGTCATAAATAACAGATCCTACTTTCATATTAGCAATCATATTTTCTTTAATTATTACAGGTGCTTTTTTTCCAGGAATTAAAGCAGTACATATTACTATGTCTATTTTTTTTAAAGTTTCACTTAATAGCTCTTCCTGTTTCTTTTTAAAATCCTCAGATGCTTCTTTTGCATATCCACCTTTTGTTTCAAGGTTTTCAGAACCTTCTACAGTTAAAAATTTTCCACCCAAACTTTCAACTTGTTCTTTAGATGCCATTCTTACATCCGTAGCAAAGACAATTGCTCCCATTCTTTTTGCAGTTGCAATTGCTTGTAAACCCGCAACACCAGCACCTACAACCAAAACTTTTGCTGCAGGAATTGTTCCTGCTGCAGTCATCATCATTGGTATAGCTTTCTCAAAATTTGAAAATGACTCAATAACCGCTTTATATCCAGCAAGATTAGCCTGGGAAGAAAGTATGTCCATAGATTGTGCTCTTGTTATTCTTGGTAATAATTCTAGCGAAAAAATATTAATTTTATTTTTTACTAAATTTTCTATTTTCTCTTTATTACTGTGTGGATCTAAAACTCCAATTAATATTTGATTTTCTTTTATTAAAGAAATTATTTCATCTGAAGGTAATCCTAGTTGAACAATGACATCGGCACTACTTATAATTTCTTTTGTGTCCTTAGAAATATTTACACCTAACTCTTTATACTCACTATCCTTAAAACCTAAATGCTCTCCATAATTTTCAACTAAGAACACTTCAAGACCAAGTGCTATATATTTTTTTGCTATATCAGGTGTAATTGCAATTCTTTTTTCAATTTTTTGATTTTCTGAAACTGAAGCAACTTTCATAATATAACTCTACAATAAGAATATAGCCATGAGAACTAAAACAGCTATTACCGCGACAGTTCCCCACAACACAAATTTAGTAAAGTTGTTCCAAGTACTTTTATGGTTTTGATTATCCATAAAATTTACTTCTGTCTTGCTTTAAATTTTGGATTTGTTTTATTAATTATGTAAACTCTACCTCTTCTTCTGACTAACTTAGAATTAAGGTCTCTTTTTTTCAGCGATTTTAATGAGCTTTTTATTTTCATAATATTTTATTTATAGCCGGCAATGTCCTACTCTTCCGTGCCTTAAGACAAAGTACCATCGGCGCTGAAGGGCTTGACTTCCGAGTTCGGAATGGGATCGGGTATAACCCCTTCGCAATAATCACCGGCGGGTTTTTATACTCAAGAAAGCTAAGGTTGTAAAGTAAAAGAAATCATATCTGATTAAATTTTTTTCAATAAATAGTCACTATAAGTTAGTCTAATAGCTTCCTTTAAATTCATTTTTGCTTTCCATCCATATTTTTTAGCTAAACTAACATCCATAACCTTTCTAGGTGTTCCATTAGGTTTTGATTTGTCATATCTAATTTTTATCTTTTTAGAGGGTATTATTAATTTTAGAATAATTTTTGCATACTCAGTTATTGAAAAATCGTTTCCTGTCCCAATATTTATAACCGTTTCTTTAAATTTTTTATTCATAAAATACACACAGGCATCAGCAATATCGTCTACATATATAACTTCTCTTTTGGGAGTACCATCTCCCCAAATAACTATTTCTTTTTTATTTTTAATTTTTAATTCATGAACCTTTCTTATTAATGAAGGAAAAAAGTGTGAATTTAATTTATCATAATTATCATTTGGACCAAATGTGTTGGTTGGCATTAAACACTTATAATTTGTCTTGTATTGACGATTGTAACTTTCACACATTTTTATACCTGCTATTTTTGCTATTGCATATGCTTCGTTGGTTTTTTCTAATTCACCACTTAATAAATAATTTTCTTTAATTGGTTGTTTACACAATCTTGGGTAAACACAACTTGATCCTAAAAAAATTAAGTTTTTAATACCAGACAAATATGCTGCATGAATAATGTTATTTTGAATAGTTAAATTATTGTGCATAAATTCTGCAGGGTACTTGTTATTGGAATAAATGCCCCCCACTTTAGCAGCAGCTATAAAAATGAAGCTAGGTTTTTCTTTTTTTAAAAAATTATATACTTTGGATTGATTGGTAAGGTCTATTTTTGATCTATTTGCTGTTAAAATTTTTTTAAATCCTGTCTTTTTTAACCTTCTAAGGATTGCACTTCCCACTAGACCTTTGTGACCAGCAATATAAATCTTTGACTTATGATTAATCATTATTGCTGATTTTTTTTAAATCATACTCAACCATTTCACTTACAAGCTCTTTTATAGTGGTTTTGGGTTTCCAGTTTAGTTCCCTTCTTGCCTTGCTTGAATCTCCAAGTAAAGTATCTACCTCTAGTGGTCTAAAATATTCCTTATCACACGCAACTATGCAGTTGCCTGATTCATCAAAACATTTTTCATTAATTCCTTTCCCCTTCCAAAAAAATTTTATATTTAATTCTCTTAAAACTAAGTTCACAAATTCTTTTACAGTATACTGTTTTCCAGTTGATATTACATAATCAGAAGGTTTTTTTTGTTGCAGCATTTTCCACATTGCCTCAACATAGTCTCTAGCATGACCCCAGTCTCTTTTTGCATTTATATTTCCTAAATATAATATTTTTTGTTTTTTTAGCTTAATTTTACAAAGCCCTATAACCACTTTTCTAGTTACAAATGTTTCACCTCTTACAGGACTTTCATGGTTAAATAATATCCCGTTACATGAAAAGATATTGTACGCCTCTCTGTAATTGATAGTTATCCAATGTGCATAAACTTTTGCAACACCATATGGACTTCTTGGATAAAAAGGTGTTTTTTCTGTCTGAGGAATTTGCTTAACTTTTCCATACATTTCAGAAGTTCCAGCTTGGTAGAATTTTGTAATTTTTTGAAATCCGTGGAATTTAATTGCCTCTAGTATTCTAAGGGCTCCAATGGCATCAGCGTTAGCTGTATATTCCGGAACCTCAAAAGATACTGACACATGAGATTGGGCTGCAAGATTATAAATTTCATTTGGTTTAATCTTTTTAATCAAACTAGAAACTGAAATAGCATCAGTAACATCACCATAGTGTAAAAAAAAATTTCTATTTCTTTCAAAGGGATCTTGATAAATGTGATCTATTCTACTTGTATTGAGTGAAGAAGATCGTCTTTTAACACCATGAACTAAATAGCCTTTTTTTATTAAAAAAGAAGACAGATATGATCCATCTTGTCCTGTAACACCAAAAATTAATGCAATTTTTTTTTTCATCAAAACTAAAATTTTATAACTGATAACACAACTTTTATATCAATACTAAGAAATTAACATATTATTAATATATTTTTAATCTCTTATTCAATACCTTAATTAAACACTTTTTTGATATTTAAATTTAAAAAATTTAACGTAAACTAAAGTATATATTGCAGCACTAAACAGGATTAAGAGTATTTGTATATCTGATTTAGTAATAAAATATAATCCTATAGAAAAAATAATTATATTATAGAAATTTATTATTTGTGCAGTCAAAGTATTTGCTGCAAAGGTATTTAGATCATATTTTTTACTTATATAAAAAAAAACTAATTGGTGGATATGTTTGGCGTCTGGGCGCATCGGAGATCTTTTTATAATATTCTTTCTAATAATTGAAAATAAATTTTCATAAGTTGGATACCAAAGCAATAAGGCTATGAAAAATGGCGAAATATGTTGATTGAACTTGTAAATACTTATTAAAAAAATCGAAAAACTAAAGCCCAATAAATACGAACCTGAATCACCTAAATATACTTGATTTGTTAAGTTCAATAAAAAAATACATAATATTAAAATAAAAATATAAAATATTGATATATCTTTAATGATTATTATTTCATTAAATTGTAAATAAAAAATAGTAGCACTTATTAAAAGATAATAACCAATACACAATGTGTTCATACCATCGATAAAATTTGATCCATTAATAATAATTAGTATACAAAAAGTAACAAATAAATAATTAATATAATTATTATGTAAAATGTTATCTAAAAAAACCATCCTAGTATCACTTACTTGAACATCATTAAATACCACATAAGATAAAATCAAAAAAATTTGTAAGAAAAATTTTTTTTTAGCTGACTTAATTTTTTTAAGATCAGAAAGAATTCCTAAAATAAATACTATAAATGAAAAAAATATAAATGAAAAAATTTTCTCATTTAAAAAATAAAAATATCCTAAGAAAAGAAATAAACCACCCGTTAATGGCACTGATGATTTTGATGCAAACTTTTGATGAATATCTCCAGTTTCGCTTATTAAAATATTTTTTTGAAGTAAAAATTTATTAATAAATAAAATGAATATTGTTAATATTGTTAAATAAAAAAAAATCATGTTATTTTCTTAAAATATAGTTAATAGAAAGTACAATTAAGCAAAATAGAGACTTTAATACACCATATCGCAAATGAATTCTATAAACCCTGTATCCGTCTACAAGCTTTTGAATAGTAGATGATGATAGTGAATTTTCATTTTTTCTCCAACTTGCCAAATTTTTTTCAAAACCCTTCATTTCAACTCCATCCAGCGCTAACTTTATCCACAGAACATAATCTTCTTTAGTTTTAAGATTAGCAAATTGATAACTTTTATTTTCAAAAATATTTTTTTTAATAATTACTGTAGATAAACCAATATCACAAGAGTTCCTAAGTTTTTTAAAATTGACATAATTTGGTGCTTTTTTAATTTTAATAAAATTGGAATTCTCATCTATTATATCATAGCTTGTAAAACTAAAATCAAGATTAAATTGTTTCATAAAATTTAACTGAAGTTCAAGTTTATTATTTTTCCATAAATCATCACAATCACAAAAAGCAATGTATTCCCCTTTAGATAGCTTTATTGCTTTATTTCTGGACGGACCTGCTCCTAAATTTTTATCATTATGTATTAATTTTATACGAATGTCTGAATTAGAAATAATGTTTATAAAGTCTTTACTTTCAATATCATCGTTAATTAAAAGTATTTCAAAATCTGTATGAGATTGATTTAATATTGATTGAATACTTTCTTCTATATAAAGTTCTTTCTTGTAATAGGGCATTATTATACTGACTAAAGGCATATTTTTTAATTAATAAATAATATCTTATGTTTGTTTTTCATTAGTTAATATTTTTGTTAAACTCAAATGATGTCTAAATAATGTATAATTTAAAGAATTTTTCTTAGCTTTTAATTTAAACCCTTTTAAATTTTTTTCTTCCTTGGTAAAATTTTTTATTTTTTGCGTTAGTTCATTTTTTTTATTACTTTTGAACAAATATCCAGCATGTCCATTTGCTAAAAATTCTCTTGGTCCATTTGGGCAATCACTAGATATAATAAATAAATTAGAAAGTGCAGCTTCAACAATAACAAAACCAACCTCTTCCCATAAAGATGATAAAATCAATGCTCTAGCATTTTTCATAAATGGATAGATATTTCTTATATTGCCTAGAATAAAGATATTATTCGAAATATTATTTTGTCTTATTAATTTTTTTAATTTGAACTCTTCTTCACCGTCACCAATTATTAACAATACAGCTTCTTTGTTCATTTTTAGATAATTGTTAAACTCAGATATTAAATATTGATAATTTTTTTGTTTAGTAAGCCTACCAACCGCTAAAAAATAATTATTATAATTTTTAACTTTATCTAAAAAATTTTTATCATCTATTTTAAATTGGTTTATATAATCTTGTATATTTAAAATTGCATCTTGCAGATAAAAAATCTTGTCTTTATCGAAAATATTTTTTTTTTTTAAATCAGATAAAAGATCGATGGTTGGACATGTAATCTTGTATATTTTTCTAGAAGAATGACGCCATAAAAATTTTCTAAATAAATTTAATTTTGGGAATCCTGAAATTCTTAATATAAACTTTGTTTTAAAATTGAAAAAATTATTTAATATTATTGGTAGTGATGTCAATAAATGCATAATAATAAAATCTGGCTTATCTCTTTTTAGAACATTCAAAAGTGGGAAAAATGAAAACAAAATTATTATAAGATATGAAATTCTGCTTTTCAAAAAACCATTTTTAGGCAAATATGAAAAAAACTTAAACCTAAATTCTATTAAATCAATATTATGTCTTTTAAAAATTTCTGAATATTCGTCCCACTCTCCACAAGCATTAATTATTTTTACTTTATATTTTTTTTGTGAAAATTTTTGTAAAGATATTGCCGAATTAATAGTGGATTTTACTGTACCAACTTTAGATAAGCATGGTGACCAATAAAAAATTGTTTTCATAAACTTATTTTTTTAAATTAAAATTAATTTTTATTTTCGTAAATATAGTCAAAGCTTTTTCTAAGTGGCATTTTTGTTTTAAAAATTTTTTGGAACCCATTATTACTTAATAGTTTATGTATATCGCTAAAGTTATAGTTTTTAATTATCATATTGTCATAGTGATGTTCAAATAATATAAATTCCACTTTTTTAATATTTTCTTCAAGTCCCAAAAGGATATTATATTCAAAACCTTCTGTATCTATTTTCATAAAGTCAATTTTATCAATCTTTTCTTGCTCCATAAATTCTTTTAAACGAATAATTCTGGTTGGCACTTTATTTTTAATAAACTTTTTTATTCCAAATAAAGTTGTAATAAATTTTTTCTTTCTAAAATATTTTGAATTAACATTTAAGTTATTGAAGGTATTTGATACTCCATCTGCAATCTCATTAAGAGGTAAGATATAATTTTTTTCACCAAGACCAAAAGGGGAAATTTCAATCTTAACTGATTTACTTTTTTCTATTTCGGCTACTTTTATTTTTAGTTTAGTAAAATTTTCTTTACTTGGTTCAAAAGCATATATTTTTTTTATTGTAAAAATTTCTAGAAACTCATTAATTGTATCTCCATGATGCGCCCCTACATCAATAAAAATATTAATATCTTTTAAAATCTTTTTTTTTAAAAAAGCATATTTTTTTTTTTGATAAAAAAAGTCAATAATCTTAAATAGAAAATTCATATGTAAACCTCTTAAAAAAATATATACCTATTCTTATAAATTTTTTTAGCTTTATTTTCATTAATTTCTTTCTGCATTCTTTTTTGATACCGAAAAGAGTCTTCGTATAAAGGGTATTTAACATTTGTTAGTGGCCTATAAGAGTTAATTTTATTTTCTTTAATCAGTCTATTAAAGTTTCTGCCAGAAAACACTAGCACTGTAATCATAACAATCGCTATAATTTTTTTGTTTAGATTTGGCACATTCTTATTAAATTTTTCTAGGAATATGCTCATAGGAATAAAGAATAGAAAGAAAAATAAATGATACCCCCCATATCTCAGCGTTGGATGAAGTAAAAACCATATTAAAAAAATTATCAGCAACAAAAAAGATAAGCTTTTATATTGTCTATGGAAAATTTTTGCTGTTTTTTTTCCTTTAAATAATGAAACAAAAATTACTACAATAAAGATTAAAGAATAAATTAAATCAGAAACTTTGTTAAAAAAATACCTGTCTAACCAATTACTAATCCAATTGAAATTAGAAATGTAATTTAATTTTTCACTTTGTGCCAAACTATAACCAGCGCCAGATCCTGCTTTTGCCCAATTTTCATAATGGAGACTCAAATAGTTAACTGTGTCTGCAGAAAGTGACCAAGTTACATTGAAGAAACAAGTTTTTTTCTCTGGAAATAAAAGGCACCCTGTATTAAAAAAATTTGTTAATAGTACAAAACCAATTAACAAAGAACAAAGTAATAAGTTTACATTAAAAAAATATTTTACTGACTTAGTTTTTTCGTAAACATTTATAATTAATGGAATCATAATTATAATATAAATTAAGTATAATGCTTTTAATGAAGCAATAAGAGTAAAAATAATAGTAAAAACTTTTAAAAAATCTACATTAATTTTATCTTCATGTTTGTTCATAAAATAAAGTAAGTTTAATACCAATAAAATAATCAAGATCATTGCTGACCTATCAGTTCCATGTTCTCCCAATCTGTAAAAAAAAATATTGATAAATACAAATGATGTGAGACTTAGGAAGGTAATAAAAATATAATTTTTTTGTATCCTCTTATTAAAAATTAACTTCAGAATAACAAAATTAGAAAATATCAAAATATAGGCTGGTGCTAGGTGGAACAAACTGTATTTTGCACCAGGTAAATAAAATAAAGAGGATAGTAAAAATATTGATGAATGTGTTTTAAAGCCATGGTTTAAATTTCCCAAACCTAAAGGATGTGGGTATTCTGTTAGAGTAATAATATATGGAAAGTGATAATAATGGAAATCATCATGATTTTTTCCAATTAATATAAAAATAAGTGAGAATAAAAATATTAAAAATAATAATTTTAAATTTTTTTTACTAGGGTTAATTTCTTTAAAAAATATTAAAAATAACATTAATCCACTTATCAAAATTAGTGAATTAAATATTTCCTCGTGTGCTAGGAATTGAGTACTTGCATATGAGATTAATAATAACGTAAATATTCCAACAATTCCCTGATAACCTAAATTATAATTTTTAAACTTAATAACTTTATTACTTATAAAAAAACCATAACCTAGTATTGAAATTAAGATTAAAGGATAATAAATGAAAATCATATTTATAATATTTTCTTAAGAAAAAATGTTAAGAATTTTGTTAAGTAATAATCAAAACTAGAAATGAATAAATTTTTCCTTTTTTTCATAATAATTCTTAAGTAAGAAAATGCTTCGGATCTTCTTATCCACCATATCATTGAATATTTTTTAATTTTAGCAGTAATGCCATTGTGATCATAATTATAATACGTTAGTTTTTTACTAAGGATATTATATTCATTCATGTAAAACTTTGAAAAAATTGTCAATCTTGCATCAATCTCAAGGTGTGGAAAATCTTTTTTATAAGCATTTTTAAAAAAATCTATAAGAAATTTTCTTCTCACAGATACACAGCTAGTAGGAAAAATTGTAGGCCATATTGATGATTTTAATAATTTTTTTTTTAATTTAAATCTAGCAAGACCGTGCTTGGGGATATCAAATACACAATTTAATTTTTTATTGTTATGAAAAAACTGATCAATTTTAAGAAGCTTATTTTTTTTAAAATAATCATCTCCATCTAACAAACAAATTATATTTCCTTTAGATTTCTTAAGGCCCTCGTATATACCATTAATTTGATTGAGTGGACTTGACTCTTTTTTATATCTAAATTTATTAGTTAGTAATTTTACTTTTTTATATTTTTTTATAATATCTATTGAACCATCTGTGGAACAATCATCAAAAATAATTATTTCATAATTATCAAAATTTTGACTACATGCAGCTTGTAAAGATTTATTTAAAAATTTCTCTTTATTAAAATTTGTAATTAGAATGGATATAAAGTTTTTATTTATCAATTTAAATTTTTCTTATTAACTAAAATATTAGTTCCTTAAAATTTTTTTCTATTTTTTTTTTATATATCTTTTTTAATTTACTAATATTTGCTACTAAATAGGTTTCTTCATTATTGTCTTTAATCTCAATTTTTTTTTTATAGTGTTTTGAAATGTAGGTTGCAATATCTTTTAGATATATGGCTCTACCTGATGCAATATTAATTATTCCTTTAAATTTTTTTTTATATAAACAGAAAATAATTTTTGAAATATCTTTCATTGAAATAAAGTCTCTATAATGACCCAAATTGCTTAAAATAATTTTCTTCTTTGATTTTTTTATTTTTGCCTTTAGATCAGGAACTAAATAATTTTTTTTTTGATTTTTGTTGGTGGTACTAAATATTCGGCCAATACAATAAATGGTATCACTTTTTTCTAGATGTTTAATTATATATTTTTCTGCTAAGAGTTTTGTTTTTCCATAATATGAAACCGGTTCTATTTTAGACCTTTCACTAATTCTTTTTACTATTGAAGAATATACGTGAGATGTAGACGCAAAAAAAAACCATTTTATTTTATTTTTTTTAACTTCATCAATTATGTTTTTAGTGGCCACATAATTAACCTCATAAGCTTTTTTTTTATTATTATTAACTACTTTGATTGGGACTATTGCAGCTAGATGAAATATTGCATCAAATTTTTTACTACCAATCCATTTAGCTAATTTAATTTTATTTCTTATGTCTCCTTTAAAAAAAGAATAATTCAAACCTGATTTTGATTTAACTATTTCTCTTCCTAGACTACCCGTACGACCAGTGATACCTACTCTTATTGACATTTAATTTATGAAATATTTCAATTATTTAATATATATATTTATTAAGATTGTATAAATTATATATGAAGAAAAAAAAATTAAAAAACCCTTTTTTCTCAATTGTTACTGTTGTTAAGAATGATGAGACTAATATTAAAAATACCATTAAAAGTATACTATCCCAAAATTACAAAAATTTTGAATATATTGTAATTGATGGCAAATCTACGGACAGAACTCTTAAAGAAATTAACAAATATAAAAATAAAATTTCTCATATTCTTTCAGAAGCCGATAGAGGCATTTATTTTGCTATGAATAAAGGCATTAAACTTGCAAAAGGTACTTTCTTATTATTTGTTAATTCTGGTGATTTACTAACAAAAAATGCCTTGAATGTTGTTTACAACACATACAAAAAAAACAATAAAATTGATTTTATTTTTGGAACAGTTAAACGGCATTATTCAACTACTACTATAATTAAATCTGGATATGATAAATTTAGATTAAATTATAATTTTGATTTTGCTACATCGCATTCAACTGGCTTCTTTATTAAATTAAAATCTTTAAACAAAGTTGGAAAATTCAACACCAAATACAAGTGCTCTGCCGATTATGATTTTTATTATAGAGCTATTATAAAAAAGAAATTAAAAGGCATTTCTACAAATAAGAATAAAATTATCGGTATTATGAAAAATGGTGGTTATTCAAGTAAAATTAGTTTTTTTCAACATTTAATAGAAGAAACTAAAATTAGATACAACAATGGTCAAAATATATTTTTAATATTTTTAATATTTTGCAATGCAATAATTAAATCTGCAATAAAAAAATTATTATAATTCAACTTTCTTGTTTATTTTGAAAATTAGTTCATTGGATAATTTTTCAATACTTTTGTTAAAATTGTTATTTATTATAATATCTGGTTTTTTAGGAAACTCTGGCTTAATATCAACACCAACTAATTGAGTTTTCTTTTTATAAATTTTTGTATATTTTTTTTTGATAATTTTTTTTAAACTTGTTTTAATATAAATTTCTAAATAATTTTTAATATTGATTTTATTCCATATCCTAACATCATCAAAAAGTGCCATCCCAGCAAATAATACATTGATATTTTGATCAGTAATTTTTTTGAATAATTTTGAATATTTTATTCCACCTTTTTTTCTATCAGAATTATCGTAGCTTCTTAGATCTAAAATTTTTCTCATTTCATCACCATTTACATAAAAAGTTTTTCCATATTTGCTTTTAATTCTGTGATAAATTTTATTGGATATTGAAGTTTTTCCTGAGCCAGACAGGCCTGTAACCCAAAATAAAATTCCTTTTTTTTTATCTAAAATCATTTGAATTTTTATACAATTTTTTGGATTTCTAATCTTAAAATACCTGGGCTCATTTTTACAATATTATTTGGCTTATTTTATAACTTTTTTTATCTTTTTATGATATTATTACTATAATCCAATAATTAATTTAAGTTCAATAAAAATATATGAAAAACATCAAGGTTTGGAAAAAAATTAAAAAAAGCAATTATAAGAATATAAAGCATTTATTAAATGATTTAACTCAAAAAGGACACATATTGAGTCCTTGGATTTACAACATTTTTAATAACAAAAAAAATAAAATATTAATAAACAACCAAAGTTTTGATTTATACAAAATTAATGTAAAAAGCCTTGGTTTTAAAAAAGCCACTAAATTAAAATATATTTATAAAAAAATCTTATTAAGTGATTATGATCTAGTTCCACCAGATTTAGCATTAAGAGCAAGATTATTTTATAGAGAACAAAAAATTGGAGAATGGCTGAGATTCGCAACTCCATTTAATTCCATGATTGATACTGACAAAGTTCCACACCTTCCAAAATTAGGGAGGGCCCTGCAAAAATATTTTATTGAAACGTACTGGTCATATCCTGATGCTATTTTCCATCCTCACAATGAATTTATTGTTACTAAAAAAAATGATATTTAAAAATTTAAAAATAAATAGTGTTAATTTAAAAAATCGTATTGTTGTTTCTCCAATGTGTCAATATTCATCTCAGAATGGTAGTCCATCAAATTGGCATTATGAACATTTACAAAATTTATCTACTACAGGTGCTAGTATGATTTTACTTGAATCAACCGCTGTAGATAAGCAGGGACGAATATCAGATGCTGACATGTGCCTATACAACACTACCCATGAAAAAAATTTAAAAAAGTTAATTAAATTTCTTAAATCTAAAAATGATGTCAAGTATGGTATTCAGATTTCTCATTCTGGTAGAAAAGGTTCAAGCTACGAACCTTGGATAAAACACAATTATCCACTGCCTAAAAAAAGATCCTGGAAAACGATATCTGCCTCAGCAATTTCAAGGGATAAAGGGTGGCCTAAGCCTGGTGAAATGACAAAATTACAAATTAAAAAGATTATACAAAAGTTTAAAAATAC